>TARA_R110000822_G_scaffold80320_3_pt1 | contig 21233 bp, 34 predicted proteins | sample TARA_R110000822 | Tara Oceans TARA_R110000822 (sample SAMEA4397666) | marine metagenome | biome: Polar Biome; feature: [SRF] surface water layer (ENVO:00010504); material: water (ENVO:00002006), including particulate matter (ENVO:01000060) such as... | depth 5 m | reverse complement strand
TGCTCAGTACCATGTTAATAAGCTTAAGCTGAAAGGTAAAGAGAAGATTAACGTTGACAGGACTTACAAGAACTTGTTTGAAGCTCAGATGTACTTGATGAATAACCTATATGGAGATTTACAAAAGGAATTTGGTACTATGGTTTCATTAGCTAAGACTAGAAACAAACAGTTACAAGCTAAGGTTACAAAAGAGAACCAGAAGATAATGCAGTATGAGATGGATCCCGGTATTAACGTGAACTTCTTAGGCTTCTTACCTTCTAACTAATAACTATAAAAAAAGAGGGACCCGTAAGGGCCCCTCGGTATTACTATTGAACCCCTTTATTGGGGTTCTTTTTTTTGTACTCTGCTATGTTAGCACGGCCACGGTTAGCTAGCTCTGTTGACATAGCTTTAGCTTTCTCTTCACCGTAACCTTGGTCTACATACTCAACAAAGTTGTTAGCTTCAATGCGCTTTACGATAGCCTCATTGATCTCTGGGGTGTACGCTAAGGCTGGGTTTAAGCCCAGCTCCTCTACGTAATCCATATCATCAATGCCTTCACCGCTTAAAATATTGTGTGACTTCTTACTCATTACCCTACCTCGTCGTATACTTTACCAATTGAAATAAGAACGAATGGCACAAGGATAATCATACCTTCCATGCACATTGCCTTAACATCTCCTGTGTTATTGTTCATTGTCCATACAGGCCGTGAGTCTACAAACTCAAGGTCCATACCAACACCCATTCTAAAATCTAGACTTATAATATAATTACCAATACCAAAGTTCATTTATTTATCCTTAACGAATATGCCATCAACCATTCGTCCAGTTCGTTTACTGATAACCTCGTAAGCTTCATCGAGGCACTCATATAGATTAGTATTCCAAAGCCTTGCTTGCATAATAAGTGTAACAAGTATGTCACCGATAGCATCTACAGCCTCCACCTTATCTTCAGCTAGGATTGCATCAAGCAACTCAGCCACTTCTTCTTCTGTCTTAGAGAACTGCTTGAGCTTACGCTGTGTAGTAGCTTCTCCCCCTGTTAGGATACCTTTATCATATCCCCAGTCTACTACTTTATTTTCTAAGTCTTCCATAATCTCAAAGCTCATCGTCTTCTCCTAATAGTGATCCAAGCATTACTTGGTTTGCATAGATGGTAAGGGCACCAACCATTGATAGGTTAGTTATTTTACCGTTGTATTTTTCCAGCAACGCCTGAAGGTCATCTAGTAAATTAGACTCAGCCTTCAGCTCATTACTTGTTATTACTTGGGCACTAGTGTTTACTACACCGGGCATTGTTACTACGTTATCGTTACTCATTTTGAATCCTTAGATTAAGAAAAGAAATAGTCTGAGCTAACAACCTCTTCTATCTTGAGGTCTCCCAGCTCTGGTTGTGCTACGTTGTAACCTTTGAAGTTCTCTATCAACATCGACTCTATCCTGTTAAAGAAGTTGTCACAGTTGTATAGCATAGCGAACTGCCACTTAGTATGCTCTACTAGTTTATCTACGTCACATGCATGGGTAGAGAAGGAGTCGTGTATAGCCCCGAAGTTCCCTGAGAATGTCTCGATTACCTTAGCCATGTGTGCAGCATCCATAGAGTGTACGAAGTTAGGTGAACACCCAGAAGCAAAAGATCTCCTGCAAGGTATCAAGTCACCACTGCTAGTGGTTACAGGTATCTTTATGCTGTGCCCTACCTGACCTAGCCCACGTATTGTACCACGGATAGTCATGTTCTTCTGCTTCCATACTTCATACATCACAGGAAACCCTGAGGGTGTAGTCCATTGGAGGCAAGTCTCACCACTACCTATGATGAAGTCCGTTACTTTCTGTAGGAACTTCATGGTCTTTAGGGGACCTACACAAGTATCATTGATAGCAAGGATTAGATTCTTAGCGAGCAAGTCGCAGTCTTCTTTGCTTATCTTATACTTCTTAGTGTACCCTTCAGTCTTACAATCGTAGTACATGTTCTCTGCTATCTTACGTTGACCTGCAGAGTATGCTCTAGTCATAGCCCCACGTTTAGCAATCCCTTTACGGATAGCTTTCATGGGTATGTCTCGCTTAGCAAACCACTCAGGCATACGATCAATCAACCTCTTAGCTACCTGTACATAGAAGTCCTTCTGGATCTTCTGGGGTACGATAGACACTAACTCCCCTGCTTGACTGTCCTTAGACATAGCAGCTAGGTGTTGCCATCCATTGTTACTCCCGTCTACTGGTATAGGTAACCTTGATAAGTACTCACCCTCCGCCTCGGAGTACCCTTGCAGCTCTAGGCAACAGGCCAGCAGAGTTACTGGTTTTTCTGCCTCCGTCTTGAACCTCAGGTTCTTTGCATCCGCTATCAGTGCTGGTAGATTCTGTATCGTCCACTGTGCTCTGTCCCTTAAGGTCATCTTGTCTACTGAAATAGTATCCAGACCTTCTTCTTGCAAGTTCATTTTGTAGTCTTCGGTTAGCCAGTTTAATTGGTCAAGCTCCTGTATTGTGTACGATTGATTGTATGAACAAGCGGTGTGGATACATAGCCAATAGTACCCACGGTCATCCATTGGCTTAGCATTAGCGAACTCAAAGAGTCCCTTGGATAAGTCAGACCCTTGGAAGTTAAGGAAAGGTTCGGTGTAGTACACCCTACCACGGTAGTCACATTCAACTGCCTGATAGAAATCCTTGTCACCTATAGCCCTAGCTTTGTTGAGTATGAACTTCATCTCGATACGCTTAGACCTGCCCTTGTCAGATTTGTCTTCCATATCTATGAACTTTGTTACGTTATCCCTTAAGGCTTTCACTAACCCTACGTTAAGCCTCCATGGTACCTGCTGTAGCTTCTCTAACGCTTTGACAAAGGGTTGGTCAAGGCATTGGCTAAAGTCCCTGTCAGAGGTCATACGTTTGATGTACGGCCTCTTGGTTATAGGGTTCCTTAGCTTCTCTATGTTAGGGAATCTACGGAAGCTAGTACCAAGTAGGGTAGAACCTTCGTAGCATGGTGGTATATCTCCTAAGTCCTCCCATCTTTCTGTTAAGTATATTACGTATGGGGCACGATACCCCTCGTACTCACGCTCTATCTCTATGTACTTGAGCTGTAAGAAAGCTTCAATGAATAGATCACCGACAGAAAACAACTCAGTGTATGTGCTATTCACGATACCAATCCTTGACACAACAGCCAACCCGATTGAGGTAGACGTAGCAGTAAGCTTGAATGCTTTGTTGCTAGCCCTACGGGACCTAAGGAATACTGATTGAGCTGCTTGTACTGCAGCCACAACTAGTTCCTCGTGGTCTACCCCATACTCAAGGTGTCTGTTCAACAAGGAGATACCGGCATGGTTCCTTCCTTTGGAACCGTACCTGTTACTTCTTATGTACTCAGCTACTTGGTGTATAGCATTAGTCATCTACGCTCCAGGCTTGTAGTCTAAGAAATCCATTTGACCCTTCAAACGTTTAGTCTTCTGGTCATAGTAAGCTGAACCACAGTCACCCGTAAGCCCCGTGAATCTGGACTTGAGTACCCGCAGTTGTATGGTGTTACGTTCATCTTCATTCTGTGCAATTAGGTTACGAGCAAAGGTGATGATGTCAAAGCTAATCTGTTTGATAGAACCTGAACCCTTAATGTCATCAATAGATGCTAGGTGTCCTTCCTCAAATGATTTACCCATAGACTTACGTAGGTGTGAGATGATACCCAACCATACGTCATGCTTCTTTACAATCTTAAGTAGCCCTGACATCACTGAGTCAATGGCTTCGTTACCTGTCTTACCATCAGCACCTTCTGACACAGCAATGGTGATGTGGTCTAGTACCAAGTACTTGCACCCCAACAAGCAAAGGTTCTCTATCTGGTCTATAAGAGAGCTATCAGATACAGAGCCGTTGTGATCAAGCATAACAATACGGCCATCTCCAAAGACTTTATCAAACGCTCTTCTCTCCTCTTCTTCATCGGGTTCCTCTCCGGTAAACATCTGTATGAATTTCTGTGCACTATCACCAATAGATTCTTCCAGTGATATTACACCTATGTTATCTGTTGTCTCATCCTTGAGTTGCATGATGATCTCTTTAATCATCGTTGACTTACCGCTACCTGTGCCTGAGGTGAACAAAGTAATCTCACCTTGACGCATACCCTCAAGCTTATCGTTGAGACCTGATAGGCACGGAGGGTAGGGTACTGACTTGACTTGCTTACGTTTAGTAAACTCTTCCCAGATAGACTCACCACGTACAACACTAGCAGGTGAGTAGGGTTGAGCATTCCAGAAGGCAGTGACTAGCCCACGGTGCCCATGCTTAATCAATGTATCACATGGATCGTTCTCTGCTAGGTGTGCTACCTTAACCTTATCCCAACCAATGATCTTAGCTGCTTGCTCTACAGCTTTCTCACCTGCCTCGTCTTGGTCAAACATAAGTACCACTGTATCAAAGGACCGTACCCACTCACGGTTAGCTACGAGGGGCTTAAGGTTACTTGATGAAGGTAGTGATACTACAGGGTAGATAGTTTTATTCTGAAGTAGGAATGCTTGAGCTACTGCCATAGCATCCAACTCACCTTCTGTGATTACAAGGCTACGTCCACCCTGAGGGAACGTTGACTGTCCGAATAGTTCTATGCCATCCATATCACCCTTGGCCCGGAAGTCCTTAGGTAAGTTACGTACCTTGTAAGCTGAGGTCTTCCCCTTCTTAGTGTACGGGTAGTAGTGAGACTCAATGGTACCGTCAGCATTGTAGGATACACGCATGTTGTAGTGTGCTGATACTTGCTTAGTGATACCACGTTCCTGTACACCACGGGTGTCATAGGAATTAATTGTACTGATGTCTTCTTTCTTAGGGGTATGGGATTCTTGCACAGTATATCCTCTTTCTTTCTCAAATGTAATTTTCTCACAGACGAAACACTTACCTACACCATTGGAATACATACCGACACCATCGGATGAACCACAATCTTTACAGGCTACGTGCCCAACAAATCTATCTTTACTCATTAGGACCACCGCTCTTCTTTAAGATTCTTTATCGACCTTCTCTTCTGTTGTGACTTCTTCTTCCTCTCTATCCTCGATAGCTTTCTTGTCTTCCCACTCTTCTCTAATTCCAGAGGAGATTCTTTCGAGTCGTTGTCTTGTATCATGATTTACTTCTTCCTTAGGTATGAATTTAATTGCACCTATCTGTCTGTTAAGAAACACAGGTGTACCATCGGGGTACTTCTCCGTCAGTACATCTAAGTCCCATTGGACCTTGACTTCCCCTGCAGATAACCCACCTCTAGTTTCAAACAGTTGTAGTATCTCGAATGTAAAGAGGTCACTGTCCAAGTCTGTTATCATTTTATTGATATGCTTAGAGGAGCTAGTGTACTTCTTCCAGTTAGAGATAACTCTATCCTTACCCTTGCGGTACATATGGAATTGCTTACGTCCGATGTATCTCTTTGGATCATCAGGGCAACTACATGTAATCAAGTATATGAATCCAAAGTAATCATCAGGATTAAAGGGCGGACCACTGTAACTCCAGTGGCCCAAGTCTTGTTTAATAGTCATGCTGGTCATCTCCTTTGTGCCACACACTTACATAGAAGAAGTTACCTAGCTCTTCAATCTTTTCTGCTGGGTAACCCTGCTCTATGTACCACTTCTTTCTATCTTCCCATGACATCTTCATGTAGCCTTTCGGTGCAGCCTTAGGGAATCCATAACGCCATCCTTCAGAGGGATCAACTACTAGTTTAGATTCTGTCTTCATTTATTAAATGCCTCAGTGTCTCAGTCATTTCATAATGTCTGTCATCTAACCAGAAGAGCACACACTCAATACCCACATCTTTAATCCAAGCTGTAAGGTCTAAAGCATCTGGCTCCACACCGTAGTGTGACGTGTACTCTTTAAATGCATACTTTTCAAAATCACTTAGCCTATTAAGGCCAATAGTGTATTCGCTTTCACCCTTAGTAGTTTCACCAACATCATCAAAATCTATCATCGTAAGTTACCCTCTCCATAAACTTCTTCAATAGTCATTTCACGAAAGTCATCGAAGCTTCTACGCATATAGATTAAGTTGAAGCATAGCTGTAGCTTTTCCTTCCACTCTCGTGGATGTTTATCACGCCATGACTTTCGTACCACATCTAGCATACCTTCCGCTGGCACATCCTTCAGCAACTTCTCTGCTGTCTTAGGGCCTATGCCTCGGATACCTTTGATATTATCTGAGGCATCTCCGGTCAGTAGTTGTTTACATAGGAGGTAGTGGCCTTGGTCTGCATCGGTATGATACAGAGTCTTCTTGTTGAAGTTATAGTGCCACCCCGGTACCATGTCAATGTCCTTATCCACATGAGCTACTACCCATGAGCACCCCTCAACATCAGCTTCAGTTCCCCATATAGATACCACATCGTCTGCTTCACAGTTATCAGATTGAACGCAACCAGTATCCCAACAGTACTGGTACAGGTTAGCCAGTCTATCCTTAACGTGAGGGTCCATATCAGTCTTACTACGTGTAGCCTTGTAATCATCGGTTAAGTCATACCTAAAGTTACCCTTACCCTTGACTGCAACATACCCCTTACGACTACCGGTGTCCCTCATAACAGCTAGCAAAGCTAGGTCAAAGGTACTGGCAGCTTGTGCATCTGAGTTGGTAGTGTAAGCGATACGGTATAACATAGAGTCACCGTCAATGAAACACTTATCAAATTCAAACTCTTCTGTTTCTTTATTAGTGAACGTCAGCATAGCTGTCTCCAATTTGTCCATCACCATCCATACACATGACACCTACTGATTTAGGTGCCTCTCTAAATGCCTCAACACAGATATCTCTTACTGCTTCAGCATCTTTCTCGTCAGCTACAAACACTGTCTCATCATGATAGAACAAGGTAGGGTAGGCGTTTAACCCACACTCTTTGATCTTCTTGTGTGCGTAGACTAGCGCAGCCTTACAGGTAATACCTTCTAGCGTTTGCAGTAGGTAGTTAAGTGTCTGGTGTTCAGACGCTACCATAACCCTACGACCATCAGCACCTATGATAAACCCTTGGCCTGTCTTCATCTGAGACATGCGGTACTCTTCCTCTAGTTGATCCTTAAGAATCTTAAGCCCCGGTAGTGTAGCCTTGAACTTAGCGTCAGCTTCCTTACCAATCTTAGCAGACTTCTTACCAGAGATAGCCTCACCAAGCTTAGCATGACCTGCACCAAAGAGATAGGCGTAGATGAAAGTCTTAGCTCCCGGCCTACTGATACCTAGTACATCTGCATTACGCTGGTGTACATCCCCATTGATTACCTCATTGGTAAACTTATCATCGTTGATGTAGTGGCATAGACCACGGAACTGATTACCTGCAGAGTCAGCACCAATAACTTTCTTACCTTTCTCACAGGTCAATAGGCTACGTAGTTCTTTACCATAGGGTGCATAGACACCAGGAATGTTGACGATAGTACGGTGCCTGCATCTGAAGGACGGAGTACCAATAGTAAACATAGAGCCATGTAGTCTTCCATCATTAAACCTTTCAGGGTCTTTGACTTCTGCTATCCAACCTTCTACTGTAGCCATACGGTTACGTAGCATGTAGTACTCACTAATCAATTGACCTAAGACACCTAAGGGTTTCAGAGATGTGTCAGTTAGCTTGGGGCTTTGTCGTATCCACTTACCGTTAATCTTCTTAACAGTCCAGTCATCAGGCTTCCACCCTCTGTCCATTAGGAACTTCTTAACCTCATCCATCTGACCTATCCTAACATCCTTAAGTTCTATACGAGTGTACGGACCTGCAATGATACCTTCGGAAGCTCTTATGTCTGCCTCTAGTTCAAACCAATCTATCACTCTCTTGTAGTAGCTACCGTCTTTCTTAACGATCTGGTCTACTTCCTTGTTACCCTTCATTACAGCTACCTTACCAAGCTGAGGTTCAATCTCGTCCTCAATGTACTCCATCCTATCCAACAGTTGTTCATACAAAGCTTCAGCCTTGGGCATGTTAAACACCCAACCCTTCTCAGTAATCTCTGCATTCACCATAGCAAAGTCATGCTCTGCTGTCAGTGCCTGTAGGAACTTAGGGTTCTGTTTGATTAGGATAGATGCTTCTTTAGACACACGTTCGTACACCTTGGTGTTGAGGTTAACATCACGGATACAATACTTAAGCATCTCTTTACTGTAACAAGACCAATCTTCGTGGTCACCTTTAGGGTACTCAAAGAAATCACCCCAGCCTTTAAGCCCATGCAGATGTCCTCGTTGGTACTTGCATAGCTGTGACATAAGGAATGTATCCCAGACCTTAGTGCTCTCGCTAGGTACCCATCCAGTTAGCTTCTTCAGTACAGGCAAGTCAAAGCCTATGATGTTATGGCCTGCAATAATAGTAGCATTACTTAGAACATCAAGCCCTTCAGCTACTGAGGGTAGGTCATCGTCGTAGTCTGAGTACGAGAGGATGTCACCGTTAGTTGTATTCTCTAGCACAAGGCACCAGATCTTATCAGGGAAGAATCCATTTGTTTCTATGTCGAATATATATTTACTCATTGTTATCTCCATTGAGCAGTTTAATGACAATGCTCAGGTCGATTAGGGGTAAGGAGTTAGTACGTTAGTTCACAGGCTCCACCTGCACAAGCAGCCTCGCCACTGAGGTCTGTCTTGTCTTCTACTTCTTTCACTTGAGTTAGGTCGATACCAGTCAGTGCCCTCTCCATGATACGGTAACGTTCTTCAGAGATGTCCTCGAAGGGAGCCTGAATGTACGTGCCACCATCATAGGGTAGTACAGAGATACCATTGTAAGTGTAACGGTTCTTCCACATCCACTCACCTACCAGTTCCCACTCATCTTCTTTCAATGAGATAGTACATGATACGTTGTGTGAGTTCTGTCCATCTTGATGACCCGGTGCTACCCACTCAGTGTTGTATCTACGTACTCTATCAAGGAGTTCTAAAGGACTCTCAGTACGTAGGATAGAACCTTCAGGTGCAGCTTGAGGTATCTCGATTACAGCTTGTTCCGCAGGGTTGAAGTACTCATCCTCCACCAGCTCTGGATGGTTCTCAGAGAAGTAACTATATAGGGCTTCGTTCTTACCAACACGTTGACGACGAATATAAAAGTCATTATGCCAAGCGTGAATACCAGAACTACTACCAAGGACGCAAGAGCTTGTACCAGACGGCTTAATGGTAGTTGTCCTTGCTGCAGGATTAATGCCCAACGCATCCGCCACTCTTCGATTCTCTTTATTAACTTCATTAGCTGCTTCCTCTAAGTCATAAGCGAGTACAGTACCAGACCCAATGCCTGTCATACCCACACCAATCAATGCATCACGCTGACAAGTCTCTTGCCATTCAGGACGTAGGTAATGGAAGTCAGTGTAACCTGCTTGCAGTGTACCAATCAATGAGGCAGCTCGTGCTCGCTCATTCAAGTCCTTCTGTGATTCAATGTTAGATGCATTAAGTTCTGTAAGGTTACACATCTGGTAAGGACGTAGACCAATCTCACAGCACGGGTTAGTGCCCCAGTCTTTGTCGTTGGTAAAGTAAAGCCCTGGCTCCCCAGAGCCCGATAGCTTCACACGTTCCCATAGTTTATCAAAGGCATCCTTGGTAATCTTATTACGCAACATCACAGCTGAGTTGTTAGACCGTGCACGTTGAGGGTTAGACTCCCACCATGAGCCAGCCTTACATGCCAGCATATCATTGTCATCCATAGAGAACAAGGAGATCATAGCAGCTCGACGTATACCACCAGTCAGTACTGCATCTGCAATGTAACACATCATGTCATGGACTTCTAACGTCCCTAGGTTACGTCCAATAGCTTGGTCTAGTACAGACCGTAGCTTATGTAAGCAATCCTTAAGGGGCTGTGGGCCTGGAGCTTTACCACCAGTAGTGATAAGCATCGCACCCTTAGGTCGGATATCACGGAAGTCAAAGTCTACATCCATAGTGTTGTTGAAGTATGACTCACACAATACTTTGATTGCATCAGCCCAGCCTTCAATGTTATCTGACACTAGGAACCTACGCTTACGAACCTTAGGGCCTGCAACTTCCGGTAGCTTACGTACGTGATGACGTTGTACTGAATACCCTACACCTGTACCACCAAGCAATAGGAACATAGCCTCAGCGAAAGCTTCAGGGCTTTCAATAGGTAGGTATGCACAGTTGTAGATGCGGTTAGGGGCTAGCTCAATAGGTGCACCACCGAACTGTAATGATCTCATAGATGGTAAGATCTTCTTATCGTATACATACTTGTAAGCTTTCTCAATCTCTTTCTTAAACTTAGGGTACTTACGTTGGTGCATCTCTTTGTTACGTGTGACTAGCTCAGCCCATGTTTCTCTACGCTCTAGCTCTGGTACATACTTAGCGTACTTTGAAAAGACTGTGATGTCTGATAAGATTTTGTTTGATGTATTCATTCTCTACCTTTCTTTAAATAAATTCTAATTCTATCGAGTGTACCGAAGTCATCCTTCAGTCCACCGAGAGTACGGTTACAAGAGTGGCATAGCCAGCCCCTGAATTTACTGGTTAGGTGATCATGGTCCAGTGCCCATGGGGATTTGTTAATCCCTCCACATCCTGATGCTTCATCTTTGTTACGTAAGCAGATAGGACATTGATAGTCAGCCTCAGGGTAGTCCGCTTCTAACCGCAGGTGTTGACGTACTTTAGCTACTGATCTTACACATAGCTTACAGGTTGTCTTACGGTATCCACGTCCACTCTCCATTGAGAACTCATCTACTTCTTTCTTTACGTTGCACTTGTTACATGTCTTGTAGTCCATTAGTCTGATCCTCTCCATAACTTATGGAATTCATTACCAACACCATTAGCTGTGGACTCTAGTATCACTTCCGGACCATCTATAAGAATAGAATCCAACTTTGATATAAAGTTTATGTAGCCTTCAGGCTCTCGGGATTCATACTCGGTACTGGTATCACCATGATAAGGAACTGACTCCCCGACAAGGGAGCTGTACCATTTGTTAGGGTCTAAACACCTAAGTATCTTTATTTTCATTGGAGTCACCCTTTGACGAGGCTTCAGCCGAGCTAGCCTCTTCTGGTTTATCTTTCACGTTACGGAAGATAGCATCGAAGTTAGTACTGAAGGTGTCTCTGTCTGGTATTGGCCGAGGTGCTGATCCTTTACCACTCATAGCCTACCCTCCAACTCGTCATCAACTAAGCTTGCGTACCCTGCGATGTCATGCCAGCTATCAGAGTAGTTGGGATCACCGTTAAGAATACGAGCTACCTTATGTTGTATCATCTCTAAGGATTCTTTCTGTGATGAAGACAGGGTGGTCCAGTTAGGACTACGCTTCATAGTATCCTTAAGCTCTTGTGCAATACGACTCTGACCTAGGAAGGAACCGTATCTCTTACCACGTTCGTTAGTTGTCTCAGTGTGACTGCTCATTGTCTACCTCCTCTAAGCTTTGGATACAATCAAGCACATAAGATGCTAGCTGGAACGCTTTACTTTCATCATGCACTAGCTCCATATCACTGGACTCAAAGCTAACGCCTACTGTACTCTCACCACTATCGTCTATGTGGTCCTTCAGTCTAATAGTATACTCTGTCATTTGTTGTTACTCCAAAAGTTTAAGAAAGCTTTGATAGCATTGTCACTATGCATAGCACCTCGTAGTATATCTTTTACCTCTCCATTATCTAGTATAAGCATAGTAGGTATTGCCCGTATGTCATACTCTTTTGCCCGTTCCATTCCGTTGTCGGTGCCGGTGTTAACCTCTGTTACTTTGTCGGTCAAACCTACAGCCTTTAGCCTGTTCTTTAATTGGTGGCAAGCAGGGCAGTTGTCGCCTGTGAACAGTAAGATTTCTTGCATGTGATGTCCTTTGTCGGTGTCCGAAAAAAGCACTCAAGCTTTGTCGGTGTAGCAATTAAAAAGAGGACCCAGTTAAGGGCCCTCGTGTGTTACATCATTCTTGAAATATAAATTATAGTGTAAGTAACTAGTGCACCCATCAGTACACCTTGAAAGAACAGGGCAGCTAACTCGTACACCCGATGTCCTTGTAGTTTACTTAGTACTTTGTTTACAAAACTTTTCATTGCGATAACCTTTTCATTTCTTCAGCCAGTTCTTCATCAGTTAAATCTGTATAGTCAAAGTTTGTATTGACGTTCTCAGTTCTCTGTAGTTTAGGCTGTTCGTATTCAGCTACGATAGAAGCAAGTCGTGATGCCTCCACCATATCATCAGCTGATATAGCTTTAATCATAGCAAGTTTCATTACAGTTAAACCCTTAGGTATAGAATCAAGTAGACTATCTGATAAGTTATTTACCAGAGCAAGGACATCTTTCATGTTCTCTTTCATTTCATTGTTACGTATACGTGCTTCGTCTGCCTTGCCTTTCATCATCGCCATGTGTTCTTTATCATGACGTGGTTTAAGATTAGCTAACGAGTTAGGGTGTATTTTCTTCTTGCCTTCAGCTATATCCTCTTGTGTGTAAGTCTTGTCCATTAAGTTCTCCGTCTAGGTAATCCTCTATAAGGTACTATAATGCCTAGAAGATATTTAATGGGGGCTTACGGGGTGTTAGAGGGAGGGTAAAGAGACCCTATGCTTTGGTATTACTTTAAGCATAGAGTCCCTTAGATGGGAATGTATTAGCTTCTATCCCACATATCGAGTAGAAGTAATGCAAGTACTGCAGCTGGTAGTATAAGTAAGATGATACTTACTCCAACCAAATCCCAATTGGGTAATTAGTTTACAGTTAGTAGGTTGTAAACTAGGTTACTTTAAAACTCAGAGTCGTCTGCCTCTGTGCCCTCGATGTCAAAGTCTACTGAACCAGTGTACTCAACTAACTCAGTGACTTGAATTGCAGTCATGATAGTTGAGATACCTTGGCGACCAGCTACATCGTACTCTCTACGATATACCTTAACGTTACCCTTAGACCCATTACCAATCTTAATCTTTGTACTGATAGGTTGCTTCTTGCCATCTACTAGTACAACTGGGTCGTTTTCTGTACCATCTTTACGTAAAGCTTTACGCTTCAAGTTGATAGCGACTCGACTTGGATCATCTTTGACAGGCTTAACATTGCCATAGCCCTCAAGTTCTTCTGCACGATCAGCAGGAGCTACGATCTGGCATTCCCATTGAAGAGTACCGAACGGATCAGTTGGGTTCTCAGGGTCTACCTTTACATAGTTAAGGGTTACGTCACGGATGATTGAAGTTCCAAGAATAGCAGTCATAATTATTACCTTTTAAATTAATTTATGTTACGTTGATGCTCTTGCAATAGGTAAGTTAATGTCCGCTTGGATTAGATTAAGTCTTTCAACTTAGTTTTAAAGTGTGCCCAGTTACCACTGTTTACAAGCTCACTTTGTTTATACCGATGACCTTCAAGAGTGTACATGAAAGCATCTCCGTATGGTGTATTGACTTCTGTTCTATCATAGAAGTTAGCTTCACTCTCACCACCGTACCCCTCAAGGATATCAAGTCGTCGCATAGTATCAGCATCAACTTCATACACCTCAGTGAACACGTGGGTATTACCTTTACGTACTCCAGGAAAAGCTCCGAGTGAGAACATCTCATAGCCAGAAACCCAATGAGTCCCTAGCTTATCAGAGCCCTCAAGGATTCGATGATTACCGAACCCCTCTCGGAGTGACCCGTACACTGCTACTTTATTTATCATGGAGCGTACCTCACTAGTTGAGAAGGATGTACCCAGAATGGCAGTCGCATCTCTTCACCATCACGCCATGTAGATATCTTAACCCAATCACAATCCGTATCTGGGTGGAAACCTTCGATACTAAAGATACGAGAGTGTCTTTGGCAGACAGGTATATCTTCCATAATGTATCTTAAGGTTGGGCATGTGTGGTCAGGTGTTTCAAGGTGCCTAAGCAATAGTTCATCTATTACCGCTGCAGATAGATTAAGCATTGTACCATCTTCGTGGCAACTGTCAACGTTAATTTGTATATAACCTACAGGGCCAACGAAGTTAGTCCGGTTACTGTTATTAACTAACGTTACATCCCACATTAGAGGCTTAGCTCCAGCAAGGGTAGCTTTGAATGCAGATACATACCGATCTTTTGTACTCTCACCACTAATAGAACATGCAGTGTTAACTTCTATTACTGTAGCTTTCTTACGTCTCTTGTTCCAGATAACATCTACTGAACCAAAGTCAAGACCTAATACTTCAACAGCTTTAACAGCTTCAGATACAACAGATGCGTCTGGCATTACATCATTAATTGTAAATACAAAACCGTTAGAGTGGTTACGTACTTGATAGTTTATCTCAGCTCTGTTGTGGTAAGGGATAGCTTTCTTCTGTACAAAGAAGGGTACACCATTCATAACATGAACACGAAACTCATCACGTTTCTTTACGTACTTAGTGTACAGCAAAGAGGAAGGTATAGCTTTGGTTGCTGTTACATCTTCTTTGAAGTTAGAGATAGTCAACCCTTCACCCGAGTGACCTTGAAGTACAGCACGGCATACCACATCATGACCATCACGATACCATTCACAAGCTTCAGACTTCTTAGTAGTCCAGTCAGGTATACTGACAGGGGCTTCAGGGTTAGCTACGTTGTACTCACTGATAGCTTGGAAGAACTCACCCTTATGTGATGCCTTACGTATATTAGCTGGCTTGTTAAGTACCCTTACAGAGGGCAGGTGGGATAGGTTTACAGTTGAGTTACCCCAGTTGATGATAGTCTTATCGCTACTATCGGAGACTGAAGAGTTCTCTAGTCTCATACGTTTGAAAGACATAGACTTAGCTAGTGTCTTTGCTGACTCACTCCCTAGTTTATAGGGTAGTACTAATACATTACTCATGCGTTTGCTCCAGTGTTGTTGTTACTAAGTAAGATTTTGTGGCTTCGTTTACTAATGCTTCTTTGCCTACGTTGTTCTTATCACCAGCTATTACTTCTATAAGGTCAGGCTCACGTACAACTATGGTATCTATTCCGTTGTCTTTAACCATGCTTTGTACAATACCGGTGTAGTACCCAGCCAAGGCGGAGTTAGGTTGATGATAACACTTGGTACTTAGGCTAGTGTTTTCAACAAAGCAACCATACAATGTACCTTTAGCTTTAGTTTCAACTATATCAGGTAGGCCGTGACTATAGAACTCAACTACTTCACCCACACTCATCTTATATCTAGATAGCGTAGGGTACGTGTTATACTGAGTTGGGCTAGTGTTTCCCCAATTCTTATTATAAGTAACTGGAGCAGGTAATGGCTTGGGATGAAGCTTCACCTTTCGTATTGAGACTTTACAACCTTGCCCCGCCTTTACATCAAAGTCAAATGATTGTAGCTGACCCACAGGTAACTCTTGTATCTCATACTCAACGTTGTTACGTGATAGGATAGCTTCAAGCATAAGCTTCTCAGATGCATAGTAGTATACATCACGAGATTGATTACGAGCAATGAACATAGGTCGTTCATCGTTACGTACCAGATAGAACTTACATTCGAAATCATTATACCAACTTAGAGTGAAGGCACCTTTAAGTTTACTAATTACTTCTTCAGGGTCTTCAGCTAAGCCCATAGCATAGGCAATGTTCTCACTATCAACATCGAAATCTTTATGATCAGGCAAGGTACTTTGATCTGTAAGGGTACCGTTGTGAGCTAGTGTTACGTTACCGTATGTAAACGGGTGAGCATTAGCGTCATTGATAGCGCCTTGAGTAGCGTATCTGTTATGACCAAGCAAGAAGTCAGTACATATTGTACTTGCTATCTTGTCACCTATTTTAAGTTGAAGAAAGTCTGTTGAATTAACTGACCTCTTGTATGTTTGTACTTTATTATCAATACCGTTAACAGCAACACCAGTACTATGCGGACCACGCAATGCATCTACAAACAGCAGTTGCTTAAAGACTTTAGAGTCCACATGATTGATACGAGTACCTACTACACCTACTAAACCACACATAATTTATCCCTTACTTTTTCCAATTGGGTACGACCTTGATTGTTTTCTATGATTTCACGTTCGTGATATACCATAGGACGATGGTGGATAATGTCTTCTGCTACCCACACACTTTCATACAGAGTTTCTTCTACTTCATACACTCGGGAGATGTTATCATTTACCAGACGTTCACCGAAGATAGCCGACAATAATGCATGAGGACCATGGGTACTAAGTAACCTTGGCAGATGAGTTACACTTTTAGTCTCGTCAACAGTGAACTCTTTGAGTGCTAGCAGATGATTAATCCAGTTGACTAACACAGGTTTACTACACGTACCCTTATGACCTCGGAACTCAAGAGACCCAAAGGTTTCTAGTGCGGTTAAGTTTAGTGCAGTATACTTAGTCCACATGCTATCAACAGAGCTATGACCTAAGCGTATGATGTCACAGAGCTGGCTTACTTGGTGTTGACCACGGTATAGTGACATAGCGTAGATGTTATCAGCTCTTTCCGAACCACATATAGCAAAGAGGTAAGGTTCCACAATAGCATAGAGTATAACTAAGTCACACACTTGAGCCCAAGTAAGGTCTCTTGAGTCCACATGTACATGAACAGAGGTACGCATAGAGAATACAGGTTGGTACTCTGAGAGGGTAGCCTCTAACGCTTGTAGTCTATTGCAAGCAGACAATCCACCAATAGGACCACGGAATACATACTCTACTCCGCCGCCTCTTAGGGAACCGTCACGGGTACTACGCCATCCATTTACTGAAGGTACTCTATTCATACCCTCTACTTCTACTTCAACTCCGATCTTTGTTGTGCTTACTAAGTCACCTAGCCTTTTCTGTGGTGCAGCTGGTGGGTTAAGGTTGTATAACGATTGAATTGTTGTATCCATCTGGTACAATTCTCCTTATCATTGGTTCAATATGAGATAGGTCTTTGTGAATACTAAGGGTTGTATCTTCGTAGGTACCTACAGCTCTCCCCTTGTACATTAATACTGGTTTACTTAGGTTAGCTAAGTTAGCTATGGCAAACTCAGGTGAGATAGCTCTTGATATAAAGTCACCATGGTATACACCCTCTACTGCTTCGAAGTAGTTAGTGTAGGTAGGTTCGTATATCTCATCAATAGCTTCGTTATCTAACGAGTAACCATAGGGCCTTAGGTGCTCAAGCATGCAGTTGCCATTAACTCTGGTACGTAACAAGGATAAGCGTAGACCTTTCTTCCACTGCCTAACTGCTCGTCTATCTATATACCAAGAGTGTTTCTTTTGGTTGATGTTACCTAGCTTAGGGTACTCCAAGGATAGCTTTACTCTACTATCTTCTAAGCTTATGCGTCTGGATTCATTGGGACCTTTAGTTACAACTAAGTAAGACTTATCTTCATCACGTCTTGCAGAGTCTACGTATCCGGTCCACCATCCATCATCATCTGGTGTATTGAACCTAAGGTATGTGCCACTATATGTAGCGTGGATATCATGTATGCTCATCTGAGCTAAGGTTGGTTCTAATATCATACAGTCTCCAGTGATAGCTCATGTACTACATCAGTAGCCAAGGCAGTATCGCTAAGGTTAATGATACGCTTAAGGGTTTGAGGGTCATAGGCTGATACGAACTCAGGTAACCTATGCAGATTCTGAGTACACCATAAGGTACGATCATAGACCCATGAGGTAAGCTCATCAGAGTTAAGCCAGAAGTTACTAAGGGTACGGTACTCTACACCATAAGGCTTGTGTCGCATGGAGCCAGCCTTGCCGTACAGCTTTCTTCTATGTTTATCTGTGTCAATAAGAACAGAGGGCACACCAATAGCATAGTCCATAAGCTTGATTAAGTCTTCACCTATAAACCTATCAGGGTTATCATAGCCAACATGTACGTGACCACCAGCTGTACGTAGGTTAACCTTGTCACCTTTGGGTCGTGGCATTACCTTACTGTCCCAAGCATTCCACTCTGAACTACAACCAAACTCCATTGCTTCAGGTCCAAAGCTACTTAACTCTTGAGCTGTGAACTTATGGCTAGGTACTATGACAGGTTGTAAGTTATTGTTTTCTAAGATGTTTCTTAAAGAACCCATGACAGATGAGATGTTACAGACAAACTCTAACTTAGATTTAGCTGGATTGATATTGAACTCAGCTAATACATTGTCTTCTTGAACGCCACCATCCATAACAGGACGTGGGTAATCTTTACTACCACCTACTTTACCGATAGCAGATGTGATAGTACCACTCATGTCAGCTACGAAGACTTCAGGGTCAGCACCGACAGTTACATTTTGTAGTAGCATGTTAAGCCTCCAATAGGTTAGCCATTTCTTTAAGGTTAAGTGTTACATCATCTCTTCTTGGTCTGAAACGCCTTGCTGATAACTCTGAATGCGTTTTAACTTTGTTATCTGGTTCCTGCTGATTATTAATCATGACTTGCAGGTTGTTACGCTTAGCATTCTTTGCAGGTTTCTTACAGAAGTATCTACCGATAGCATTTAAGTTTGTATTATGGAACCTATTATACCTATTAGTCCGTGACATATTAGCCTGTTTACCACCATACAGTTGAGCATCGTAATCATCACACAGTAATCTATTGAGCATGATACGAGCACCAGCTAATGTAAAGTACTCAGGGTATACGATAGCACTCTCTGTACTGGAGTAGGGAGACATGTGGTAATCGTGATCGCTTGTGTGCCCCTCGTGGTGATTGATCCAGAACGTCATTACGAATGCAGTGTCAGGGTGTATGCTATCTTTAGTCTGCATCTTATGCCAGTCCGTAACGAGACCTGGTTGATACTGTGGGGCTCTTAGGAGGAACAAGGTAATCATTACCCTATCTGCAGGCATATTTGCATTTACAGTGAAGCCATCTTTCATAGCTAACTCTGTAGTTGGAGTATGAAGCAGACCATCTGTTACAAACTTGAGGGTCATTAGGTACTCCCACCACGCATAGCTTAAGTCCCATGTCATACTATGACGCATTACATGCTTTTCTATAGTAGCATCAGCATCAGTACACCATGTGCGTTCAAGGAAGGGTAGGTATTTGACACTATCAATTGATACCCCGTGGCTACGGTCTGCTTGACCTAGGACACCATTGATACCTGCAAAGCAAGCTTTACTCATGAGACGTTGTGTCTTCATGCCGTTAGTTATTACTTCGAATGAACAACCCATTAGTTAATCCTCTTGGTTAGGGTATTTTAAGACTAGCCACATTACCATTAACGTAGCTGTGTTTAAGACAAGTAGAAACTCATGCCACTCCTGCATAGGGCACCCCCATGAATACAGCTGAGACTAACACAAGAGCACCTGTTACCACTAAGATAGCAAGTATTGTATCAATTGCTTTAGTATACTTACTCATTAGACTAACCTCATACGTAAGTGTTTCTGGGATAACTTATCAGCTGCTGACTCACAACGTTCAATAACTACTACTTCATGGCGATGGTCAGCTGACTGTGACTTGTCAAGGGTACGTACATGTCTATCTCTAAGGACTTGAACATGCTGTAACCTACCACTGAGAGTACTACGATTTATACCAAGGATGATTGATAGTTCAGACAGGGCATAGTTAGCACCATGGACTAGCCTATCATGGCTTGATTCATTACGATACATCTTTGTTTTAGTTGTCATTTTACTTTCCATTTGGTTAGGGTATTTGCCCACACACTATGTCGGTGTAAGATAAAACAAAAGCTCGCACCACACTCCGAAGAGCATGGGCGAGCCAAGGGGAAACAATTAGAATGGTGAATCAGCAGCAACTGTCATACTCTCACCTAACAGCATAGCAGAGAGAGCATCTTGAGCTGACTTCTTGACGTTGAACGTGGTAGCACGAACAGCAACAAGCTTGACATTCTTACCAGCTTCGAATGGCGTACCATCCTTACGAGTACCAGCAGGATAGTCAGTTACATTGAATAACATGTGAGCCTTAGAGCCATCTGCAAGGTCATCAAGGATAGGGTTACCATCCATATCAGCTACGAAGTCTTCAGCAATTGAAGTCTCAACACCATTGTATTCAGCAGCAGTAGAGTACCAGTGACCACCGTCATTGGCAGGCTTGAGACCTAAGTCTTCAATACCTTTACCAGTGAAGATAGCACCGAACTGCTTACCGAAACGACCTTGATAAGAGCTACGGAGCTTACAGGCAGATACAGTTACATCTTTAACAACAACTTGGTTTACTACGGGCTTATTTAAGTTAGCCATAATACATTTTCCTTTTGGTTTATATTTAAGTTTAAATAGATTGAGCACCTTTAAGGCACTCCTAACGAGCCGCAGGCGAGCAAGCATCTTACAGGCCATAGACAGAGTAATGGTACATACCACGAACATACGTACCACGAACTACACGACACAAACCTAGGTCAGGTATACGTACACAATCCCCTGATCTGTATCTACGAGTAGAGGAGAAGTAACTCACTTACCTAACCTCCTACGTAGTTCATCATCAGACATACGAGATGCACCACGTTTAACACTATGATTGGGAGATGGTGGGAAGATTGACACCATGAACTCGGTAGCAGCGAACGCACATATTACAGCTACCCAACCACCAATCATACATACTATCAGTAACCCATAAGGGTCAGACAACATACTATCCATATTATAACTCCTTTCGGATTTTGATTAATAACTTAGGGAACCTAAGCTTCCACACACCACGATCTTGGTTATGTGTCAATACTGAATCACCAGTACCTACTAATACCTCAACCGCATCGGTGTTTCGTATATCCTTGAAGCTTAGGCGCATGATAGACTCCATCAGTGAGATGTTCCAATCACCTTCAGTCTTAGTACCACGAGCAGTGAACTTACTACCAGCCTTCCAAGGCTTTCGGTAAATGTACTCATTGAACACACCAGCCTTCCATGACTGGTAAGCATGCTCTACTGACACATACTCACGACCATCTTTGTCCGTGAATGGTCTTTCGGCTAGGTTACTGAGAATGCTAAGTTCTCCAGTACTATACCAGATATTCATAACGAACACTCCTTACTTGATGCGCTACCTAATTG
>TARA_R110000822_G_scaffold127454_4_pt1 | contig 21532 bp, 18 predicted proteins | sample TARA_R110000822 | Tara Oceans TARA_R110000822 (sample SAMEA4397666) | marine metagenome | biome: Polar Biome; feature: [SRF] surface water layer (ENVO:00010504); material: water (ENVO:00002006), including particulate matter (ENVO:01000060) such as... | depth 5 m | reverse complement strand
AACGGTTTGTGTATGGCATCGTTTTAATGTGCTATACACGTTGTTAGCATTAGTACGAAATTTAAAAAAAAACAAAAATATGGAATGGATTAAAATTGAAAAAGACTCACCTAAATACTACGAGTGTGTATTTGCAGAACTAACAACAGGTGAAGTTGTTGAAGTTTGGAGGTCAACAGATGGCGATTATAACATTTGGACAAAGTTTGAAACTAACCAAATATTTTTTGACGATGATATTGTTAAGTGGAAAAGACGTAAGTTGGAATCGAAAGAGTAGTATTAATGCTAACGTATTGCGGTTAAGGTTAGTTGCGTAAATTAATAACAGAATTAAATAAATATGGACAGAATAGAAAGATTAAAAGATTTAATACCTAAACTAAAGGCTAATAAAAAAATACACCTTTTAAAAATAGAAAGTTTAGAATGGGAACTAAAATTCTTAGAAAGCGAGAAAAAGCAATTAACTTTAACCGATGTTAGCAAATCGTTTACTTACAGAGATATTACTGATGTAGCAGAAGATTTGGCTAATGATTATTGTAATGACGTAACAGACCCAGTTTGGCGAGATATTAGGCAAGATGGAATAAAAGCAATACAAGCATTTATAAGTAAGCATCTTTAAATGTTTGCTAACAAATCGCTAAACACACCTATTGTGGTAAAAAATGAAATAAATATGGTTACGATATATAAATATGGTTTTGAATATAAAGGATTTAATTTTGGATGGAAAGATAAAAGTCTTTTTAGATTACCTTCCAAAAAAAACCTCAACTATTACCCTTTAAAAAAACTTTCATTAATAGATGTAGGTAATAAAAAAGGATATAGGATTATGAAAGATAGAAAAACTATAGATCAGATAATGGAAATAACAGAAGTTATAAATTATGAATACATCATAAACGGAAATAATAGTGAAGATTGCCCTTATTAATATTACAAATCACCTTATACAAATAGACCTTAAAACCATTACTAATGATATATATTCAAGATAATTATTTCGAGGAAGAAACATTTAAAGCATTACAAGACTATGCATTTAATAATGATTTTGTAATCAAAAAAGCAGGAGAAAAAGAGTTTTCAGTATTAGACACTCCTGAATCACTTATTCCTATTTTACAAATAAATGGACATAAGCTTATTCTTACCTTTATAAGAAAAGCCTATAAAGGATTTGATAATGAATTGAGAATACATGCTGATAACATAATAAGCGGTTATAAAACAGCATTAGCTTCTGTTATATACATTAATGATAATCTTGGAGTTACCGTTAATGGAACATCTTTTTATCGTCATAATAAATACGGATTCAAACTACCCGAAGATGTAACCGATAAAGAATTTGATAGAATTATTATAGAAGATAGCAATGACTTATCTAAATGGGAAAAAGAAACGAGTTCTGTTTCAAGCTATCCAAATAGAAGGGTGCTATATGATTCTAATTATTTTCATTCAAAATATCCAAATGAAATAAAAGAAGGCGAAAGAATAGTGCTTGTTAATTTTTACACAAAAGAATAATTATTCCAATATTTTAATCATCTCATAGCAACCAGTACTACCTACTACAAAACCATTTTCCTTATATCTTTCAAGGAGTGATTCATTTTTTAAAGAGGTATATATTATTGTGCCTCCACTTTTTTTAATTACTTCTGATGCTTTATCGATTAAATAATTAAGAGCCTTTTTTCTTAACTCACGATTCTTTACATTAGGGTTACTTACTATCCATTCAAAATGATATAGCAAAGGGGACGATGTAGCGTAAATAAAGCCCGAACAAATATTAATATCATCCTTAAATACCATTATTCCATTCCTACCATTATCAGGCAATACAGCTAGTGGAGGACAAGGAAACCTAAAGTACTTCCACCATTCACAAAGTTCATTATAATCTAATTCGCTTGTATTTCTATAATCAAGTATTAATCCCATAAAGCAAATATAAAACAATTACCACTTATTTTACCTTTGTGATTGCCAATTATCTATATTTGTATCTATATTATTTTATCTAAATATAGATTATGGCAGCAATCACATCGGCAGCAATAGGTGTTGGGGCATCGGTTTATCAAATATCTAATGCAGAAAAAGCAAAAAAAGATGCTAGAAAACAAATAGAAGACTTTGATAGACAAAAATTAGAAAATCCCTTTAGAGATGTTCAGTTAAGTACTTTAAAAGCTGAACAACAAACGCAAGCAAACAATTCTAATTTTGCTACAAGCGTAGATGCTTTACAGAGTGGAGGAACAAGAACAGTACTTGCGGGATTACCTAAATTAAACGAAGCAAATATCGCCCTTCAAAATCAAATTTCACAAGATTTAAATACTCAAGACGCTCGAAGAAGTGTTTTAATTGCACAAGGAGATGCAAAGAATCAATCCCTTCAAGAAAGCAGAGAGATTAACGCACTTCAAGGATTGGGAGCTTTAGAGCAATCGGCAAGACAAGATTCTGCATCAGGAATTACTAATTTGGTTTCGGCAGGATTATCGCTAGGGAGTGCTATAAATGCACAAGGAACAAAAATACCAGAGGTAAAAACCCCCGATGTAGGAGTAAACCCTATAAATCCAATTACTACAATAGCACCAATTTCGCCAATACAGACTAATCCAGTACAGACTAATCCATTAACGACAAATCCTGCATACCAAAATATATTCGGCTCAAATGATGCAAACCTTTATTATAACAATCCTTATTTAGATAATCCTTTAATATTTAACGAATAATATTATGCCTCAAAGCACAAATTCAGCAGCCTTCATACAAAGGAAACCATTAGAAAACACCAATATAGGTGCGATTGTAGAGGAACATGTACGTTATTATGAATCGGTAAAAAGTGCCGATGAAGCTAAACGTCTTGCTAAAGAAGCAAATGACCGTGAGTTTAGAAGAAAATTATCTAACGATAGAAAGAAAGACTTACCTACGATTGATTTAGGAGAAGCAGAGGGGTATAATAAGGCACAAAGAGTAGCTCTTTTTGAATCTAAAGCAGAAGAAATTGCAGACCTTAAACGAAGATGGAGAGATGAAGGAGATAACGATGCTTTATTAAAACTAAATAAATACGCCACATTGTTCAAGTCCTATAATGAATCTACAAATATAGTAAAAGAATACGGAAAATATATTATAGATAATAAAGCCACTTCGTATAATAAATATTTAGATAAAGGAAAACTAGAGCGTTATGAAAAAGTAGTAGGTAGTCAATATAATTTAACAGAGGAAGGATATAATATTATTAATAATGAAGGAGGAACTGACATAGTTTCACCGCAAAAATTTAATGAGGAAATGTTAAACTTATCTAAGTTTAGCGGAATACCTGATTATAGCGGTGTAGGAAAAACAATAGCAGATAGTATTGATTTAGTGGTTACGGATGGCTCACAAGATATAACTCCACAAAACATTAAAGATGGAATCCTAAAATGGGATTCATACCTAAAATTAAACCCTTTAGCATTAGACACTATTGCTGCAAAAAATGAAACTCCTATAACAGAAGAAGGGCTTAGTGAAAATCAAATATATAAATTCGCAGAAGAATTATTTAATACTCATAGTCTATCTGACTTACAGGTTAAAAAGAATCCTCTTGGTGATTCACAAAAAAGAGCATCTACAGCAAGCACAAGGTCTAGTATAGTTAAAAAGAAAAATAACAATCCCACAGTTAGAATATCAACAGATACATTAGGAGTTCCAACATTAACAACAGACCCATTAGACTTAAAAGCAACAACTAAAAACGTTGAGGTTTACAATATAACTAATACGAGCAGTAAAATTGGTAATGGAACACAAACGATTGATGCATTATTTTACAATAAAGACACAGGAGTAATTTCAGCAGAAGTATCTTTATATGAGCCAGTAACAGAAACATCAACTAGCATTGATCCTGAAACTAACCTTCCAATAACATTTACTAATGATTTAGGTAAAAAAGTAAATACAAGACCTGTTACAGGCGAGGAAGCTATTAGTAGAATTGGAAACATTATGGGTGTAGAAGATTCAGAAGGTATTCTTAAATTGATTAACGACACAAGGGCTGAACAAGAAGCTAAAAAAGGTAATAAGGAAAAAGAAGCAGACGGATTAACCGAAGAAGAAATGAAAGCATTTTTAGAGAGTAATTAATACATATATTATTAAGATGGATAAAGAGTTGTTAGAATTGCTTAATAAAGCTAAGAATCAAGGTGCTAATAAAGAACAATTGATTCAAATAAGGGATAACTATGCTTTAAAAAAAAAAGGCGAAACGAAAGATACTCCTTTGGCATTGGAAAATACAGAATTGGTTTCATCAGAAAAAAAGAATATTGGCACTTCGGAATCTCAAAACAAACCGATTAGCGATACTTCTACTACGGTTAATAACCTCAACAATTTTAACGAAGAAAACAAAAAAAGCTTATCATTCGTTCAGAAAGCGGAAGAACGAGATGCAGAACAATCAAAAAACACTAATAAAGTAAGCCTTCAAGAGCAAGTTGATTCAGGAGATTTCCAAAGGGAAGCGTCTGTCTTTTTAGGTGAAAAAGAAGAAGTAAAAGAAGAAATATCTCAAGACGCTTGGTTAGACCGTATAAGTACGCAAAACTTTACAGATGATTTAGCTAACACTATTAAAGACCCGCAAGCCTTTAAGAAGCAATTTATCGAAAGTAGAGATTATGTAGCAGACAAAGAAAACGGGCAAGATTTTAAAGACGATAGAGCAAGGAGAAGGTCTTTCACAAGAAGTAAGCGCAACATTCAACCGTCTTTTGAAGAAGAAATAAAAGAACGAGAAGATAATAAGTTTCAACAACAACGTATAGGTTCTGAAAAAGAATATACTAATACAATAGTAAACCAAATAAAAGAAAATGATGGGGATATAAAATTCTTATCTACAGAGCAACTAGCTGTTTTGGGGTTAAACCCAATGTTTACTCCAACAGAAGCTATAAAGATAAATGGTGAAAACACATCTTTAATGGAAATGAACTCACTTCTTTTAGACGGAACTTTCGTTGAAAGTCTAAAAGACGGAAAAGTAAAAGTAGAAATTGACAAAGAAAATAAATTTATAAAAGAAGGATTTATTTCAGCAGAAGGTGTAAATGAAGCCGAAAAACTACTTAAAAGACAAGCGTTATCTGGTTCAAGATTTATAGACTTAGGACAACACCTCGTAAAATCAATCGTTAGTCTTCCTTCTGGAATATTAAAACTTCCTATAGGAATCATTGACGAACTATCAGGTGCGAGCGAAAACCCCGCAATAAAAACATCGTTAATATCTTCTAGCCCTTTATATAGGGATGTTCAGAGAACTATAATTGGATTAGATCATATTGCAGAAGAATTAGAGGAATCTACACAGCTTTACGGTGATGGTATATCTAAATCAATAAAAAAAGGAAATTATGCAGATGCAGGTTTTCAAGTAGCAAACGCAGGGTTTGAAATGGCTCCGTTAATTGCAGCTTCTATCATAGCACCACAAGCTGCCCCAGCAATATTCGCTGCACAAGCAACAGGAGATAAAATAACAACACTACAAGACGAAAGAAGATTTGCTAAAGAGCAAGAAGATTTAGGATATATTTTAAGTAAAGAAGAAAAAAATGCAGCACAATATAGTTCATTGCAGATTCTAGCCAATGGAGGAAGCACAGGTTTATTAAACTATGTGTTATTTGGAGGTTACATAAAAGGGATTAAATCAGCAACTAAAATACAATCGTACACAGGTAAAAGTTTAGCAGATTTAAAAAAAGCGTCTCAGCTTGGATATGGACAAGGATTTGTAAATTTCGGAAAGGAAGTTCTTCACCAAGAAAAGTTTTTCTTAAAAATGAATATTGGTAATGCAACTATTGACAAATTAACCAACACAACATCTCATGTAACAGGAGAGACGGTAATTGATGATGCAATAAAAGGTCTTGCTTTTGCCGTACCATTTCATGCGTCAAAAACATACAATAAAAATAAAGGCATTAAACAAGCTAGAAATGTATTGATTAGTAACCTATTAGCAACATCTAAGTTTGGTGAAAAGGAATTTCAAAGATTAGAAGATATAAGTTCTATATTATCAAAACTAAGAGATAAAGAGATTTCCGAAGAAACAAGAACAGCTTTAAAAGATGAACTAGGACAATTAAATAGCGAGGCTAAATTAAGTCACGAAAGCAATTTAAAAGATATTGAAAAACTTTCAGAAACACAGAGAGAAGATTTTGCAATACGATATGAAAAACTAATAGAGCGACAAAAAGCTATTGATGAACTAGATATAAACTCCCCTTTTGCTAGACCTATTCAAGAACGACTATTAAACGACAAAGACATTTATGATAAAGACTTTGAAGCAGCTATTACAAATAAAGAAACAGCTACTCCTAAAGCAGAAATAAAAGAAGTAAGTAAAGAAACTAATGATTTTGTAAATGAATTAGCCGAGAAAAAAGAAGACATTGAAGATGTATCTGAATTTGTAGGAGGTCAATTAAAAGTAACAATAGGAGATTCAAGTGTAGGGATAAACTCTAAGGGCGACTCTATCGTTATAGAGAGCATTAGCACAAAAGAAGGTCAAAGAGGTCAAGGAAGTGCTAAAAAAGCTTTGACAAAGGTTATATCTATTGCTGATTCTCAAGGGAAAACAATCGAATTAAATGTAGTTCCTCTTGATAAAGATACTACGGCAGAAGGGCTTGTTAAATTATATGAAGAATCAGGATTTGTTAAGGATAAAGATTTCGACAAAGAAGATGGTGGTAGAATGGTTCGTGAACCTAATAAAACACAATCTTTTGAAGACTTAATTTCTAAAGGAGAGTTACCAAAAACTACAGAAGCAATTGAGAGTGACATAGAATCAAAAGAATTAACGATAGAAGCATCGATAAATAGACCTGTAGTTCTAACAGAGCAAGGCGGTTCAAAATTAGAATCTCCAATTAAAGGCGATATGTACCTTGAAGGAAAAACTGTTGTTGTAGAAGATGCCAACGGAAATATTTTTGAAGTAGGAAATATTGACCAAATAGGGGCAAAAAACATTACTGAATTAGGCGTTACAGTAGAGAAAAGCACCGTATCAGTTAAAGACGGAAACCTTGAATACAAAGGTGAAGCGGTAGTTCCATCTACAAACAACCCATTATCTTCAATTAAGACAAACAGAAAAGGAGAAGTAAATCGTGTCGTCTTAAAAAGCAAAGACGGTAAAAAAACATTTACACTAAGAAAACAAGAAGCCGAAGATGCTGCTTACGAAATACTAATACTAGAGGCAGAGAAAAACGGAGAATTAACAGAACGAAAATTAAGTCAAAATGAAACCCTTAAAAACGAACTTAGAAAAGTTGAAGACATTGCCGAGAAAAACGCAGATAAAGATACTAAGCGAAGTATTACAGTCGAACCAACAGAAACAGAAGTTGTAAAAACTCCTGAATCAAAACCCAATAAAATAAGCAAACCTAATGATAGCAAGGAAACAGCTAAAAAAGAAGGTGAAGTTAAAGAGCCTATTCAAATAAAAGAAGTTAAGAAAGTTGAAAAGAAAAAGAAAGCAACCAAAGAACCAATTTACGAATCAAGGTCAAGAACATTCACAGCAAAACTTATTGATGGAAAATTAGTTATTAAATCTGTATTCGGAAATAAAAAACCAAGTAAAAGACAAGTAAAAGAAGTAACAGAGCAATACATAGAACAAACAAACTTTAATAAAGGCAAGAAAGCTGAATTTCAAGAGGGAATGACACAAAAAGATGCAAGAGAAAATATTCTTGAAGAAAGTCAAAACCCAAAAGAAATCGCAGAAGCCCTACAACAAGAAAAAGAATCTACAAAAGAACAGGAAGTAGATGATGTAATGACTATAGAAGACGCTATCTCTAAAGCTTTTTTAAGATTTAAAATATCTAAAAAAGATGCGGGTCTTTCGGATTTATCTTTCCCATTCACAAATGGTAAAGCAAAAGAAAAAGCGAATAGTCTTGATAAGATAGTAGAAGAAGCTCAAACGATTCTTAATGAAGCAAACAATAGAGTAACCGATGCTGTAGATGGATCAAACGCAGGATTTGAGTCAGAAACAATAGTACAAAAGGGCGATGTTGAAAATTTTATACAGAAATATAAATCTACATCTGATTATGTATCTAATAACCCTAAAAACAAAACAACAAATAGGGAAACTGATTTAGCAGAGAGGTTTAAAGAAACAACTGGGCTAGAGCCAACAACTGAAAACATTGAGAAAGTATCAGGCACGAAGACCAAAGAGAAACAAGAGAAACAAATAGAAGAAGATTTTAAAAATGATGAAGTTCCTTTTCAGGTCGAAAGTGTCCATCTGTCTGAATCTGCTAAATCACAAAGAGAAACCGTAGATACTTTAGAAAAATCAGGACTTGCAAAAGAGGTTAAAATTATTTCTGATAAAGCAATAAAAGAAACTTTAAAAGGTCTTGGTAGAGAGGGTGAAGAATCTCCTTTAGGATTTGTTGAAGGTGAAACGGTTTATATAAATGCAGATAAAGCAAAAACTGATACTCCTATTCACGAATTTGGACACCTTTGGGCGAAATACGCTAAAGAAAAAAACAACGCTCATTATCAAATGGGGTTAGCCTTAGTGGAAGGTACGCCATACCATGAAGCAGTAAAAAAACACCCTGCATATAAAAACAAATCAGAAGAAGCACAATTAAACGAGGCACTTAGTCAGGCAATAGGGGAAAGTGGAGTTGAGATAAAAAAAGAAAGTGCTAACTATCCAAAATTCCAAGCTTGGTTTAAAAAATTATTTGCAGACATACAAAAAGGATTAGGATTTAAAGAAATGTCAGGTGAGAAATTGTCTAAAATGTCAATAAAAGACTTCACAAGACAAGTCGCAGGAGAGTTGTTATCAGGTAAAAAACAAAGAACCCGTACCGTTAAAAATGTTAAAAGTAAAGTTGAGTCTTCTAAGATTACGGGAATTGAGTTCTTAATGGAAAAACAAAAAGCAATAACTAAAGTTAAAGATAAACTAACCGAAGAAAGAGCAAACAAAAAAGCCGAAAATAAAGATGTTAAAAAAGCATTTTTAGACTATCTAAATGAGAATATTAAACGAAAATCATTAGGCGAAGCTACTCCAAAAGAATTAGAATCACTATTAACGCTCTATGATAGAACTGTTACAGAACCTAAATTAAATTCCGCAGTAAAACTAATAGATCGTTTATCTGATAGACTAGACAAAAGAGAATATAAAGACCATATTAAGACTATTAAAAGTAGAACTATTGCCGTAGAATCAGCAAGAAACAAACGTAAAAGCAAGGCTGAAAAAAGAAAAGCAGCACAAGAATATTTAAGACAATCTACAAAAGATAAAGAGTATTTCAGCACAGCAACGGCTAACGATATTTTAGCTATTGAAAAAGCGATTAACAGCAATAGCATTGAAAAAGCAATAGAGTTAATTGATAAGGTTACTGTACGTCTTGGAGATAGATACAATCTTGTAACTGCAAGAAATCAAACTAAAAAAAGAAATGCCGAAGATAAACTTGCCAAACTAATACAGAAGGTTGAAAATGAAAAAAACAGATTCAAAACCCAAAAAGCAAATTTAGCAGCTAAGAAAAAACAAGTAGCAAAAGTAGAAAAAGCAATACTTGATTACATAAATGACAGTTTCGATAATAAAATACTTGGTGAGTACAAAATAAGCGACCTTAGAAAAACTACAAAACAAACCAAAACAAAAACACTTGAAGGACTACAAGAGTCTCTTAAAGAGATTGACGGGATTGTTGTTAGCCTACAAAATAAAACAACAAATAAGGAAATAAAAGCACTATTAGGCAAAGGAAAGGACACAAAGCAATCTGGAAAAGTAATTGGTAAAAAAGGAGGTCAAGTACAGGAGACGGCTATAATGTTGAAGGATATTTCAAAAGAAACAAAAACAGCTAAATCAAATAACAAAGCAGAACGTGAAACCATACTAGAGGTTAAACTTTATGATATTATAACTAAGATTGAGGATTTAAAAACCTCATCTATAAATGAGGGAGATAACGCAACTGTTACATTAGAAAATCAAAGAAAATTAAATAGCCTTGATTTATCTGCAAAAATTATAGGTGCTAAATTGGAATCAGACCCATTTATAAAAGCCCGTATGCTAGATGATGTTAAAACACAGCTAGAATTTATAGTTAAAAACGGAAAACATCTATTAGAAGTTGAAAGAGAGGTTCAAATGTCTAAATTAGAAGGGGAGCAAGTAGAAATACTACCCGAAATTGACGCTAATAATTCAAGAGAAACAGTAGAGTGGAATAACACGATGGATAATATTAAAATAAAATATAATTCAAGAAATATTGTTGGGAAAACAGCTTACAAAGGCTTTGTTAGTCCACTATATAGCAACCTAACAACAATACGAAAAAAACTATCTAGGAATCCATATCAAGGAACAGCTATTAAAGGGTTTCAAAGATTAATCGTAGATGTAGATTTCGCTGAAATTGCTATGAATCAAATTAATAATGATTGGGGAGGCGAAATAAATGCAATTAAATCTAAAGTTTTTAAAGGATATGTCCCTTCCAAAAAAGTAAGACTTGAAAATGGAAAACTTAAAGTTGTAAATGTAAACGCAGGAGCTAAAACAAAAGCGGATTTTGCATTAAGTGAAGGAATAGAAATAACGGTAAGAAAAGCCGAAGGAGACGTTAAACAAACATATAGTGCGTCCGTATTATTAGATGTTTTATTAAAATCAAAAAACCCAAATAATTTAGTGGGGCTTGAAAAAACAGGATTTACTGAAAGCACAATTTCTGAAATAGAATCAAAACTATCTCCTAAAGTAAAACAATATGGAGAAGAAGTAATGGCGTTTTACAAAAGCAAATATAAAGAAATAAACGATGTTTACAGAAAGATATATTTCAGGGATTTACCTTTTGACCCATTCTATTCAGGAAAAACAAATATTAGTGGTGCTAAATCAGAATTAGAATTAAGCATGTTTGAAGGAGTTCAGCAGTCTCATGGAACAACCGCAGGAGGCAGTTTAAAAACAAAAACACAACATGGAGAGCCAATAACACCTTCAAATGTAGATTCTAATTTAGGAAACTACATTACTCAAATGTCTAGGTTTATAGCCTATGCAGAAGTTCATAGAAGATTAAACAAAACCTTAAATAATCCTGACTTCCAAAAAGCAGTCTACATGAATAACAAAGGTAAAGGAGGCGACTTACTAGACCAATTAACCCTATTCAAACGAAGAAATATAGAAAAAACAAATATTATTAGAGGATCACAATTTATGAACACCCTCAATAGAAACTACGTTACATATACTCTTGGAGGTAAACCAAAGCAAATATCTATTCAAATGGTTTCAGCTATTAATGGTCAGTTCTCAATGCCTAAAGGAATGTCATTAAAAGAGTATGGATTAGCACATAGCACATTCTTTAATGATGGAAAGTATATAATGGAAAACTCACCTCTTATAAAACAAAGGTTGGACACAAAACAAGCAATTAAAGCTTTTAGTTCTATTGAAGACACGTATTCCTACACAAATACTAAAACCAAAAACGATAGGGTAAACCTAATGTTTAGATTATTAGGTGATCTAGGAGACGGAGCAAGAGCAACAGGGATGATACCAATTAAAGTTGGTGATATGTTAGGTGTTGCAGGTTCAATTCCTGTATTTGGAGCAGCGAAAATTAAGATTAAACAACAAAACCCAACTTGGTCAGATGCAAAAGTAGCAAAAGAAGCATTGTTAGTATTTGAAGATTCTGTAAACAGAACACAACAAGGGCAAACAAAAGGTGTAAAAAGTGAAGTCCAAAACAATCCATACTTAAAGCTATTAATAAACTTTAAAACAACTCCAATACTTAATACTAACGAGGCTTGGATTGCTTTAAACGATATGAAAAAAGGTGGAAAGTCAGAAAAAAGCAAAGCTCAAAATATTTCAGCAATAGTAAACTTTGGTATTTTACAAAACTCGGCATACACCTTAATAAATACAGCAGATATAGCAGCGAAAGGAGCGATAATACATGGCTCTTTTGAATTGCTAAAAGCACTATTTGATGATGAAGACAATAAAGACCAATTAAAACAATTTTCTAATACAGAAAAAGATTTCTTATTTTCAATTCTTGGAGGGCAATTCTTAGATGCAACCTATGTAGGTGCATTTAAAACAATTATAGATATTGGTATTCTTAAAAAAGACTTCACTTTTGGAACAACTCTACCCTTAGCTCTTAAAGAAGAATTGGACACCTTTGATAAAAATCTTGAAACATATCTAACTACTGAAAACCCTATTACAAAAAGGAAAGCAGGGTCAAGAATGGTTACTTCTATGGTTGCTGTATTTTCAGGAATACCGCCAAAATCAGTTATTGAATATTTCCAATACCAAGCAATAATTACAGGTGAAAACGTATTTAATGAAGAAGAAAGAGAAAAACTAAGATCAGGATACTCCTTTTCTAGCGTAAACTTTATGAGAGAAGAAAGAACTGGTATTAAATTAAATGATTTACTTCAAATTGAGGATAGTGGAGATAAAATAGAATTCACTAAGGAAGAAGTAAAAACTGCTGAAAAAGAGCAAGTACTTCTTAAAGCTAAAAATGAAGCAAAAGAGGAAATTAAATCAGGTAAAAAATTATACACTCAAGCTCAACTTCAATCTTTTGGATTAACACAAAAATGGCAAAATGACAATGCTAACATAAATAGTGTTAAATTGGAGCGTGATAATGCAATTAGAAAAATTAAAGCAGGTAAAAAATTATATAATCAACAAGAATTAAAACGATTGAAAATAACGCCAAAATGGCAAAATGATAATAGACCAAAATAATACTGTAGAAATAATGGAAAAGGACTACATACAACAAGAGATTAAAGATATGAAAAGACATATCGAAGTCTTACAAAAAGTATATAACAATCTAATTTTAGTACTCGATGAAGACGTTAAGACTATCGAAAAAGATGGTGTTGAAGAAATCGAACTTAAAGACGATAAAATAGCTATTTACGTTAATGGTATAGATAAAGGTTCAGACGCTTTAGACAAGCAACTCGCTAGAATTAAGGTTAAAAAAGAGGAACTTAAAAAATTAGAAGATGCTCAAAAACCAAAAGAAACTAACGGGAATAAAGTAATCGAAAAAGTAGCAGAAAAACAATCTTCAAGTAACCTTAGCAAGCACATAGCATAATGGATAGAGATGTTTCATACAGGGGGAGAATTTCCCAAAAAGTTAAATACACCGAACTTAATATTACTCGACACACATTTGAAAAAAAGAATAAAGATAAGTCTTGGGAGTTTAGAGAATATTCTGAATTTGATGTTAATTTTATTTGCATTTCTAAAGATGGAACGCTTGGTGATATTAGAAAAGTAGGAGATTTATATATTGGACTTCCTAGCCAAACGATAGATGGCAATAAAGACATAATTAATGATTCAGGAGAAAGAGAAACCATTACTTTTAAAAAGCATATTACCAATGGTGAATTATCCGACTATGATGCTAAGTGGGTTCGCAAAGCACCTCCAATAGAATTTAAACAATGTTGGAGTAACTACAAGCGAAAAATGGCGAAAGAGAAAAACCATATTCGTAGAAATAAATTAAAAGAAGATTTTGTAAAAGAGCGAAATGAATTAATTTCAGAAAATCAAGAGTTTGTAGATAATGAATTTCATTACAGAAAATTTGGTCTTTTTATTAAAGTAGATAATGAGGTTCATTATATGACAGGAGAAAATTGGCTGTTCTTAAAACATTACTACCTCACAGAATCTAATATGTTTCCATTCCTTAGAGTTGTTGCTATGGAATCTTATTGGCATTGGGAAGCGTGTAGAGCAGATAGCAGAACTTGGGGAGAAATTAGAGGAAAAGGACGTAGAACAAGTTGGAGTGTAGAAAGTGCAAGCATGGCACTTAACGTTTTTACTATTATAAAGGATGCTGAAATACCAATAGTTTCAGAACGTAAAGATTTAGCAGGTAAATTGTTTAAAGGTAAAATTGTGAAGTCTTTTAAATATTACCCTATTTATTTTAAACCACTAATAGACAAGCCTAATACGGATGTTGAAACAAATCTTCAAATTTCTTTTGAAACTGATGATTCTGAAACCTCAACAATCGATTATTACCCAACAAAAGACACCGCATACGATAGTTTGAAAGTTAAAAACATTTCTATAAATGACGAAATAGGAAAATGGAAAGATGAAAGTTTAACAGAATTCGTAGCAAGGCACAGTAGATGCCATTTAGAAGGTGATGCTACAGGTAGATTTGGAAGCACCGCAGGGTCTTATTCAGATGGTGGTGGAGAAGAATTTGAAGCAGAATTTTTAGACGCTAATGTTAATGAAAGAAACTCGTTAGGGCGTACAGAAAATGGATTAACATCTTTTTTTATTGACGTATGCTATACAATGACACAACCTATAAGTTATTTTGATGCTTGGGGATATTCAGTTGTATTTGAGCCTGTTCACCCTATTGAAAATGAGCAAGGAAAAGTACTAGAACATGGAGCAATAAAAGATTGGCAAATTACCTATGATACCTTAAAGGCTAAAGGTAAAAAGACAAAATTAAATGCTTTTCTTCGTGATATGCCAAGAACAATCGAACACATGTTTCGTAATGAAGGAGGTGTAAATAATGATTTTGATATTCAAAACTTAAACGACCACGAAGACTATCTTGCAAATATTCCTGAATATGATATGAATAATATTATTTTCAGAGGAAATTTTGCTTGGAAAGGGGACAAGTTTACTTCTGATGTAGAGTGGCTACCCAATACAAGGGGAAAGTTTTTTACTACATGGATTCCTGAACCCGAAGAACAAAACAAAGGTTCTGTAAAAGATTTTCATGGAAAAAGATTAATGATGCCTGATAATAATCATATTGGATGTTTAGCAGTCGACCCTTACGATATATCTAAAACGGCTGATGGAATAGGTTCAGATGGTTCTATTGTAGGAAAGACAAAAAACAACTTTTCAGGCGCACCACAAAATTCATTCTTTTTAAAATATACAGAAAGACCCGATAAGCGTGATGATTTTTATGAAGACGTATTAATGGCTTGTAAGTTTTTCGGAATGTATGCTTTAGTAGAAAGCAATAAGCCAAGACTACTTGAATTTATGAAAGATAACGGGTATAGAGGATATTCTATGACACGCCCTGATAAAAAATGGAGTAAGTTGAGTCAATTCGAGAAGGATCATGGCGGTATTCCTGCGTCTACACAATTAAATGAAGATGTAGCAAACTTACTGAAAGATTATATTTTTGATTTTATAGGGCATGATTTAGAGAATGAATGTCGAGTATATTTTATTGATATGATTAGAGAATGGGTTAAGTTCGATGTTAAGAAAAGAAAGAAATTTGACCTTACGGTAGCAGGGCAATTAGCATTATTAGGATGTCAATATAATGTAAAACAAAGAAACCCTATTGGAATACAAGATGGTGGCGGTGTATCATTTGGTGCTTTCGGTGCTTGATTACTTTAAAACATAAACAAATGCGTTTTTATAATTTATATTTGTCTTAATTAATTTTCATTATGTCAGAAATTACGAATACTCCTATACCTGATGATTTAGCATCAAATAGCCAAAAAGATAATGTTGCTTACGGAGAAGAAGCAGGTTCATTTATTGCAGGACAATGGTTTGACGGAGGGCAATTATCGGCTAGAAGGGCTTGGATAAATGAAATGAGAACCTATTCAAGAGGGGAACAAGACACCCAACAGTATAAAGATATTATTGAAGGGAAGCAAAAAGACAACGCACAAGAAGGCAAAATAGAAACTAAAAAATACAAAATTGACTATGTTGCCTTAAAGATACTCCCAACTTTCAAAGACCTTGTAATTAATCCTATCGATGAAAGTCAGTTCGTTCCAAGAGCAGAAGCAATCGACCCCGTATCAATTAATAAGAAAAAAAACTACTTCAAAAAATTAGAAACAGATTTCTATTCCAAAGACATTGCTGATATTGTAAGTCAAGGTGTAGGAATGAATATATCACCAGAAGATGTTGCAAAAGACAAAGAGGATTTAGAGTTAAAAAAAATAGAATACAAGCCTAAGATTGAAATAGCACAAGAATTAGCTATCCAAAATGTATTCAAGCACGAAAAGTTTGAAACTTTAAAAAACAAAAATGATGAAGACTTCTTTGATTTAGGTCTTGGAGTTTTACAGCACTATACAGATTACACAGAGGGCATAAAGTTTAAGTACATCGACCCTTACAATTTTATTCATAGTGCTTTTGAAATGGATGATGCTCGTGACATGAGATATGCGGGTGTTGTTCAAAAAGGAACTATTGCAGAGTTAATTAAAGAAGCGGGAGGAATGTCGGCAGCAAATAAGCTAACTCTAAAGAATGACGCTATTGGTAAATCTGATAATGATGAAGCCTACGACCCAAAAGAAGACGGTGACAGAATGATTGAATACATTTCATTCGCTTGGTTAACAGGAGAAGAAAGAGTATTTAAGAAGCTTCGTAAGGATAAATCTATAAAACTTATTGATAGAACAAAAGACGGTTATAATCCTAGTAAGCCTAGTAGAAAAATATCTATTCCTTATCAAGTTTGGTACGAAGGTATTTATGTTCCTACGGCAAAAATATGTGTTAAGTGGAGAAAAATACCAAATCAAGTTGAGAAAGAAGTAAATATTCCAATTTGTCCGTTTATTGTTTACGCTCCTAAAGTTAAAAGACATAGTGAAAGTGGTGAGGTAAGATTTGATTCTTTAGTAAATAGAGCAATTCCTTTTCTAAATGATATTCATAAAGATTTCTTTAAGTTCCAACAACTTAAAATGGAAATGCGTCCTACAACGGCAGTTATTAACCCACAGGCATTAAATAATGTAATGCTTAATGGTGAAAAAGTTTTACCGCAAGATATTCTTGACCTTTATTTCGGACGAGGTATATTAATCGCTAATGAATTTAACGCAGAAGGCGACCCAATCGGTAAAGCTATCACAGAGCAATCAGGAGGAATTAATACTTCCGAGTTGTCATTCTTAGCAGGAGAATTTATAAATAGCTACAATAGGCTTCGTTCCGTAATAGGAATCAATGAAGTAAGGGATGGAACTACTCAGCCTAATAGCAAAACAGCAGTAGGAGTACAAAAAATACTATTAGCTAGTTCAAATAATCAAACCAATCATATTGTATTAGGAAGTTTTAATCTTTCGCTAAGGGCAGCCGAAGCGTGTTCATTAAGACTTTACGACGTATTCACTACACCCGCACTAAAAAACAGATATTTAGATATTATTGGAAGTGATAATGTAGAACTTCTCGATGAACTAAAGAACTTCCCTATGAGCAAGTTCGCTATCTATTTTGATTTCAGACCTGATAATAAAGAGCGAATAGTTTTTGAAGAATCATTAGTAAACTCTTATAATTCAGGAGGAATTAATGTAGCTCAATACAATAGGGTTCGACTTGTTAGAAATGTAAAGGAAGCTATCCAATACTTAGAGAATATTATTGAGAAGAATCAGCAAAAAGCCGAAGCTATAAAAGTTCAGAATATAAAAAGACAAGCGGAAGCAAATGCTCAAACATCGGTTATTACCGAGCAAACTAAACAACAAACACTTACTATTAGTTTAGATATTGAAAAACAAAAATTATTATTTCAAGACCAAATTGATTCTGAAAAAGAAAAGCGTAAAGCACGAATTGAAGAATTACAAGCTATTACCCAACATCAAAGAAACATGGAGTTAGAGGGGTTAAAGGTAGCAGGTCAAGTAAATAAACAGAATAAAATTCAAGAAGGAAAAGAAAGCCTTGAAGACCAAAGAGCAGGTAATCAAGCGCAGTTAATTGATAAGCGTAAAAACGGAAAGCCTGTAGATTTTGACAATAAACTAGATAATATATTCGAAGAAAATAATATACCTAAACTATAAACTATGACAACACTTGCTTCAATATTAACAATGATAGGAATTAGCATTTTAGGATCATTTCTTTATTCAGTTATAAATGCTAAAAGGCATTTTAAGCCTAAGATGTTTAATCATCGTATATTTCTAAGAGAAAACAAATATACATGGCTATATTCATTCTTAATATGCACTATTATAGCAATTATTGTTAATGTTATTCCTGATTCCGCAGGAGCAATAGAATCAGCTACGGGATTAGCCATTTCAAGCGAAATAGCTTCATTCCTTACTTTAGGTTTTGCTTTATGTGCTAGTATGGAAAAAGACAAATTAACAAGCTTAGAAAAAGAAAATATTTTAAATAAAAACTCAGAATTATGAAAAAAAAATATTTAAAGCAGATTTTGTTAAATCAAGACAATATTGAACGCAAGCAAGATTGGATAATTGCGGATATATTAGGCAATGTAAATAAAACGACTAATCCAAGTTCACCGCCACCTCCACCACCAAAGCCATGAAAATAGCAAACATATTTATAATAGGGTTTATGGTATTATGGTTTACTAATCATTTGTTCGGACAATACTACTATCCTGACATGAAAACAATTCATACAGATTGGGATAATGCTATTATATTAAGAGAAATAATGTTTGAAAAGATGTTTATTTTCTCATTATTATTAGGTGTGTTTAAGCAAACAAGGTTATCGAAATCACTTTCTGTATTTTCTATTATATTAGTTATAAGCAGCATCATAGATAAACAAATACATGAAGAATACCATTGGACTTATTACGACCCAATAGTGATACTATTTGCCTCAACAATAGCAATAATAATTTATATAAATGAAAGAAAATAGCAATAATGTAGAAGACATCTTAATGCCTAAATGGCTGTCTCAATTCTTTTTTATAGGAATAGGAACAATGGGATTACACCTTTCATTTAACAATATTGATATTGAAAATATTGGTTGGGATATGGCAGGTGTTTTAATAATTGCAGGGTTATTTACTTTTTTTATAGCATTTGGAGTTATTAATTTTATAAGAGACATAAAAGAAGGGGGATGGGAAGGAGGATGGAAGATAATAATAAATAAGTTTAAAGAATTTTTCAATGATATTTAATGTAACTAAATTATTTACACTTGTTTTTGCCTTCGACCTATACTATAAAGCTTTAGTATTGACTGATTTAAGAATAAATTATATCTTGCTAATTATTGCGATTGTCGGCTCTACATTTGGATCAACAACACAATTAACTCATTTAGGCTTAAAAAACATAGAGCTTAAAAAAAAAATTCCTATTGCTCAAGTTTTAGCAATTTATTCTAGTGGATTATTTATAGGGTACTTTAGTTACATTGCAGGGAGTTATTACAATGACCCACATATAACAGCTTTTTCAAGTGCTATTTTTAGTTACATATCGATTGAATTTATAATTGCAGTTAAAGATATGGTTATGTATTTTATCAAAGGAATTACTAAAAAGCTACCTGATGCAGTTATTAGCTACTTTATAAACAACAGAAACAATAATAATAACGATAATAACAAAGAATCATGAATAATGTAAAATCATATACAGATAAGGGATTAATTGACAGAATGAAGTCACTTCCTAGTTTCAGATATGTTCCTAGAGGTAAACATATGATTGTTTTAAGAAGTAAAGAGGATGCACCTGACAGATATGATGATAAATTATATTTATTTGATTATGAAACCTGTCTTGATGTTATGTCTTGTACATCAAATTCTGGAACTTACGGTTTATTGAATTTCGCTAAGTGGAATCGAAGAGGAACAGCAGTAATAAAATTTGATGAAGTATATTATGATGCCTTTATGAAATCGGATGGTAAAAAAGTTAGACATCATAATGGTAGAATGCAAGGATTGCGTCAAATCGGATTTTTAAAATATTTCAGAGATTTCAACAAAGACAAAAAGATTGATGCGACTGGTAGAATCTATGAAGGTAATAATTCAACAAACGTACATTGTAATTCATATAAATGGAAGAAAGGAATTAAGACTTGGCTCATAGGAAGATTTGGAACAGGTTGTACTGTTATAAATGATTTAACTAAATACTATAATGTTTTATTGAAAAACATACCTTACAACACGCCTATAACATATACAGGATTAAATGAATTTTAAGTTATAATAAAAAAAAGGGACGCTTGAACATCCCTTAATTTTTTTAGAAAGCAATTTGATTCCCAACTTTTCTATTTACAGAAATACAAATATATAAAAAAAAATGAATAAAGAGCAAGTATTTACATTTAGAAAGAGGTATTTGTATGTAGCTGTAGGGGTTATAGTGCTTATTTTTGTATTAGCAGGTGGAAAAGGTGTAGGTGTCTATAAAGATGTCTTAGAACGCTTTAAAAAGAAAAACGATTCATTGATATTAGTACATCAAAAAAGAACTGACAGCTTAATAACTATAGCGGATCAAACCTACATTTATGCAGATGAAATAATACAAGAAAACGACCTTCTACGTAATAGAAATAACAGATTGAATTATGAAAACAAACAAAAAGCTAAATCTTTGCGTGTTATTGATACTATTTTCATCAGTAATGCCCGTCGCATCTCAAATAGTACAGATAGATTCTATAAAGAAAACGATTCTATTAGATAAAAAAGCTACCATTGCTCAAGGCAATATTGTAAAACAACGTAATACGCTTTTCGATTTATACAATAAACAGGTTATTCTAATCGACAGTATGAGAGTAGAAAGCGATAGTTACAGAAAAGCAGCAGATACACTTATATTTGTTAAGACATCGTTAAAACAGGCTTTAAAAGAGCAAACTACAGAAATGAAATTTAGAAATGAAAACTTCGAAATTCAAGAAGCATTCTACAAAGCAGACTTAAAAGCACAGAAAAATAAGAAATGGCAATTCTTAGGTGGTGGTACTTTGATTGGCGTTTTAGCTATGTTGTTATTTGGCGGTTAAGATTACTAATAAAATAAAGCAAATAGTATATTTTAAACTATTTTTGATAAAGAAATAAATATTATTATGGGAAAAGCAGGTCTATATCCAACAGCGTCAATCGTAACGGGTGAAGAAAAATTAACAGGAATAACAAGCGATACCGCTAAAGAGTATAAACAATTTCCTGTACCGTTATTAGCTCAACAAATACAGGCAGAAGCCTTAGACTTAGGTATTACCACCCATAACTCTTTAACTCTTGTTGACGTTGACACAACCTTTGATACTGAAAAAGGTATTTTCGTTGGAAATAGTGGAGGATGGAATATTGATGCAGGAATTACTTTAACAATTAAAAGTAAGATTACTGTTTTTGAAAATAAACAAATATTTTTTGGTGACGGTGATGTTAGATTTGAAACAGGA
>TARA_R110000822_G_scaffold3950_4_pt1 | contig 21578 bp, 22 predicted proteins | sample TARA_R110000822 | Tara Oceans TARA_R110000822 (sample SAMEA4397666) | marine metagenome | biome: Polar Biome; feature: [SRF] surface water layer (ENVO:00010504); material: water (ENVO:00002006), including particulate matter (ENVO:01000060) such as... | depth 5 m | reverse complement strand
GGCAGAGTTGGATATCGAAGGGGTGGGCGACCTGGTTTAGATAGTAAAGGCGGATCGTTCATGGCAGATGAATTTGGTAGTGGTGGTGTAAATACATACAGCGGAGACTTTCAAAGATTTACTCCAGCTAGACAAACATATGAAGTAAATCCAAACTTTATGCCAGGTTTTCAGGGTGAAACAATGTATTTTAATCCAAATACAATAAATCAACCTGCAAGTGCAACAAGACCAGGTACTGCTCCTAAACCTAGCGTTGATGTATTTAGAGGTGGCAAAGGTGGTTACAATACACCAGGATTAGCAATAGCTCCTCAAACATCTATTGATCCTTATGCTCCTATTACATCAGCACCTCCACAAGGATTAATTCAAACAGAAGCTGTTACATATCCAGGTGATGTAGTAACTCCACCTGATACACCGCCAATAACTCCTCCAGTAGTTCCTCCAGTAATTCCTCCGATTGATATTCCTCCGATTGATATTCCATTCAATATTCCAGGAATGGGTAATTTAGATTTTGGTAATTTAGGTCAGTTAGATTTTAGTAAATTAGGATTAGATTTTGCCAATAATCCCGTTGAAGGTTTTGAAGGAATTGGAGACATAGATTTTACTAATATAAAAGCATTAGGTCAGGTACCAAACCCTATTGCTCCTGTTGATCAATCAATTAATAATCCAATGAGTTCGCAGATAGGTTTAGGTCCTGAAGATTTAGGTATCTCACCAAACATGTCAATATCGCCTAATCTTAATTTAGGTATTCCAACAATAGATAGATCGTTAATGCCTACTGCTCCAATGCAAGCTCCAGCTATGCAAGATAATATTGCAATGCAATCTCCACAGTTAGACACGTTAGATACAGCGTTAACTAATCCAAGAGGAGATTTTATGTCAATTGAAAATCTAAACATACCTGAACTTGGAATGGTTTCTGGAGGGTTTATGCCACAACCAAATACAAATTTGGCAACGACTTTACCAGTTAATCCAGTTGCACCTAATCCATTAGTTGGTATTGCTCCGCCTATGAGCATTCCTCAAATAGATGCCTCTCTTTTACCGCAAGATTTATCTGATCCATCTATGATTTTAGGCGGAAGAAGAGCATTAAATCCTATGATGGCAGGTGGCGGTGATACAAAAAAACAATTGCCTAACAAAGGATTAGAAGCATTAAATAAAGAAGCTCCTGAAGTTGTAGAAAAAATGGGCTTTCAGGAAGGTGGTGCTACAGACATTATGCAAGACCCAATAACTCAAGAAGCTATACAGTTCATAATGGGTGAATCAGACAATCAACAAGTTGTAAACGATTTCATTGCTAAATACGGCAACGAAATGTTTCTACAACTAAGAAATACTGTTTTGCAATCATTAGTTCCTGGTGCGCAAACAGAAGGTTTAATTGCGGGCGAAGGTCGTAGCGGAATGGCAGATGATATTCCAGGAATGATAGGTGCCGATGAAAAGATAGCAGTATCACAAGATGAGTTTATTGTACCAGCAGATGTTGTATCAGCTTTAGGAGATGGCAGTTCTGATGCTGGCTCCAATGCTTTATACGGAATGATGGATAGAGTACGACAAGCCAAAACAGGAGGCACTACTCAACCACCAATGATAGACCTCAATAAGGTTATGCCAGCATGAATCAACCTGCAACAGAAACACAGTTAGAGCCTACAGGAGAATATGAAGTCTCTATAGTTCCATCCGAACAACTTACAATGGTTTGGGAAAATGTAGAAAAGTTTTTAAAAAAATCAGCTAGTCGTTCTAATGGAAGAACAAGAGTACAAGATATATTCCATGATTTGTTAAATAAAAACAGCCACTTATGGATTATTTTTGATACAGGCAGTTTAGAAATAACTGGCATACAAATTACTTTGTTTAATGATTACCCAACAGGAAAAAGAATGCTGTGTTTAGAGCATACGGCTGGAAAAAATATGCAGGATTGGGTTGAAAAAGGGATTGATGTAATAACTAATTTTGCTAGGTCAAATCATTGTCATGGATTAGAAGGCGTAGGAAGACACGGACAATGGAATTGGGTAAAAAATAAAAAAGGTTGGAAGAAACCAGCTACTTTTTATGAATATAATTTCGAGGAAAATGCATGAGAAAATTTAAAGGAGGCGGTGGAAGCTCACAGCCAGCAGATCAAACTGTATATAGTACAGACCTCCCTGAATATGTAGAACCATATTTTAAACGACTCCTGCAAAGAGGAGAAGCAGAATCCTTACAAGGATACACTCCGTATGGCGGTCAAAGGCTATCATATTTTTCACCTGATGAAATGCAATCTCAGGCAATGGTGCGAGGTTTTGCGCAAGCAGGTACGCCAGATGCATTTACAAAAGCAAAAACAGCATATGAAGGACAAGGAACCACTACATCAGGATTTACTCAAGGTGATGTTTCATCTGGATACGCAGCGCCTATGGCAGGACCGACAGGATATGCATCTCCAACTGGTGGACCAATGGGATTGTATTCAGCCCCGCAAACAGGACCAACTACATATGGTGGCGCAACGCTAGGAAGTGGCTACACTGCTGGCTCATTTGATCCTGGTTATACAGCGCAAACAAGAGCATCGCAATATGGAGGTCCAAGCGGAATTGATCCATTAACGTATGAACAAAACATACAAAGGTTTATGTCTCCGTATCAACAAAATGTAATTGATATACAAAAAAGAGAAGCGCGTAGGCTTTCAGATGTAGCGGCTAGCAAAATACAAGATGCTGCATCTGCTTCAGGTGGTTTAGGTGGATATCGTGAAGCTATTATGCAGTCAGAACGCGAAAGAAACCTTGGTCAACAACTTGGTGATATACAGCAAAAAGGATCACAGGCTGCATATGAATCAGCACAAAGACAACTAGCTGCTGAAAGACAGTTTGGAGTACAAAGATTTGGAGCAGAACAACAAGCTGCACAATCGCAAGAACAATTAGCGCAACAAGCATTTAATGCTGGACAAGCAGCAAGACAGCAAGCTGCACAAATGGGGCTTTCAGCACAGCAACAAGAAGAAGCTGCTAGACAAGCTCAAGAAAAATTTGGTCAAAGTGCTTTTGCTTCATCACAACAAGCAATGCAAGCTGCTGGAGCGCAAAATTTACAAGGTTTTCAAGCGATGCAGCAAGCAGGACAAGCTGCTGGTGCGCAGAGTTTACAGGGTTATCAAGCTTTACAACAAGCAGCACAAGCGGCTGGCGCACAATCAATACAAGCATATCAAGCTGGAGAAGCTGCTAAACAACAAGCTGCTAAACTTGGATTATCAGCAGAACAAATTGAACAAGCTGGTAAGCAAGCTCAAGAGAAATTTACACAGAGCGCCTATGACTTATCTAGTAGATACGGATTAGCTGCTGCTCAGGGCTTGATGCAATCAGGTCAAGGCATACAACAAGATGCTATATCTAGAATGTCTTTACTATCAGATATCGGAAGACAGCAAAGAGCATTAGAACAAGCTGGCTTAGATATGGGTTATCAAGACTTTATACGTCAAAGAGACTTTACAAGAGACCAGTTAGGAATGTTTGGCGGATTGTTAAGAGGTGTTCCAGTACAGCCACAACAAACAATAAGCACATATCAACAACAGCCTGGACTATTTCAGACGGCATTAGGCGCAGGTCTAAGCGGATTAGGTCTGTATAGAGGGCTAGGCACAGGAGCAGGTTAATGGCAAATTTAGTAGAAGTTGCTGAAGAATTAGAATATGTGCCAAAGGATCAATTGATTCAAATGGCGCAAGACCCTAGTTCTAGGTTTCCATCATATTTAGTATTAAGTGAAATACAGCGTAGAACTCAAATGGAAAGGATGTATAACGCTGACAGAATGGAGAGACCTACTTCTACAGTAGCAGAAGAATTGGTTGGCGAGTTTTCCCAGCCACAAGGTTTAGCGGGTGTTTCGGCTGAAGGATTAGGTCCCCTACCTAATGATTTCTCTCTTTCAGCCGCACCCGCTTCTTCTCCAATGCAAATGGCTGCTATTGGCGGTAGAACGGGTTATCAAAATTTAGGTAGAACGGGTTATATAAACAATCTCACGCAAAATTTAGGCTATAGAGGTGACGTTGCGCCACCATATGCAGCAAGAATGCAACTTTTGGCTAGTTTAGGAATTAATCCATCAGGTATGTCGGAAGAAGAAATACAGCAAGCGTTATTATTTGCTACTCAAGAACAACCTGAACAAGCTCCATTACCTCAAGTAGATACAGGCGTAGATAGACCTGTAGATTTAAGATCAGTAGAATCGGCTCCTGTCGATGAGCCAGGATTTTTTGAACGTGCTGGTGATGCTGTTAAACGTGCTGGGTCTGCTGTTAGTGATTTTGCTTCTGACAGGTACTATGATGAAGAAGGAGATTTTAATTTAGGAACTGCTGCATTAGATGCAACTTTACTATTACCAGGACTAGGTCTTGCTGGGGCTGGATTAAGAGGTGGTCTTGCTGGAGCAAGAGGATTATTAGGCGCAGCGCGTTCAGGTGAGGCTGCTAGAAAAGTTACATCAGGCGCTAAAACCATAGGAGAAGCTACTGTTAAAGGCGCTCAAGCAACAGGTAAAGGTCTTACTGATCTTGCAAAAGCCTCAATTACCAAACCTAAAAAAATAAGTGTAAAAGACCCTACGCCACAAATATTGGGAGGAAAAGGAGGAAAATCAGCAGCAGCAGAGTTGGGATACGTTACTCCAAAAGGGTTGTCTGGTCGTTCACAGTTAGGAAACGTAGTTCAACCAAGGCAGTTAAGTGCAGGACGATCTGCAATAACTGGCACAGTTTTAGGAGGCGCACAAGTTCTTAAAGAAATGACGTTAGATGACCCTACACAAACAGGAGTACAACCTCCAGTCTCTCCTCAAACAGGCGCTGATAACCAAATTATTGAAGAAAAAATTAAACAGATAACGGGCGGCGAAGACAATAAAGCTAATAAAGGATTATTAGGAAAGATTAATTCATATATGGATCAAGCAGACGGATTAGATATAGCCAAGCTTGGTGGGATTATAATGGGCGCTAAAAATATGTCTGAGTTAGGTGCAGGAATAACTGCATTAGCTAGTGATGTTCAGGATAGAAAAACTGCTGAACAAGCAAGAGAAGACACGTTAAAACTACAAGGAATACAAGGTGATCTTTATAAAGCTCAAACAGAAAAGTATGAAGCTGATGTAGAAAACATGCCTTACGATAGGTTGGTTGCAGAGTTTAATGCTGTTGCTGATGCCTATAAATTACTTGCAGAACAAGGCGATCCTTCTGATCCAGAGCTTGCAGAGTATGCAACGTACTTAGGAATGTTAAGAAAACAAATGGCTGCAATAAGAGGAATAGAAACTAATGAACAGTCTGATGCAGATTTATTAGCTGCGGCAGGTATATCAGTATCGGGGTAAGGAAAAATAATGGCTCAATATGATTTGCCAAATAATAAAAAGTTAAATGTTCCTGACAATCTTGATCCAGCATTAAGAGAGAAGCTAGCAGGAGCAATTCAAAGACAGTTTGGCGTAGATATAAATGAAACTACTGTTTTAGGACAAGCAGAAGAGACTCTAAAGGGGATACCAAGAGGAGCAATAAGCTTGGCTACAGATGCGGTTTTGGGACCAGCATCGTTATTTGATATTGGCAATGACAGTGATTTTGTACAAGGGCTACAGCAATATAAAGACTTTTTAAATACTGAGTCATCATTAGCAGCAGACCCTGCTTATCGTGACAAGTGGATGACCAAGCTAGGCGAAGGCTTAGGATCATTTGCACCATTTTTGGCTGCGGGTAAGTTAGGACAAGTAGCAAAAGCTAGAGGCATAGGAGGTACAGGTGTAGCTAACCCTATGTTTGCAGTACCAGCAGCATTAGCTGTACCCAGTGGTATTGCTCAACAAGCTGATAGAGTAAATTCATCTAGAGGGCTAGGAGAAGATGTAGGCGGTGTTGCAGAAACATTTGCAGAGCTTGGTGGTGGTATAGTAGGGCTATCAGAAATATTACCAGTATTTAATTTATTAAAGCGTGTACCAAAGAATGCTTTACAGTATAGCGATATACGAAGAAAGTTAAGCTCTGCATTACAAAGTGGTGCAGCAGAGGGTCTACAAGAAGTAAGCGCAAGCCTTGCTCAAGACCTTATTGCTAGAGGTTTATACAGTGATGAGTTGCCAATAGGCGACAGTTTATTTGATGAATTTACTATTGGTGGTGCAGTTGGTGCATTAGCTGATCTTGGTGTCAATGCTATGTCTGGTCGAAGCAGAGGCAGACAGTATTTATATGACAGAGAGCAACAAGCAAGAAAAAATGTTATCAGTCTTGACGAAGAAAACAAATTTCAAAAAGCAGAGGCGCAAGGCGTTGTAGAGGAGATCACAGATTTACCTGATGTGGTAAAACCAGATATACCTCTTCCTCCTACTATAATACCTGGTCCACAGTTAGAAGTAATACAAGATGCAGCAGAAAAGTTTGCTGTTGTTGATTTACAAAATACTGACTCCCCCATACTTCAACAGTTTGATACAGAAGTTGAAGCTTTAAACTTTAAAAATAAAGAACAAACAAATTACGAACGTAAAAAGCTTAAAGTAAATTTAGATAATGCCACCTATTCTTTAGGTATGCCTAACTCTGCTACTGCATATAAAGTTGGTGCTACCATTAATGATCCGAATACCTCATCAATTAACCTGCAAACATTGGTTAACTTTGATTCAACTCTTTCAGAACAACAAAAGAAACTTTTTTCTAAAGAAAAAATAGATGCAGGATTTGTAGGTAAAAATACTTACAGTGAAATGATTGAGCGCAAAAAGGCTCATCTAAAACAAATAGGTAAGTATGTTAAGTCTAAAGGACTTGATTTAAGGGCATCATACACAATGCCTGAAGTTGCAAAAGTCTTAAACAAGAAAGACTACAACATACTGCTTAATGATATGGCTAACATGGTTTTTCAACAAAATGAAAAATCTGGCGAACCATCAATAACATCAGACAAAGAACAACCAAATGTAAATATCAAATATTTAAAAGATATTGCAGCGTCTAAAAATATAGATTTAGACTTCAAAGACCCTGCGGTTAGATACGCAGCACTTCAATGGACTGGCACTCCAGATATTCCAAAAACACGAAATCGTGGTGTAAAAGAATTATTTTTAGCTCGTTTACATTCCCTTCCTCAGTTCAATAATCGAACTAAATTCCCTGACTTTAGACCTAGAAAATATACGGCACAAGATGTTGCTAATTTTGTTGCGTCTAGAGGAAGTCAAAACATTGAATTTAATGTAAACGATTTACTATCTGATGGTGTTACAGCCAATGATAAAGTTGCAACAGAACAATTTATTGGAGACTTAACATCTAGTGGTCGTGCTGAAAAAATAGAAGGTACTAACAAATATAGAATAAGACCTAATCATGAGTTTGATATTGCTAGGAGAGCAGAGGGATTTAATGAAACTCCACAAGAGTTTGGCGACAGACTAAGACGAGAAAATAAATTACCAGAAGAAACAATTGTTTCTTTAGTAGAGCAAGAGCGTCAAAGACAGCGAAAAGTTTTACCTCCAGATGAAATAGATAAAAAAGTATTTAACTTTAGAGAAGCAGTAGAAGAAGGTAGAACTAATAAGTTTGCTAAAGAACTTAAGAAAGAGCTAGATAGAGTTGGTCTTAGTGAGACAGGGCTAGTTGTTAGTAACGATATATTATCCACAACTAGTCTAGTACAAACTAAAGATGGAGAAATAAAGTTTGATCCTAGAGATACTAGAGCAACAGAGGCTTTGGGTGCTGTAGAAGGTGAGTATGATAAAGATACAGATATTATATTTCTTTCATTAAATGCAGTTAATCCTGATGGAACAGCCACAGAAGATCAAATACTACAAAGACTGAACCAAGTTTTAGACCATGAAATGATTCATGCATTTCGTGGGAAAGACCTTATAACAGAGCCTGAGTATCAATATCTACGCAAAGAAGTTAAACGTAAGAAGGTGCCATCAACATATGACTCGCAATACAAAAACAGAACATTTTATCAGCGAGCCGTAGCAGAAAATCAAAATAGAGGTGATCTTGCTGTTGCTACTAATGAACGTAAAGAAGAACTTTATGTAGAAGAAGCAATAGCAGAAATGTTTCGTTCTAGAAGTCATGCTCCAGACATTGCTCCTAAAGCAAAAGGTATTCTTGGCAAAATAACAGAGTTTTTCCAATCAATGGGAAGAGCAATGCGTATGTCAGGATTTAAACGATCATCTGATATATTTAATGATATTGAACAAGGCGTAGTTGGCGCTAGAGAACGAGATCAGATAAGAACTTTACGAGAACTTGATCGACTACCACCACAATTAATAGATGCGCCTATAGCTCAAGAGTATGAAGAGGGTGAAGCACCAGACATTGGCGAGCCTACAGATGTAACTACATTAGGTGAGGATGGCGGTATAGCTACACCTGTAACTACATTTGAAGATGTTGCTGCGGATACTGATCCAATAACAGGTTTGGTTATTACACCAAGCGGTTTAGGTCGTACTGGCGGAGGGATATTTAATAGAAGAGAACAAACTACAGAGCAGTTACAAGCACAAAAAGCTGCAATTTTAAAAGAATTTGGTCACGAGCATAGAGATAGTGTAGATGTATTAACGTGGCTTTCTAAAAACGCACCAGGCAAAGACTATAAACTAGTAGCTGATAGGTTATTAGCTCAAGTTAAAAAATTAAAACGTATTAAAAAAATAGATTTTCAATTTCGCATTATTAGAAGCGGAGCGGATCGTTTGAATATGCGTGGTCATAAAGGTGGAAGTCTAGACTGGTTAGGAGTTTCATATGCTCCATTTGTATATGATGGCGGATTTAGACAACAAGTATATATAAATGATGTAAGTAAAAGCAGAAGCGGCATTAATGGTGTAGATTTTGAAACAATACTCCATGAATTTATTCATCAAGCAACACAGGCTGCTACATATAATCCTGGCAATGATGCTAAAACCAGACAGATTATTGATGACTTAGAAAAAATTAGAAAGCGTGTAAGAGAAGAAATAAATGCCAAAAAACGAGCAGGTGAAGATGTAGATTTTTATGTTCAATATGGCACCAAAAATATTCAAGAGTTAATGGCTGTTGGTTTTACTGACCGAGAGTTTCAAAAATTTATGGAAGGCATATCCTATGCACCTAGAGGCAAGAAGTCTTTATGGGATAAGTTTACTGAAACAATTAGAAAGCTTCTTAATATACCAGCTAAACAAGGCACTGCATTTTCAGAGTTTTTATTACAAGCTGGCAAAATTACTAACCTTAGTCAAAAACAAATACGAGCTACATTGGGTGGAAGAGAGGCGTTAGGAGGTTTTGATGTTGGACCGCCTATTGCAGATCAGTCATTAGATGACTCTCTAAATAGATTTAGACAGCGCATTATAAACAAAGACCCTCTTACTCCAGAACAAGAAGCGATACAGTCTGAAATAAACGAACTTCAACAACAGCTATATCCGCTTGAATCTGAAATGAGACAAGAAGGTGGCTTGATGAGCCGCAGAAACTATCAAATTCTTGACGGGAAGATCACTAATATAAAGAATCAGATAAGCGGTTTAGAGCAAGAATTTAGAGATGCTCGCAAAGAACCCAAGTCTCCTAAACAGCTAGCATTGTTTTCTAGATCAAAACGATTCGCAGAAGATAAGAACACGGCTGTCAATAAACAGTTAACAGAAGCCACAGAAAAAGCCATAGAGGTCGTTAAAGAAACTCCTAGAGGTGAGATACCCCATTACAATGTAAACGCCTCAGATGTCGCTCTAAAAGCCGCTATTGATTTCAATGAAGATGTTACGGCTAAGGTGCCTCCTAAAGATATACCCAACTACTCCAGAGGTGCGGTGCCTACAGAATTTGTAGAAGCTGTAAATAGAACTGGTTATGCGCCAGCTAAAAACACCTCTCTTGGCGCTACATTGTTGGATGTGATTAACAACCCGATAGAGAGTGTTCGCGCTTCATTTGTAGATTTCAGGCAGAACTTTGTAGACAAGCTCGACAAGGTAGAAAAGAAAATATTACAAGGAAGCTTAGAAAGTGAAGATGTCAGACTGGCTAATAATTCTGCTGACACTTCTACGATGGCAGCTATGCGCCTGGCAGACAAAGCTAGAGGAATATTTCAGGGCATGTTAATGCGCGGGGTTGTCAGCGACTCTATTGCTGGTACATCTGCATTAACCAATGTCAATGAACTAGATATAGATACCAAATACAATCCATTTATAGATGGCAATACAGGAAAAGGCGGCTTGATGCAGATCATGTCTCCTTTATACGCTGATCCTACTGTTGACCTTGAAGCAGTCTTCGCACTCTACGGGAAGATCAATAGGGTTAAAACCATGCAAGACAATGGACGAGAAGTTGCTAGCCCAATAACGGAAAAAGACAAAGCGCATTTAGAAACTATCAGAAGAAAATACCCTGTAGTTGTAGAAGTTTATAACAATTATCAAAAGTGGAATAACAAACTAATAGAGTTTGCAGAGGCTAAAGGTCTGTTGAATGCAGAGCAATCTGCTATGTGGAGAGCGCACTCTAGTTACTACCCATTCTATAGAGACATGGTAGATGAAGAAGGTCTTGCTGCTCCAACCATTGGCGGAGGCTCGTTACCCAGTAACCCATTAAATATTAAAATGACAGGCTCAGAAGAAGAGATACGGGTTAATCCAGTTGAGGCTATAGCTAGAAACTCGTTGTCTATTCTTACAGGTGCCATGAAAAATGATGGGACTAGTAAATTATTAAGAGACTTGGAAAGCATGGGCGAGGCTAGACAAGTTACTCCCAGACAAAAGAAAGAAGGGAATCTCAATACTATTTTTGTATTTGAAGATGGCAACAAGCAATACTACGAAGTAGATGACGTAGAGTTATTTCACGGAATACAAGCAATAGGTGGCGTTAAGACAGACGCAGTTACTAAGTTTCTTGCATTCCCATCAGCAATATTAAGAGACACAGTTACCAGAGACCCAGGTTTCGTAATAGTTAACTTACTTAGAGATACGTTGTCATCAGCAATTACATCAGGCGCACCGCTTGGTGGCGAAGGTTTTACTCCTGTAATAGATACTGTAAAGAACATGTTTGCCGATATGACCGACTTAGAAAAGTTTGGTGTTATTGGTGGCTATGACTTCCAGAACGATGAGGGAAGCGTAGTTGAGTTGATGGAGAGAGCAAGAAGGCAACAAGGACTAACTCCAGATAACGGAATATCTGCCAAGGATGGATTCTTTAAGGTTTGGGATACATTAGGCGCATTGACTACCAAATCAGATGGAGCCACTAGGCTTGCTGTTTACAATGCAGTCTATAACGACATGAAAAACAGAGGCTTCAATGAAGCCCAAGCGCAATCAGAAGCCGCTTACCAGTCTCTAGAAATCATAAACTTTGGAAGGCGAGGACTATCTCCACTATTTAGAGTTATTACCGCAGCGATTCCATTCCTAAATGCAAGAATCCAAGGTCTAGACGTACTCTACAGATCAGCTACTGGTAAATATTCTGCTATCGACAAGCTCGAACCAGGCGAAACGCTTGATGATGTAAAAAATAAAATCATGCGTAAGTTCGGTCTGCGGGCTGGAACGATGATTGGACTGACGGCATTATATTATTTACTGGTCTCAGATACTGACGAATACAAAGAGGTGAAGCGTGAAGTAAGGGATGATAACTGGATAATTCCTATAATTCCTGGGTACCCAACAAAGATACCAATTCCGTTTGAGGTTGGTATGTTGTTTAAAGCTATACCCGAAAGACTTATAGATATGGCTATGGGTGAGGATGCGGTTGAGAAAGCACCTCTTACATCTATCACAAGACAATTGGGTACATCTGCTGAAATACCAATCATTGGCGGTGATATAGGAATACAGGCACTCAAACCTATCTTTGAAGCAGTCATCAACAGAAATAGCTTTACGAATACAGAGATCGTTCCATATTACAAGCTAAAAGAAATGCCAGCCTATCAAGCAAGACAGTCTACCAATGAAGTTGCTAGGCTTTTAGGTGAGGCGTTGAATATCTCGCCAATAAAAATAGAACATGTAATTAGTGGATACACAGGAACACTTGGCGGTTACGTTCTAGATATCATGGATGTTTTTGCAAGAGGCATAAGCGGTACGCCAATCATGCCTCCAAACATAAATGATATACCAGTCATAAAAAGATTATTTATTGACGCAGACAAATCTGGCGGATTACAACAACAGTTTTACGAGTTGCGCGAAGTAGTTGATGGCGCGGTTCTGACTTTGAATGACTTGAAGAGGCAAGGTCGCTTCGATGAGTTATCCTCATTTAGGGAACACAACAAAGGTGTATTCCAAGTCAAAGGACAGATAAGAGCGATAGAGCGTTACATGACAAACTGGAGGAAAAGGCGCGATAGGTTACTCAGAAGAGATGATTTATCCCCTCTAGTCAAATCTGACATGCTTAGAGATATGGAGTTAGAACGAGACAAGCGTTTAGCAATTGTGCCTACCTTGAGGGAAAGAGCCGATGTCCCCGCCGTGTCCTTGCTCAATTAACTCAGCTATTAGCTTTTCTTCTTTCAAAGGTTTAAGGTTAAAAAACTCCCCGTACTCAGGATATTCCGCATGGAATAGTCGGGCATAGAAACATATATAATCATTACTGATTTTAAACTCCCCTCCTCGCGTTTCTATTTCCCTATTCCATCGTATCCTGTTTATGATTGCCCAATGAGAGTAATGCCGTCTGCCTGAAGTGACAGCTTCCAAGGTGTATTCTTTAAACTTGTCCCACACTTGAGGATTGTCTTTATGCCAACCCCACCATTTCTTTTTGCGTTCCTGTAACTGATCCTTTAACTGTTCTTCAAGCATCATACTCGTCTTCCTCCGATCTACTGTGCGCCTCAGCCTGTTTCAATAACTCTTCTTCTTGTTGATCTCTTTCTTGCCTGAGTTCAGAAAGCCCCACCATATATCCCGCTAATTGCTCAACAGCTTCGGTGTTTAATGTAGATGAAAGAATCAGTATTGCTAATTCCTTCCTCCTGTATTCAGGCAATTCACATATGTAATGTGCCATATCTATTAGTTGTCTATCGTTCACGTTTATCCTCCTTTAGTATGTATACAAATCGGTATGAAAGTATTCTTTCCCGCACTCATCACAGGTATATATTGTGCGATTACGATTAGGCGTTAGTTCTTCTTCGCACTTGTCGCACTCTGCGTTAAATTCTAATGATTCACTCATCTTCTACTTCATTCCATCCCAGCTTTCTAAAGTAGAGCCACCAATTATTCCATGCGGATTCGATGATGTTTCATCTTTGGATGTTTCATCTTTGAACAATCCAACAAAATGTTCAGCGTCTACTAACACAAGAGGTTTGCTTCTATTTCTTTTAATAACGACAAGCGGTTCATAACTCTTACAGTTCTCTTCTGCTTGAGCATAAGCCTTCCATACATTAACTGCCTCTTGGTTCTTGCACTCTATAGAGTAAGGAAATCTACTGCGAGATAACTTGCCCATAATAATATCCTCACCTTGAGACCCCATAGGTCTAGATTCCATATCCTCTTCATCCATACCTAAGACATCCACAAGAAGCTTGGTAAACCATTGTTGTAGTTTTCTACCTTTCGCTTTTGCGCTTTGTGTCTTCATCTTCTTCCTCGTTTCTTGTTTCATTTTCTTCCCTTCTTTTTTTCTTTTCTTTGAATATACGATCAAAGTTTTCTTGGAACATATCCAATGAAACATCCATTGGTCTTTGCTTACTACCTTTACTCATGTCGCTTTCCTGGGAATATCATTGACCAGTAAATATTTTTTTATGCAGCAGGACGCTGCTGGGAGTTTTTGTAACATTTTGTAATATCGGCTGCATCCCAATGAAAATAATAGACTGGTAAATATTATTTGTGCAGCGAGCCAGGCTGCGATACATCGTGGTGTGATTTGATAATTCATTCTTCTATAAACACCAAAAATTCCTCTTCACTTATTTTTACAATTGCAACTATCTCTTTGCCTTTGAGTTTTCTTTCTACTCCAGTAAAAGACTTTGCCTTTACTATAGGAGTCTCAACTACAAACTCTCCATCTGTGCTATCAATTATAATTTTCTTCAACATCAGAAAGGTAAATCGTCTAATGAATCGTAAAAGTCTTTGTTCTCTAATAAGTCTTCAACTTGTGCCAACAGTTCTTCCTCAGTTCCATATGCCTCTTCAAACCTTTTCTTGTATGGATGCCTACTAATAGGTTCTTTGTCGCTACCCATACGATGGTGTTCAAAACATAAAGGTAAAACCAAAAAATGTGCATCAGGTTTAGTTTTTCCTTGCGTATGGTGTATCTCTGCGGGGTTATTAAATCCTTTGTTCCTACAAACAATGCATCCTAGATCAGCAACATCTGCCATATGACTAGCCTCAGCCATATTGGGTTGCCTTCCTTTAAGCGCCATATCTCCTTCTCTCCTCGCGCTCGTTAACCATCTTGGTTCGCCACTCTTCAAAGCCAATTTCTAGTGCTTTTAGATTAATTCTCAAAGCAGACAACGCTCCTTTAGCCACACCAATCTTGAGTCTAGCCTGATACAATTCTTCGGAAGCTTCTGCATGTGTTTCTTGAGCGGATGATGTTTTAATGCCATCTCCTAAAGCCCTCAGCTTCAACTGTGCATGTAGCTTTTTAACCTCGGCATCACACTTAACCAATTCATGCTCTACCTTTTCGATAGTCGGAGCCAAACTTCTAATTCTGTGTGCGTATGACTCTTCAATCTGATCTGTCATCTTTACTCCTTTGAGAGGCTTCCATTAAAGTATTGTTCCACTCCTCTCGTCCTGTAATAATTTCACCAATCTCATACTCAAAATCTTCTATCTTTGTTAACAAGCTATCTTTCTGCATATCAGTTAATAACTCGCTTTTTACAATCCCTCTAACCCTATCTAGTATTTCTACATAGCCATCGTAAGTTCTAGTCTGACTTGCCATGATACTTCTCCTTCAACTTATTCATTGCATCCACAAGTTTGCTACCATACATTGAGTCAAAAACTCTTTTTGCTTCTGGTTGTGAATACAACTCTTCTCCAAAATCTGAACGCTCTTTGTCATTCATGATCTTCCACCTATCAAAATTATTTTCGTAAGTAGAATTGTGATCGTATTTAAACTGCTCCACTTTTATCCTCCCGCCTCTGTTTTTCCAGAGACCAAAATAAAAAGTCGATCAACAAAGAATGAGGAGTTTCCCCGCTCTTCGTGACCGACTTCAATTGATTAGTTAAATCCATATAGGAAGATTGGAAGGTATAAAACATATACTCGTCTATGATATTTTCTACCTCCCGCAAATCCCTGGATTGTTTTTTAAAACGGGATGTCATCGTCAAAATCATCAGGCTCAGGCTCAGGCTCAGGCTCAGGCGCTGGCGCTGGTTTCTGTTGTTCTTGCGGAACATCTAAACGGGCATACTTGTACTCGTTTCCATTCTTGGATGTCCTATCCCATAGTGCGACTCGCATCTCCACACCATCAGAGCTTTCTGATTTCAACTTGGTTACAAGTTCTTTCAGAATCTCTTTTGAGAGCATGACCTTACCAGTCCAATCAGGCTGATTCTGTGCCTTCTTGTAATTATTGGTATAGATCGCTCCGTCCGATTGTAATCTATCATCTGCCATTAGTTATTCCTCCGATTGGCTTTCGCTTTGCTCTGTTAGAGACTTAGCTTTGGTTTTAAATAATTCTTCCAACTCTTTCTTTTGAACAGGAAAGTCAGATGTTAGTCTTGCGATAGATTCTTTATTGGATTTCCAAAAAGAAGTTAAAGACTCTTTCGTATCGTGCATGTCCATTGTCTTATCCATGCCCTCAACAAAAGCTTTAGCCCATCCTTCATCATTCCATTTTAACGATGCTGGCTCTACAGGTTCAGGCTTTTCTTCTTTAGCCTTCTTCTCAGTAGGTGTCTTTTTGCCTTTAGGCTGAACATCGTTCTTTTTATCAGGCAATCCTTCTTCAGGATCAACTTCTAAATCGTCAGGTTCTAAAGTCGCGTAGACACCCATGCCCAAACCAAACATAGCGATATTCTTAACCAAACATCTCATTCGGTTATCGCTTACTTGCTTCGAGGTAGGGTTTACCACAGGGTTATTTTTATAATCCATAACTGGTAAAGGCATGCTTCTGATAAGCTTCCCGATCTTCACAGACGTAACAACTTCAGCCGTCCCATCTGCAAATAGTCGATAAGGCAATCCATCCCAATCATGAAATACATATTCAGCATGTGGATAATGCTTCATTAGTATAATCCACGCTCTACTCCAAGAAAGGTAAGTAAGCTTGCCCTTCTCTTGTGTGTATGCTGATACATCTTCTTTCGCTAACGTCTTCCAAACGTCAGAGTAAGTAAGTTCTTCAATACTCATAGTTTCTCCTCTAATTTGTATTGGTTACAAAATTCAGCCACAGAACAGTAACTTTCACATCGAATAGGCTTACCAATCGCCACCTCAATGCTCAGTTTCTTTTCGTCCTTATGACCACCTATATACTTTTCAGCTTCTTCTTGAGAATGAAGAACACGCACCGCGCTTTTTCTACCCTCTTTGACGACTCTGTAAGTATCTTCTTTCTTCCATCGATCAGCATCGGAACACTCAGGCAAAGTGCCACTAATGAGATAATCCGCTTCTGCTTCTTGATGTAATGAAACCTTTTCTTCAATAAACTTTAGCTGATCTTCTTCTGACCACATTGGTATATTGACAACTGTTACTGGCGCGGGAGGATAATCACCTCCGCTTCGCTCGTATTGGAATTTTGACCAGTCCCTGGATATTGCAACAATATTTAACTGGTCTATTTTTAAATCCGTGTTTTGCCTTGCTAGCCATGCATAACAGTTCAACTGTTGTACCCATTCAGGCTTTTCATCTTTGAGCGCATTCATTACAGTCCATGCGCTAGTAACTTTGTAATCTTTTAGTGTGTTTTCTTTCAAAGAAATACTGTCGGTTTGACCACTTATAGTCCACCCATTGACCTCAGCGTACATACGCTCCTCAGTCATAACATCGTCTGCACCTTCATTGGCTCTCTCTAAAATAGTGTGAACACTTTGCCCAAGAAGAATCCATATACGTTCTGATATATCAGCAGTAAGTGCATCAGCATGTTCCTCAGCTAGAATTGATATTTGCGGAGGTTGTAGTAGACCAGTAACCGACTTAACCGAGTCTCCCTTAGAGTAGCTATCGTTTTCTACTGCCCTGATAATCTCAATAGGGATATTGTGTTTGTTAGTGTATTTCAACTTATTCTCCAAACACGATAGAACACAGGCTCTTTGTCCTCTAAATTACTTGGGTAGATTGCCCTAAGAATAAACTTGCCTTGGACATCCCCACGCTTACACATAGAATATGCCCTAGAACGAAATCTCTGCGCTTCTGTGCGGTCTACGAAACCAACACTATCACCTATTGCCATCATCAAGATCGTGTCTCTAATGTAATCTTGCTTGATCCTATTGCCTGTCTTAAATACAGGAGGCATAGGCACATTCTTATCAATTGTTAAGTTCTCCATACCCCTACTCCGTCATCCATTTGTCTGACTGTGAATTTCTTTGCTGGATTCTTGTGTTTATACCTAAGCACAAAGTTCCTAATAATTTTTACTTCTTGAGGTATCTTTGTTTTTGCCAGACTAATATGTATGTGATCTCCCACTTCCATATTGTCTAAAGGAATATCATACTTCCTTGGTTTACCCTTACTCTTAGGCAAAGGGATTCCTTCAGTTATCTCAAACTCCATTAGTTTCTCCGATTGCGATTAATTGTGATAAAGTAGGAAGGTTGCATAGCAAAACAGTTAGCATTTTTTTTAAGGTATTAATCACAAATATCTTCCTCCTCCTTTATAGTGTCTTTATGTAGTATAGATGATGTCTTGATAATGTGCAAGAAATGATTTATCATCTTATGGATGGAATCAAGAATGCATATATTGGATGGTCTAGTGGTGAAGCAAGCGGTACGAGATGTAGCGTCAAAGAACCCCGACCTATCTGATCAGGCAATCCTTTACTTCCATTCCAAAGATTTTTCAGATTTGTGTTCTAGAAACAATATTGATGGTGAGTTCGTCACGCAGAGCATAAAAGATTTATCTAAATACCCGATAATTTCACGCAAGAACATTGCCAATAACATTGCTTCTGTCATTGACCATCATTTTGCTAAGAGGGAGGTTGTTTAGTAAGTACATACTAAGTGTTATCTACTTACTAAGTTTTTAAATAATAAGTATCTACTAAGTAGTAAGTATATACAGTATAGGAGGATATAACATGCTAAGTCAAGGACAAGGCAATTGGTCGGATGTAGAAGCTACCATCTACAGCCAAGTAGAAGGGGTGGGACAAAAGAAAATATCCTGTCCATCATGCCAACACACAAGAAAAAATAATAGAAGAGACAAGCCTCTTTCCGTTAATTCAGACGGATCAAAGATTGTTTATCACTGCCATCATTGCGGTGTTCAGGGCTTGATAAATATGGAGAGGAAAATTGTACCGATGAACAAGCAACTATCTGGTAATGGCACTAAACCAAAAAAACCTGTGCAAATAAAAGGAACAAATAGCAACGAGGCAGAAGAATGGTTGCTAAAACGTGGCATCACAATTGGTACGGCGGAGAGTCTGGGAGCTGTGCTGCTGGAGAAAAATAATAAACCAGTCATTGGATTTACTTACCCTTCACCTGATTCACCAGATTGCGAAGCTGTCAAATGGCGTTCCGCAAATGGGACAAAAGACTTTTGGTGGGAAAATTCTGCTAACAAGCTTTGGGGCAGACAGGTACACAACGACAGTATAGATACCATAGCAGATACAATTGTTATAACCGAAGGAGAGATGGATTGTTTGGCTATCAAAGAAGCCTTTAATGATTATGCAAATATAGATGTGTACTCAGTACCAAATGGCGCACCAAACAAGATTACCGATTCAAAGATTGATCCAAGCGAGGATGGAAGATTCAAATACGTTTGGGAAGAGAGAGAAAAATTTGAGAATGCCAAGCGAATTATATTGGCAACTGATATGGATACTGCGGGAGATGTATTAGCCGATGAACTTTCTAGAAGGCTGAATAAAGCGAAGTGTTTTAGAGTCGATTACAAAGGACACAAAGATGCTAACGATTTGCTTATCAATACAGATGTTGAAACTGTAAGAGAGCAAGTCATCAATGCAGAGCCAATACCGCTTCACGGGTTAAACAACATCGACTTTTACGCTGATGAATTTCAGTCTTTATACGAGCAAGGCAAGCCCAAAGGTGTTTCAACTGGTATTCAGTCAGTAGATGATTTGTTCACATTACAGACTGGTTATTTAAATATTGTTACTGGCTATCCTGGGGACGGGAAGTCAGCGTTCCTTGATCAGTTAATCGTAAATGTAGGTAAAACCTACGGATGGAAAACATGTTACTGCTCGTTTGAAAAACCGCCGTCACTTCATGCTGTTCAACTTGCTCAAATACTTACTGGTAAACCATTCTTTGAGGGACACAATCCAAGGATGACACAAGAAGAAAAAGACTATGCAAAAGATTGGATCAATGACCACGTTCTATTTCAAGATTATATGGATGGTGGCATGCCCACAATCGAAGCCATTCTTGAAAAAGGTGCAAGCGCAGTAATGAGGTATGGGATACGAATACTAGTGATTGATCCGTTCAACTTCATACATAGTGAATATAAAGGACTAGAATCAGATATGGTTTCAGACATGCTGACCAAGGTTCAATTGTTCTGCAAGCAACACGACATTTTGTGCTTTTTTGTCGCGCACCCCACGAAGCCCGCAGAAAGAGGAAAGAAAGGTGTTGTTACTGGTGTAGACATAGCTAAGTCAATGGCTTGGTTTTCAAAAGCTGACCTCGGCTTGACAGTTTACAGGGGAGAAAGTAACGTAGAAATACATTGTTGGAAAGCTAGATGGGGTTGGCAAGCAAAAGTAGGTAAAACATCGTTAACATTTAACCCTTTGAATGGGAGATATGAAGAAGCAGAAGAAATTGAAGACGACTTCGATTGGGACATCTAATGTTCATGTTAATGATGTAGGTAATCCTTATCTACATGCACAACATAAAATCGGAATTGCTAAATTTGATAAAGGGAACATGGGTCGAGCCATAGTTTTTGACCAACATCTTATCGATGTACTTTACAAAGATGGATATCTAGACGAAAGAGAGCATAGCGTTTGCGATAAATACTTAGGTGTGATCGTTAAAGGAATGCACATGTCTCGCCCACAGATGGATGAAAGATTATCAACTGGTAAATATCATGTAGCTTCTGTACCAAGGTGTTGCATTCTCATAAAAGTACAAAGACATTTACGAAATTCTTGTGGAAGGAAAGCGGAGAGTAGGTTTTGGATTCTTATGTCTGACTCTCCCAAAAAAGTAGGAGAGAAAGACATAGCTTTAGTACAGGTTTGTGCTGAGGCTTTGTTAAATTACTATTACGTTAACGAAGATTCCCCTGTCTCACTTTTTCAGCAAGCCCTCCTAAACCCGATTTAATCTCTTCAGTTTCTGTAACTTCAACTTTCTCTTTTACAGGCTCTTCTTTGACATCAACACTTATACCAAGTCTTTCAGCTTCTTTGTGTATAAGGTAGATGATCTCACTATTTCGTGACCGAGGAGGCATTTCTGCCTTTCTAATCTTTTCTAATAACTCATTAGTCTGCTCTGAGCATCTAATGAATATTGTTTTTTCGTCCATCGTTGGGGTCTCCATAAATTATCTCAGGACTATCAACTACGTTGCCGATAGCCACACTTTCTCTGCCAGTCTGCCAATATCTATTCATTTCTAAACTTTCTATGGCATGTGCAAGGTATTCCTCATTGGCTTGCAAAAGAGGTGAGTCTAATAAAGAGATAGCAAATACCATCGCATCTTCCTCGCTCTCAAACAGCCACACATAATGTTTCCAATCTCCAGTTATTTTGTATGACTTAGGATTGTCAGGTTCGGGATTAACTATCTCGAATGTGTGTCTTATTACTGCAAACATAAATACTCCTTCAAAAAGGAACTTTCATTGTATAACAAAACGCTAGCAATGTGAATGCTATGTTCCACATGGAACAATGAAGGACTATCTCACCAGAATCACACTTATTAAGAGATACAAATTGTTTGGTAAAAAATTTTTAAGAAAAAATCAGCAGCGTGAGAAAACGCCCAAATAATATTTACTAGTTATATATATTTACTGGGCTAGAAAGGAATCTGATGAGGACAATCTATACGATGTTACAACTTTTATTGTAGACAAAAAAAGAGGCGTACCTTTTACGGAACGCCCCTTATC
>TARA_R110000822_G_scaffold163794_1_pt1 | contig 21758 bp, 21 predicted proteins | sample TARA_R110000822 | Tara Oceans TARA_R110000822 (sample SAMEA4397666) | marine metagenome | biome: Polar Biome; feature: [SRF] surface water layer (ENVO:00010504); material: water (ENVO:00002006), including particulate matter (ENVO:01000060) such as... | depth 5 m | reverse complement strand
CGGCAGCCCCCAGTAGGGCGGGCCATGCCCGCCGCGCAAGGCCCCATCAAGCATCGCAACCGGCGGCCACGGCCCGCCCTGCTGCAGCACACCACCAACCCTGCCCCCACGCCGCAATTGCAGACCCCAGCCGTAGGGTGGGCCACGCCCGCCGCACCAGGCCCCATCAAGCCCCAACCCCGGCGCAACCCAACAACAAACAAAACCCCTAAATGAAAATCCTCGTCACCGGCCACGCCGGCTTCATCGGCTACCACACCGCACAACAACTGCTGCGGCGCGGAGATGCCGTGGTCGGCCTCGACGTCGTCAACGACTACTACGACCCCACCCTCAAAGAAGCGCGCCTGCAAGAACTGCAACGCACCGCCGACCAAACCGGCAGCCCCTACCACAGCATCCGCGCCAACCTCGCCGACCGGGCCGCCGTAGAGCAATGCTTTGCAGACCACCAATTCGACCGCGTCATCCACCTCGCCGCCCAGGCCGGCGTGCGCTACTCACTCGAAAACCCCCACGCCTACGTCGAAAGCAACCTCATCGGCTTCACCCACATCATCGAAGCCTGCCGGCACGCCAACACGCCGCACCTCACCTACGCCAGCACCAGCAGCGTCTACGGCGCCAACACCCAAATGCCGTTCTCAGAACACATGGCCACCGTGCACCCCCTGCAGTTCTACGCCGCCACCAAACGCGCCAACGAACTCATGGCCCACAGCTACAGCCACCTGTTCGGCCTGCCCACCACCGGCCTGCGCTTCTTCACCGTGTATGGACCCTGGGGCCGGCCCGACATGGCCCTGTTCCAGTTCACCAAAAACATCCTCGAAGGCAAGCCCATACAAGTCTTCAACAACGGCAACCACAGCCGAGACTTCACCTACGTCGATGACATTGTCGAAGGCGTCATTCGCGCCAGCGACCAAATTGCAGCGCCCAACCCCGCCTGGAACAGCGCAAGCCCAGACCCCGCCACCAGCAACGCCCCCTGGCGCCTGTTCAACATCGGCAACAACAGCCCCGTCAAGCTCTCGGCCTACATCGACGCCATCGAAAGTGCCGTGGGCAAAAAAGCCATCCAGCACATGCTGCCCCTGCAGCCCGGCGACGTGCCAGACACCTACGCAAACGTCACCCAACTGCACGCCGCCGTGGGCTACCAACCCGACACCCCCGTGCAGGAAGGCGTTGCCCGGTTCGTGCAGTGGTATCGAGGCTTTTATGGCGCCTGAACCCGCCATGCCCGCGCGCCAGAACAAAATCTGCGATTCAGTGATGCGCTTCTCAGAGCCGTCTCTAGTCATCTGCAGCGCGGCACCGGCACCCTCGGCAATCGCACAGTCAGGCCGGAAGCCCAAAGGCGCACGACCTACCTCGAGCGCCCAAGCCAACGGGGCCAATAACCTGTTGGTGACAACAAGAAAGGCTCCAAATAAAAAGCCAGCGAACACGGCTCACGACCCAGAGGCCGGCCATGACGACGAATAGAAATAAACGCATCGCTAAAAACACGCTGATGCTTTATTTCCGTCAGCTGTTGATTCTATTTGTCAGCCTGTACACCGTCAGAGTTGTGCTCGCGGAGCTGGGCATAGAAGACTACGGCATCTATGGCGCAGTAGCGGGCCTCGTTGCAATCAGTACTTTTTTGCCCGGCTCGATGGCCCAGGCCACCCAGCGTTTCTTTTCTTTCGCTCTAGGCGAAAAGAACGATGAACGGCTGCAAAAAGTCTTCTCCGTAAACATGATGCTTTACGCCTGCATTGCGCTGATCGCGTTTCTGGCCCTGCAAACCATTGGCGCCTGGTTCGTGAATACCGAAATGGCCATTCCGCCAGAACGGTTCGAGGCAGCGCGGGCGCTTTATCACTACGCCAGCCTCACCTTCATTGCCAGTGTATTCACAAGCCCCTTCATGGCCATCATCATGGCGCATGAAGACATGAAGCTCTATGCCTATATCTCCATCATAGAAGCCTTCATGAAGCTGGGCGTGGTCTTCCTGCTGCAATACCTCGCATGGGACAAGCTTGAGCTGTACGGGCTGCTACTGCTCGTGGTCGGAATCATCAATGCCCTGATGTACATGACCGTCTGTTTCACACGCTATGCTGAGTGCCAATTGCGCAGAATCTATTGGGACTCAGCACTGCTGAAAGAAATCATCGGCTTCACCGGGTGGACGTTATTTGGACAACTCTCAACCATTGCCCGCACCCATGCAATCACCGTCCTGTTAAATCAGTCATTCAGTCCCGCGGTGGTCGCCGCACGCACACTCTCGGTCACCATTGCAACCAGGGTCAACATTTTTGCTGGCAATTTCAATTCCAGCCTTTATCCCCCCATCATCAAAAGCTACGCGGCGAACCAGCGTGAAGAAATGTACGGGCTGATCAGTGGCGGCTCTAAAATAACCTTCTTTCTGCTTTGGGTATTTGCATTGCCCATGACGATAGAAATGGAAACCATCCTCGGCCTTTGGCTCACCGTGGTGCCGCCAGATGCGGTGCTGTTCTCGCAATTGGGTCTGGTGGAAGCGGTCATATTGTCGATCAGCATGCCCGTCGCAGCCGCAGCGCGAGCGCCGGGCAGAATGAAAGCCTACGAACTGATTCTGGGCAGCATGCAGATGGGCATTCTCGTTGCGGCCTGGGCAGTCATCTCCGCAGGCGCGCCGGCATACAGCGTGTTCATCATCGCAATCATCGCTAATGTACTCATGTTCGGCGCGCGGCTCATTTTGGTCAATCGCCTTACAGGGTTCCCGATTGGCGTCTTCATGCAAAAGACTGCGCTGCCCGTAGCAGCGATTGTGATCGTGACGGCCGTGCCTGTCTTCACATTCAGCCGGATGGTGCCAGACGGACTTTATGGCTCGTTCATGGTCATCGTTACCAGCTTCATCACGTCAACCGTCGCCATGTATTTCATCGGTCTGGATAAGATCTGGCGCGCTAAAATAGTGATGATGATCCGCTCGCGCTTCTTCAGAAGTCAAAGTGTATGAAAACTATTCTGCTTCTAGGCGGAACGGGGGCAATGGGCACCCATCTCGGGCAGATACTCGCACAGCGTGGTGACAAAGTAACCATCACGTCACGCGCACCGCGCGCACCATCGGCCAACATTGAATATATTCTGGGCAATGCCAAAGACGAAATCTTCCTAAAGTCCATCTTGAACCGCAGGTGGGATGCCATCGTCGATTTCATGGTTTACACCACACCTGCCTTCACACAACGTGCGCCCATGCTGCTATCGGCCACCGACCAGTACATTTACCTGAGTTCTGCCCGCGTATATGCAGAATCCAGTCACCCTATCGTCGAAGAGTCACCGCGTTTACTCGATACCATAGGCGACCATCAATATCTCGCGACCGACGAATACGCGCTCGCAAAGGCAAGACAAGAAGACGCGCTCCGCCAGCTTGGCAGAACCAACTGGACCATCATTCGGCCTTACATCACCTACAGCGAACAGCGCTTACAGTTAGGGATTCTTGAGAAAGAAGGCTGGCTTTATCGCGCGCTGCGTGGCCGTGCCATCGTCTTTTCGCAAGACGTGGCCCAAAAACGCACAACGCTGACCCATGGGTTCGACGTGTCTGCCTCCATCGCCTTGTTGATCGGCAAGTCCGAGGCTCTAGGGCAAACCTTTCACATCACTCAACCTGAATCCAAAACCTGGCACGAAATACTGGAGCTTTATCTGGACGTGATCGAAGCGCACCTGGGCAGCCGGCCTAAGGTGAGGCTGCTTGGGCTCGACGACTTTGCTCAGTGCAAGCGAGCCGAATACCAAACCAAGTACGATCGACTGTATGACCGGGTATTCGACAATGGAAAAATTGCGGCCGCTGCTGGTGTGCAACATTTGAAGGCCCCCGAGCAGGGCTTGGCAGAAAGCCTGCAGCAGTTTCTACGAAAACCAGATTTTCAAAAAATTGACTGGCGCTCAGAAGCCATCAAGGACAGGTACTCAGGTGAAGTCGCTCGTCTATCAGAGATCAGTGACTTGCAGCAAATAATAAAGTACCTCTACTATCGATTCGTGCAAATACGGACTTCAAAAGCGGTGAACTTATGAGCAAGCATTACACAGACGAGAAGAATGCGCTAATCATCATCGCTCTTCTCAAGAGTAACGGAATAAAAAAAATCATCGCGTCACCGGGCACAACAAACATGGCGTTGGTGGGTAGCATGCAGCATGATAGCTATTTCCAAATGTTTTCTGCAGTAGACGAGCGCTCTGCGGCGTACATGGCCTGCGGGCTTGCGCATGAATCAGGTGAGCCCGTTGTCTTGAGTTGTACCGGCGCGACCGCCTCACGAAATTATATGCCTGGGCTCACCGAAGCCTATTATCGCAAGCTGCCGGTGCTGGCGATCACCTCCATGCAAATGTTGTCAAAGGTAGGCCACTTGGTGCCTCAAACCTTGGACAGGTCTGTGAAACCCGTTGACACCCATCGACTGAGTCTTGAGCTGCCGGTCGTGAAGGATGACGACGACTGGTGGGAATGCGAAGTTAAGGTCAATCAGGCCATTCTTGAGCTCAAACGCGGCGGCGGGGGGCCGGTCCATATCAATTTGCCCACCCGTTACAGTCGGGCATACGAGACCAAGGCGCTGCCCAAATGCCGGGTGATGAATCGGTTCACTTCCGCAGACGCGCTGCCAGAACTCAAGGGTCGAGTAGCGGTATTCGTTGGCGCGCACCGGGCGTTCAGCCATGAAGAAACCGAGGCGCTCGACACGTTCTGTGAAAGTAACGACGCCGTGGTGTTTTGCGACCACACCAGTTGCTACAAAGGCAAATACCGGGTGCTCTACTCCCTCGCTGCCAGCCAGGACCAGATGGACCACTCTGCAGACAAGCCCGACATCACCATCCACATCGGCGAAGTAACTGGCGACTATGCGGGTATGAGCATGATCGGCAAAGAGGTGTGGCGCGTCAGCGAAGACGGCGAAATCCGCGACACCTTCCGTAAACTGCGTTATGTATTCGAGATGGACGAAAAATCGTTCTTCCAGCGCTATTCAAACGCACGTAAGCCAAAAGCCGACAAGTACCTAAACCAGTGCCAGTCGAGACTCGCTGAGATACGGCAGGTAATTCCAGAGCTGCCATTCTCAAACATTTGGGTGGCCCATCAAACCGCACATAAAATTCCAGAGGGCGCGGTCATTCATTTCGGCATTCTTAACAGCTTGCGCTCATGGAATTTCTTCGAGTTGCCGCAGTCGGTCACGTCCATGTCGAATGTAGGGGGCTTCGGTATTGACGGTGGCTTGTCCAGCTTGCTTGGCGCGTCACTTGCTAACGCTCAGAAACTGCACTTCTTGGTTATCGGTGACCTTGCGTTCTTTTACGACATGAATGCAATCGGCAACCGCCATGTCGGTAAGAACCTCCGCATTATGGTTGTCAATAATGGCAAAGGCACCGAATTCCGGCAATATAATCACCACGCAGCTCATTTTGGCACTGAGGCTGATCGATTCATCTCTGCCGCAGGGCATTTTGGCAGCAAGTCGCCAGATCTCATAAAGCACTACGCGCAGGATCTGGGCTTTAAGTACATCTGCGCCTCCAACAAGCAAGAGTACGAAGCGCGGCATCACGAGTTCCTGGCACCGAAGGCGAGCAGCGAATCAATTGTATTCGAGGTGTTCACTGATAGCGAAGAAGAAAGCCGAGCGCTTGAGATCATTCGTAACATAAAAAAGGATCATAAGAAAACGGCAAAATCTGCGGTGCGCAATGCGATCGGGAAAAATGGCGTGAAAGCGATAAAGAAAGTCTTGGGCAGAGAGCGACAATAGAGAATCAGGCATCCTGAGAGCTAAGGCTCCCGAACCCCAGGTCGGGAGGCTACGCACCTTCGGCACAAACGTATTGAGCGACTTGCCCGCTTCATCTTGGGGCCGACTCAGCTCCCCGAGTTAGCAATTTAGAAGACCTGCAATTATGAGAATATCAATATTAACTCAACCGTTGGGCAGAAATTATGGAGGCCTGCTCCAAGCTTATGCGCTGCAGGTCACGTTGAAACGGATGGGTTTTATTGCAACAACTCTGGACAGACGTAGGTGCGCGCCCAAGAGGCCACTGCTAAGTAACAATAGCAAAAGGATGTTGAAGCGAACATGGAATCAGTTCGCCCCGGCACGTCTCAGGCGTCCGTTGGATCATAAATATAGCCGATTGGAGAGCTTCAGAGATCGATATATATCGTTATCCCCTCTTGTCGATTCGGAAGATAAAATCAAAGCGTACTATAACGAAAATAGCTTCGACGCTCTCATAGTTGGCAGCGACCAGGTTTGGCGTCCGAGTTACTCGCCTGAACTAGCAAACTTTTTCTTCGATTTTTGCCAAGATCTGCATATCAGGCCAAAACGAATAGCATACGCGGCCTCGTTTGGTGTCGATATCGAAGAGATTTCCGAAACTGATTTGAAAGTTATCCGGCCTTTGGCTCAAGAATTTGATGCAATATCTGTTAGAGAAGACTCAGGGGTTAGGTTGGTTCGGTCATACTTTGGCCTCTCCAGCAAAGTTGTTTGCGATCCGACGCTTCTAATGGATCATTCAGATTACGATTGCCTGATCAAGGGCGATAATGCACTCGAAGGTAAAAGGAGCGGGAAACTCTTAGCTTATATGCTGGACATGGATGATCATAAAGTCCGCATTGTTGCTGAGTTGTCTCAAAAGACGGCGCGGCCGCCTTCTTACCTCATCGACGACAGTGTGCACGGCGGCCTCAGTGGTTCCATTCCCTCGAATGTGTATCCGTCGGTTGGCGAGTGGCTTAATGCTTTCAAAACGGCTGACTATGTGGTCACTGACTCATTTCATGGTTGTGTTTTCGCGCTCATTTACAAAAAATCCTTTGTGGTCGTTGGTAATCCAACCCGCGGCATGGCAAGATTTCAATCGCTTTTGTCGCGGGTAGGGTTGAGTCACCGGCTGGTACACAGCGACAAGCCCTTTGATGGCGAGCTGATTAAACAGCCAATAGACTGGGGTTCTGTTGATCAGAAGGTCCAAGAGATGCGACGCAGCAGCATGGAGTTTCTTGAGCTGAATTTGCGGAAATGATCGCTTTTCGCAGGAATTGTGCGGATGAACTCATGACGTCTAAATTTGTAGCGTGGAACGGAAGCCATTCGCAGCAAGGAGACGTTCCCCTTGTCTTTATCTCGCTTGTGGACGCTGTTGATCGAAGAAATGCTCTGATCCACAGGGGCTTTCCACCCGGACTAGTCGCTAGTTACTGGCCCGCGTTCGACATGAGGCACAGCACACAGGAGCAATTGCAGTCGCAGCCAGAAGCTAAAGATATGACAGGGCGCTACGGGCGCAGGCCGCTTGGTTCAGAAGTGGGCTGCTTCATATCCCACAGGGAAGTTATACGGTGGTTCGCCAAGCAGTCAAAGTACTCACAGATGGTGGTCTTTGAAGACGACGCAATACCCGCTGTTGACAATGCTTTTGACCTACTGGCCAATTTATCCAATTCTTTGAAGCCACATGCTGACTCTGGTAAAAGCTTCATATGTCATTTGGGGCCCAGACCTGAGCAGTGGGAAACAGCGTTGGTACGTCGCATCACGAAAAAAAGTATCAGTGTTCGCGGGCTAGAATTATTAGAACTGGCGGGAAAGAGAACAATTATCTGGCGGGCTCATTCATATATCATCAGCAAGGCGGCGGCGGACAAGTATGTTTCATTGACCTCTAAGTCCGCATTCCTGGCTGATGATTGGCGGCTGATTATGGACAGCACGAAATCAAAGATGGTTCTGGCCCATCCGCGACTATTTGTGCAGGACGAAATCATAAAAAGTAGCATCGATCCTGAAAATGCGAGAACCTCCTTGATCGCAGAAGCCCGGTCAACAAACGCATCTAAGAAAGTCAGCCAAGGAAATATACATATGATTAAAGCCTTGATGCCCGGTCGCTTTAAGCGAAGCATTAGGGTGGCTGTTGCGTCGTGTTACAAGAGGCTGCCTCGCATAGAATTCTAGTTGTTTTGTAAGCGGCCTGGCGCGCCCTGCATCATTCGGCCCTGACCATGAGGACTGTCCGCTTTGTGAAACCATCTTTGTGGCTGCACGCGATCCAAGCGCCCACGGTTAAGGCAGCTTCAGTCTTTAGTGAAGATAGGTGGTTTGAGTCAGTTGATCGTGAGGGCACATCCGGCTCTTGCGGCCCTAGCGATGTTGCCAACAGGTTGATTGTTGAATGGAGCATTGCTAGACATTCCAGCTTGGGGAAGCGTTGATTGGATCAGAAGGATGTTGCGTGTCGTATGATGAAAGTGCAATCGCTGCCAATGCGCAAAGCTCTAGAGCGTACTCATTCCGCAGCGGCACTCGGAATACTGCTCGTGATGTGACATGTACTTATATCGTGACTTAGAATTAGGGTTGATTTATGTTTGTTCTCCAAAATACTGCTGCTACCGCCAAAAGCATATGCGAAGCAGCGTTCGTCAAGGGCTGTTGTAGGTGCGATCAGATCGGGAAAGGGTCTGAGCTGCGGACGTATAACAATACGCTTGGAATAGCAGTAGATCATCTTGGCGCTCAAGCACCTTTCGCTCTGGCCGCAGTAGCGGGCAGAAAAGCACACCAGAGGGTTGGTGCGCGCCTGGCGCTGGCGTCAATCGTGCATCACATCAAGCGGCGCTCGCGCCGCCTGATCAAAATGGATTAACGCAACGCCATGTCATTGATCGTCTCAGTCACATCCATCTCGTCGCGACTGCCTGTGCTACGGCACACGCTGATTTCGCTGCTCGATCAACACTGCAAGCCCGATCGAATCGTTCTGCTGCTGTCAAAAGAGCCGTATCTGATGGATGACGGCGTCAACGACCTGCCGCCCTGGCTCGATGCCATGGTTGCGCGGCGCGACATAGAGCTTCAATGGGTCGAAAACACCGGGGTTGGTAATTGTTGCAATTTATCACAAACAAAATCGGTGCAAGCAGATGATAACCGTTAACTTAACTACAACCTTACATCGTTTAAGCCTTTGCCGAATTGCAGTGGCGTCTCTGTTATTGCAATCGCGGCTCCCTGAAAAAGTAGTAATCTGGATTTCGAAAGAGCCTTATCTAAGGGACGCAGGGATAAATGATCCATTGATGATGGAGCGGTTCCTCGCTACCTTGCCATTAGGTGAGGTGCATAGAGTGTCTGTTCGCTGGGTCACTAATACGGGACCCTACCGTAAACTCATCCCGGCTTTACGTGAAGCAGGTTTTGATGACCTTCTGGTAACCGCAGATGACGACATTTTCTACGGTAGAGAATGGTTGGCAACTTTATTGAATGAGTATGATCTTGCAGGGGGATGTGCAGTTGCTGCTCGTGTACGTAGAATAAGAAAAAACCACCTTGGAAAAATCATGTCATATGGGCATTGGGAAATTCAATCTTGCAGCGGAGTTATGGCTACTGACTATTTGGTAACCTTTGGAGGTGGATCGGTGCTTAAAAAATCGATGTTCCGTGCGAAGGATATTGCTGATGATTCGTTTCTCAAGATCGCGCCGACTACAGACGATATTTGGTATTCAAGGATGCTTAAGAACAAAGATAACGCTGTGGTTGTCGCCCCATCTGCAATGGAGCAACTCAATTTCGTAACTCATAACCACGGATTGAATCTTCATAATCTCCCGCGCGCCCTCAACCTTTTGTCCAAGGTTCGCAAGGTGTTATGGGAGTCACCTGCCGGTGTTTTGGGGGTTTCAGTTTCAGAGAATGATAGATCCTACTTTAGAATAGAGGAATATTTTCAACGTGAACTGGCTTGAACATATCTATACACCGCATGATTATGCCGGCATCGCGCGATGCCACGGCCGCGCGGCGCGACATAGAGCTTCAATGGGTCGAAAACACCGGCCCCTATCGCAAACTCATGCCGCTCTATCGCACCGCGACAGATGACGACGTGATCGTCACCTGCGATGACGACGTCATCTATGGCCCAGAGTGGTTGTCATCGCTGATGCAGACCGCAAAAGAGCACCCAGATGCAATCGTGTGTGGCAGAGCCCGCCGCCCCGCAAAGAATCCCTTGGGGCGCCGAAAAAGCTACCTGATCTGGCAAGTGGTCCCCCTGGGGTCCAGCGGATCAGACCTGCTGCCCATCGGCATCGCCGGCGTGGTGTACCGCAAGCCGCTTTTGGACCCAGGCATCATGTTGAGTGACGACTATAAAACGCTGGCGCCCAAGCAAGATGACCTTTGGTTTGATTTGGCACGAAGGATGGTGGGAGTTGATGTCGTGGTTGCGGACAATGCTGACAAGCATGTGTTCCCCATTGCCGGGCCGTCTGCTTTATCGCAAACTAATGCATCCAAGTCACTCACACAGTGGGATAACTTATTTAGCGCCCTATATGACAGAGTGCTGCTAAGATTCAAAGCACACTGCGGCGTGAGTGTTTGTGAGAACGATGTTGTTATAAAGCGACTGCACGCAAGTAACTTGCATAAACAAGCACTTGGGAACATGCCACATAAGCGATGAACGTGATTAGATGTTCATATGCAGACTGATATCGCTGCCACGAGAAAAACGGTTAATCGTTCAAGCGATATCTTAGCTGCATCTGTGATATTGCAATGTGCTTAGAAGGGCTTTTTGTGCTGGCTCGCGCCAGACAGCGCGCAAATATTCTGCTAGCTTAATCGGTGATAGGTAAAAAATGCGTCGCTTACAACTTAAGGTGAAGTTCTGACCATGAAGGTTCTGCATGTTCTAAACGGAGGCATCGGCGGCGCTGCCTTGAGCACAATAGAACTTATCGCTGCTCTGGAACAGAGGGGCGTCACGTCTTACATCTATTGCACTTCGCGTGTGACCGCTGAGGCCCGTCAGCATCTTATTGAGAACTCAAACTGTGCCGTCTATTTTGGGCCCATGTATATATGGACAAAGCGCACCAAGAAAAAATGGTTCATGCGGCCTGTTTATGAGTGTGCGCAGTTGCTCTATACCGGCTGCATGCTGCGGTCGAGTGGTCGGATTAAAAGGATTTGCCAAGAGCTTGAAATTGACATTGTGCACTCTTCTACATCCGTTTCGCCCGACGGTGCAATTGCCGCCGCAAGTCTTGGTCTGCCGCATGTATGGCATATCCGAGAGCTTTTTGGCGCAGGACACAATTTTCGTATTCGCGGCGACCGGGGCTTGGGCGCTGGGCGTCGGTTCTGTAGGTCAGGTTGGGTAGTTGCCAACTCCGCTGTGACGAAGCAAGCGCTATATGGTGAACCAGATCGCGAGAGGGTGAGCATCGTGAGCAACGGCATCCGATCCAATCTTCTTGGGCGCCAAGTCTCTGAACGTAACGGCCCTGAAATGGTGTTTGGGATGATTGCAAACCTTTCAGCAGCATGGAAAAAACACGAAGTCTTTATACGTGCCGCATCATTGGTGCTTAAATGTAATCCAGACGCAAGGTTCGTTATTTATGGTGAAGTTCCTTCAGGCAGTGCGTACGCCAACAGGATGATACAGCTTGCAGAATCTTTGGGCTTACGGGATGTGCTGCGGTTTCCTGGTTACCAGTCAAATATAGCTGCGATCATGTCATCTATTGATGTTGTGGTGCATCCAGCCACGGATGAATCATTTGGTCGTATTTTTATCGAAGCTGCAGCATTCGGCAGACCGGTGCTCGCCGGGGCAGGTGGCGCAGCATACGAAATAATTGTCGATGGCGAGACGGGAATACTGGTGCATGGAGACAACGTACAGAGGTTCGCCGACGAAATGGCGTTGTTTGCGTGCAATAGAGGAAGAATCGTCATGATGGGCGATAAAGCTGCGCACCACGCCGCAAAGTTTTCGATCGAAGCCACTGCAGAAAGGGTTTCGAAGGTTTACGCTGCAGCACGGGCCGAATGCATTGCAAAGCCGCTCAATATGTTTCGATCAATAGGCCGTGTTATCAGGTAATGATCTATGCTTCCGGATCACATGGTAGCCACCATCTACTTGGCCATCTCGCGGCTATGATGCGAGCTTTTAAGATTAAGATGTTCAAAACTCTGAGTTCCACGAGGATTTGTTGATGCCTTTCTTTTCGATTTGTGTTCCAAACTTCAATTATCAAAACTTTTTGAAAATTACGCTGGACAGCGTGACTACCCAGACGGAACCAGATCTGGAGGTCGTCGTTTCAGACAATGCGAGCACAGATCGATCAGTCGAGATTGTTCGTGAATGTCAGAGGAAAGATTCAAGGATCTCGCTATGCATTAACAGGTGTAACGTTGGATTTGCGGGGAATCTTGGTAAGGCTGCTTCAATGGCAAGCGGTCAAATCATGATTATGTTGTCTTCTGACGATCTCATGACGCCCGAAGCGTTGAAAACTTATAAGCGTCTGTTTGATGCCCTGGGCAGCAATTCTGCCAAATCTATCGTGCACAGCTCGATATCTGTTATCGACTCTTTGGGCAATATAATTGGCCGGCATGGCGTGGATTGGAACTTATGGAAGGGTGCAGTACAAGACACTGAGCTCAGTTCGATGCTGGGTGCGCCAGTCTACTCTATAGAAAGCAAGGTGCTATTGAGCAACAGTTTGAGGCTGATGCGTGTGCCCTTCTATTTCCTCTCTACCGCATACCCGAGAAGTCTGCACGATGCAGTTGAGGGCTACTCGCAAGGTGGCTTATTCAATCCAGATAAACGTTTCGCTTGGGAGATACTCGCACGTGCCGAGCGAGCATATATGATCGACAGCCCATTGTTCCAGTATAGAGTGCATGGGCATAACCAAGCTGCAATTCAGGCCAGCACAGGAACATTGAAGCATCTTGTTGACGAGTATGTAGCCACTTTCTCGGTTAATGATATTGTACTCGAGCACGCCGGGGTCGGACGTCAGGAAATGGCCGCTGCATTTGTAGAGCAAGATATAGTGTTGCGTGGATTCAAACGGCTCGCGGAGGGCGATAGGCAGTTGGCGCGTCGCATGGTCCATTTCGGCTCAGCGTGCTATCCAAATCTCGTCAGGCGCAATAAAAAGGCTTTAATGCTGCGCATCGCGCTAAGTTTTGGGCCTCTGGGCTCGCTGGCGGCACGCTTGGCGATGGGGCCGGCACAACGGCGTTGGGAGAAAAAGGTTTCGACCAACCTTGCCGCGGGAGGTGCTGGTCGATGAAACGGCTCATTGTGGATCTGGACGGTACCATCACAGTCGATTCGGACGCGCCATACAGAGATAAAGTGCCTAACCTGCCCTTGATAGAACGGCTTCGTGATTACCATGACAATGGATACGAGATTGTGATACATACAAGTCGCCAGATGAGGACATTCGACGGTAACATCGGGAAAATTAATGTACACACGTTACCGGCAATACTTGAGTGGCTTGCACGGCATAAAGTGCCTTTCGACGAGGTAGTGGTTGGTAAGCCTTGGTGTGGTTTTGACGGCTTCTATATCGATGACCGGTGCGTCAGGCCACAGGAATTCCTTCAAAAAACGCGGCGAGAGCTGGAAGCGCTCTTCCGTAGCCAGGATCCTGAATGTTGATCATCACATCTGCCGCATACATTCCAAGCGAGTTGGTTGCCGATCTTGGGCAACTGCCGCCCAGTTTCTTGCCGATCCGAAACCGGCGGCTCTATCACCACCAGTTACAGAGCTTGGAAGGCTTGGATGAAAAGATAGTACTCACGTTGCCATCGGATTTCGAGTTAGATGGCTCTGATGAACAGCAGTTAGCCTCGATGGGTGCGCGCATAATAAGAACTGAGCCCGCATTGCCTCTCCAGCAGTCATTGTTGGAGGTTATGCAGCAGTGCCACATTCCTCTGCGCGAGCCGGTTCGCATCTTGCACGGTGATACCTTGCAGCGCGACCTCCCTCTTGCAGACGTGAATGTTGTATCTGTCGCCGCGAACGAAGGTTATTATCCCAGAGCTCTGGTGAAGGCTGCCGGTAATCAGTTCTTGAGCGCGGACTACCGCTATTGCCGTCCGGGTGATCTAGTCCTGACTGGATACATGTGCTTTGGAGACGCGTCGCTCTTCCAGAGCTTGCTCCAAGAGGGTCTAAACCTTTTCGAGCTACTTAATTCTTACGAGCCGCGCGGTGGTCGTCCGCTTGTTGTTATTAAATCAACTGGGTGGTCAGACTGCGGCCATGTCAATGCCTATTACAGAAGTCGTGCTTCTCATACTGCTGAACGCGTGTTCAATGAGCTCAAGGTTGAGCGGCACTACATCCGGAAGCGTGGAAAGAATGCAAAAAAGATTCAGGCTGAACTTGATTGGTTCAACAACGTCCCGCCCTCTCTCCGACATTCAATCCCCCAAATAGGTTCGTTCTCTACCGATCCTGAAAATACTTTCTACGATATTGAGTATCTGTACTCTCTGCCTCTAAGCGACCTGTATGTGTTTGGTCGCCTGCCAGTAGAAGACTGGCGCATCATTTTTCAGCGTTGCGCTGATTACCTGTCCGAGTGCGCTGCCTACCCGAAACCCAGCGGGATGTCCATGGACTGGCGGCGCATGTATATGTCTAAAACAGAAGCGCGCCTCCAGGTCTACGCAGGCGCGACGGGTTGGGAGATTGATGGGCCAACCTATATTGACGACCTGAAATACCCTTCTCTGCTTGAAATGGCCTCTTCTGCTCAACAGGTCATTGACGCGGCCCCAGAAGCACGGCTCTCAATGTTCCACGGGGATTTCTGCTTCAGCAATATTCTGTACGATGCCAGAGCACGCCGCATCAAAGTAATTGATCCCCGAGGATTAGCGCCTGATGGACTCCCCTCGATTTATGGTGACATTCGTTATGATATTGGGAAACTTTATCATTCTGTCGTTGGCGGTTATGACTTTGTTCTTGCAGGCTTGATCAGCGCGAACGCAGACGGGCAAAACCGTATTCGCATGAATGGCCAGATGCCTCTGTGCACCAATCCAATAATTGATGCGTTCAGACAAATATGCTTGAAGTCAGTCGATCGATCCGGTAATGAAGCGTTGATATCCGCGATCGCAGTGCATTTATTCCTTTCGATGCTCCCATTACATGATGATGATGCGGGTCGGCAGTTGTCTCTCATTAGTCGAGCCATCGCGCTTTATAGCTTAATCAAATCTAGGTAGCTTTATGATCATCATTCCAATGGTAGGTCGAAGTCGTCGTTTTTTGGATGCTGGGTATCCCGTCCCGAAGTATCGATTGGAACTTGAGGGCTTGAGCGTGTTCAGCCTGGCGGTTGGCAGTTTTCGCCTGGCTGCGCAGACCGAGGCTGTGGTTATCGTGTGTCTCAAGGAGGATCGTCTTTCTGAGTTCATAAAAAATGAAGTCAACAAAATCGGCATGGGCAGAGTTGAAATTGTCGAGTTGGACGCAATGACGAAGGGCCAGGCGGATACGGTTCACCGTGCGATTGAGGCGCTGCGAGTTCCTGCAGATGAGTCTCTGACTATTTTCAATGTTGATACTTTTCGCCCTGATTTTTCCTATCCTACAGTTTTCGACAAGAACGAAGCGCACGGATATCTGGAGTGCTTTATAGGCCGCGGTGCTAATTGGTCCAACGTCGTGCCCGCCTTAGGAAGTGATTATGTCGTCAGTAGGACCTCAGAAAAAAAGAACGAATCACAATTCTGTTGCACAGGGCTCTATTATTTCCGAAGCCTTGAGGCGTACTGTCAAGCTTACAGTGATGAAATATTGCGGATTGAGCGCAGCCAAGTGAGCACTCAAGAAATATTCGTGGCGCCGATCTATAATAATCTCATTAGCAAGGGGTTAGAGGTTCGGTTCAACGTAGTGCCATTGGCGGATGTTATCTTTTGTGGTGTCCCTGCTGAATATGAGGAGTTGAAGGAAAAGAGACCAAGTAATCTCAGGCTTCATGCCCAAAAAATGATTGCAAGTGATTAAGTCTATCTAAGGGCCTTGGTCATGGTTCTGCTTGTCGCCGTGCAAGGCGCTGCGCACGATCTCTCGTGGAGGTATAACGTTAAATTAGCTCACTTGCACCTCTTATCGCATGTGCCCTCAAGCGCGAGTATTCGTAATGCCGCTTTTGTTCAGGGTTCAGGACAGGATCTATTGTGAAAAAGCCGCTCCTCTGGATAATGTTGCTGGGCATTGTCATGAGTCCTGTTTATCTCAACAGAAGTGGCCTGCCACAAGTTGCGGACTTTATATTTGTTGTGTTCACGGGCTTGCATTTGATGTCTTTAATGCGACCTGGCAGTAGCGACGTTGCGGGTGTGCTCCCGATTCAATGGTTGCTTCTGGTGATTTGGGTCAATCTGGTTCAGATTGCGTGGTCGATGGTGAGCCAATCGTACGACGTCTTGATTCATGGATTGTATTATATATTTAATTATCTGGTCGTATTGTCAATAATTATGTTCCTGCACAGGAACATTCAGTATCTCAAGTATTTTGAGCGATCAGTGGCAGTCGCTCTTATCGTTTCTTTTTGTGGCGTCGTGTTCGAGACTGGCGGCGGCGGTCGATCTACTGGGTTTTTCAATAACCCTAACCAGCTTGCCTATTTTTCTTTGTGTGCGTTGTCAATTGTTCAGATCATCAATAAGGGTCTTTTTTCGTTGCGTGTAATCAACGTTGCTGCGTTATTGGCGGGTGTATTATCTATATTGAGCGCGTCTTCTCTTGGCGCGATGGCGGGGTTGTGCATTCTGGTTATCGCACATTTCATGGCTTCGAACCGGGTTGTTCTGTTACTGAGGATGGGCGTTGCTGTCTGCGTGTTATTGGGCGGCCTATTTTTTCTCAATATTCCGATGGTTGATGTGGCTGTGCAGAATGTAGAAAGTCGATTTTTGAAAGCAGATGAGAAGGTGTCGTCGCTCTCAGAAGAACGAAATTATGATCGGATACTGAAGTATCCGGGATATAATCTGTTGGGTGCTGGTGAGGGGGATTTATCTCGATATGGTGCGGGGGCGCTGGAAATTCATTCTTCTTTCGGCACTCTATTATTCTGCTATGGAATCGTGGGTCTTTTGTTATTTCTTGTCGTTGTTCGCAAATCATTGCATAATGCGCCGGTTCCCGTTGTAGTCGTAACCATGGCGCCGTTGGTATATTCATTGACGCACATGGGTCTTAGAACAACTTTTTTTTGGTTGATGATCGGTTTGTTGTGGCTGCTGTACGGTAAAAACAGGATCCACGATAAGGTCTTGTTACGGTCGTGACGCAGCGCGTGCATTCTTTCCGGGTGATTGCGCAAAGTGGCAGCTCGTCGTGCATCGGCATTAGATAATCTACATTCGTCTCGTCTCAACTTTGTTTGGCGGTAATCGTGCCCTGTTATTTGACAGCAATAAAATGGACCATAATCATGGATACATCACGTTTCGCCACACTGATCGCAGAAGAGTTGTGGATGTATTTTGAATATATAGTGGGTGTCATTCCTGGGAGGCTGGGAAAGCTTCTGAGAATGGCATCATATGGGGTTGTCGTTAAAATGCCGTTCGATGTGCAACTCGAGCAATACGTTATTATTAGAGGCGTGAAGAACCTCAAAGTTGGATCAAGAACTCTGTTGGCACGCGGTGTTTGGATAAATGCTCGTGGTGGCGTAACAATTGGAGATAATGTCTTGGTTGGGCCTGGGGTTCGTATAATAAGTAACGGGCATAGAATGGATAGCATAAAAATGCCAATAATCGAGCAGGGGCTCTACTCTAAACCTATTTCAATCGGCGATGACGTGTGGATTGGCGCTGATTCAATCATCCTCCCTGGCGTGACGATTGGCGATTCCTCCGTAATTGCTGGTGGATCGGTGGTCACGAAGGATGTTGCCCCTTTAACCATAGTCGCGGGGAATCCTGCAGTAATAATTAGGAGGCGGGGCGTGGTAGCTAGAAGTCGTGATTGACTCTTTTATTGTTTTTGATTCCTCGCCATTGGAAAACGGTAATGTTATGCATTTCTTCATGGAAGCAGAAATTGTTTGATGCTAGATGCGCCAGCAGTTGCGATATCTTGGCCAACTGGTTCCCCTTATCGAGGCTGCGGCAGCCCGGATGGATGACTTCTTGCGCTTTCGACTGGACCGGACGATCAATCTGCGTCATCGCATGATCACGTTTTGTGAGGTGATGCACTGGCATGTTCAGGAACAGAGATTTTCTGGAGTGCTTCCCGCGGCACCTATCGGGGCTGTGTGTCCCGCCCTGCCGCTTCGGATATTGATGTTCCCGCTGTTCGTGAAGCACGCCTACAATCCCCCCGATGAACAAATCTGTGCCCGCCGGCTGGAATGCCAGTACTGGCAGTTGTTATGGGGAGAAGTGATCTTTCGAGCCCGTTTCTCTTATGGTCTCAGCGCAAAAGACAATCAAACCAACTCCAGGCCGCTAAGTTGTGAAGATTAGTGCACTCGTCCGGAGCAACTTATTATTGTTCATAAACGACAATGCCGCATTAAACCAGCGCTATCGCTCGGGGCTAATGAGGCTCGCGGCCGCTGAGGGTTTTGCGGTGCAGAGTGATGGGCTGTTTACAGCCGGCCGCATCAATTGGCGGTTGCTGGTCGGGTTGATCGCTTGCCCGCCCTTGGTTGTTGTTTCGAACTTGCGGACCAATCTGGTGTTGCTGGCGTGTTGGTGGGTGCGTGGGCTGGTGATTTTGAATGGGCTGGGTCGGCACCGTGGGAGGCGTTCATTCCGGTACGTGTTGGTTGTGCTGATTCGTGCGAACCGTCGAAAAAATCTTGCGGTGCAGTCTTACGCTGATTATCGATACCTGCGGCGCTTTGCTGACGGTGCGCGTTGTCATTGGGTGCCGGGCAGTGGTGGAACGCTAAAGCGTATTGGCAGCGATGCGGCGATTGTGCTGGTGCAGCGCGATGACAAGATTGCACTTGTTGCAAAAAGTGCCGGGGCCGGCCTGGCCGCCATGGCTGCGTATGCCAAAAGTAGCCTGCGGCTTGAAATTGTTGGCTGTCGCAATGCGGTTGCTCACCTTTTCAGTGGCTGCGATGTGCGGAGCCTTGGGTTTTTGCCCGCAGATCAGATTTTGGCATCTGGTTCGTTGTTTCTGCAGCCCAGTGGCTACGGTGAGGGCTTTCCGCATTCCCTGGCCGATGCCATTGTCAGTGACATGACGCTGCTTATTTCTCGGCGGGAGTTTTTGCGTTACGGGCTGGGGCGTTTGGGTGCGAAGTTCACGTCCATCGGTCAGGGGTGGGGCATCGTTGTCCCGTCAGGGTCGCTTAAAAGTGCGGTCGCTGAGGGCACGGTGTCTGCGCGTTACCTTCAACTGATTGATCAGAAAGGCTGATTCATGTCGTGGAACATCGCGGGAGCGCGAGGGACTCGCTGGCTGTTTGTAGGGGGTTCGGGCCGCATTGGGCGCATGCTGCGCGGTGCCTGGCATCGTGAGCCGCCGCGCAGTGTCGTGGTGTGGCAGCGCCGCGCCGCGCACGCCCATGAGCCTGCGGCATTGACTGAGGTGATCTGGGATCCGGCATCGGGGCCTGCGAGGCTAGAGTATGAGGTGGCGCGTGGTGGTGATCTGACGGGCATGTTTGTTTTTGCTGGCGTTACGCCGTCGCCGAGTGCTGATTACGCGCAGAACGTGAGTATTCTTGAGCACTGTGTCGTCGCTGCCCGGGCTGTGGGCGTCAAGCGCCTTATTGTGGCATCGTCTTCTGCGGTTTATGGCGCTGCGCCGGGAGGGCCTTTGAATGAATCAGCGGCGCTCAATCCGGTGAATGAGTATGGGCGATCGAAGGTGGCAATGGAGGCTGTCTGCGATGAGCACCGCGCCGATGATCTGGAGATTGTCTGCCTGAGAATCGGGAATGTGCTTGGCGCGGATGCTTTGATGGTTAACGCGCGATCGGCGCGTCATGACAATCCATTGCGTGTCGATATTTTTGCAGATGGTCACGGTGCACGACGCACGTATATCGGCCCTGCGACGCTTGCACGTGTTTTGGATGCCTTGACCGGGCTGCCGTCATGGCCTGCCTGTTTGAATGTGGGTCTTGTTGCGCCTGTAACCATGGACCAACTTGCGCAGATATCGGGCGCGCCTTGGGTGCAAAATCCGAAGGCTGACAACCGGTTGCAGAACATCACCCTAGACTGCAGCCAACTGGCGGCCCTGATGCCGGGTTTGCTGGATGATGTGGGTCCAGTTTCAATGTACAACGAACTTACTAACTTGAATCTTTGGCCATGACGCCTCTTAAACGGATTTTTGACGTGCTGGCGGCCATCTGTCTGGGCCTCGTCCTTTTGCCGGTGATTATTGTGATCTCGGCGGTTATCGCGGTTAGGGACGGCCGACCCATATTTTATCTGTCGGAACGCATGCGTGGGATTGGCGATGGGTTTCAGTTGGTCAAGTTCAGAACCATGCGCCATTCCGACGTCAATACGGGTGTGTCCGGTGGCGACAAGGCGTCTCGTATCACTGCGACTGGCCAGTTTTTGCGGCGCACCCGGCTGGACGAGATTCCGCAACTCTGGAATGTGCTGCATGGCGACATCAGCTTTGTCGGTCCGCGTCCGCCGCTGCGGCAATACGTTGAGCAGTGCCCTGAAATTTATGCAGAAGTGCTGAAGTCGCGCCCTGGAATCACTGGCCTTGCTTCGGTGCACTACCATCGCCATGAAGAGCGGCTTTTGAGCCGCACGCAAACGGTCGAAGAAACGGACGCGACGTACCGGGGAATCTGCGTGCCCCGTAAGGCCAAAATCGACCTGATTTATCAGCGCCATCAAAATATCTGTTTCGACGTTGCGATCATGTGGCGAACAGTCTTCAAGCGGTCGGCCTAGCAACGCGCCGTATTTGGGTTGATCTAGAACCTCTGCATCGTCGGGGGTGGACTCCGCAGCGCGTCCTTCGACCCGCCCGGAAGATCGCGTCGGCGCGACGGGTGGGCAAAGCGGCTTTATCGCGTGCCAACGCGGCCCGCGGTCGCCGGGTTTGGCGCCCGATCGGGCCTTCCACGGCGGGCATGGCGCGCCCTACGGGAGGCAAACGGGGGGCTGGTGCGGGGACTCCGGGGTGGCGATACGCCACGTTCGGCGCTTGATTGGACCTTGCACGGCGGGCGCGGCCCGCCCTACGGGAGGCAAACGGGGGGCTGGTGCGGGGACTCCGGGGTGGCGATACGCCACGTTCGGCGCTTGATTGGACCTTGCACGGCGGGCGCGGCCCGCCCTACGGGAGGCAAACCGGTGGTTGATGCGTCGACGCCGATGGGGCGACGCGCTCCGTTGGGTGGCTCGCGGTCGCTACGTTCGGCGCTTGATTGGACCTTGCGCTACGAGAGGCACGCAGTGGGGTCGATTGGCCACGTGGGCGCGTGGAGCTTTTGCCAGGACAAGATCATGACCACGGGCGGGGAGGGCGGCATGGTTACCACGAACGACCGGGCGCTCTGGTCCGCCATGTGGAGCTACAAAGATCACGGCAAGAGCTGGGAGGCGGTGTACGAGCGCCCGCACCCGCCAGGTTTTCGCTGGGTGCATGAGCGCTTTGGTACCAACTGGCGAATGCTGGAAATGCAGGCCGCGATTGGCCGCATTCAACTCCAGCGCATGGCCGACTGGACGGCGGCGCGCACCGCCAATGCCCTGCGCTTGAAGGCGGTCTGTGACCCACACGCGGTGGTGCGCCCAAGTTCGACACTTCCCGCCGATAAGTCATTGATTCTGCGT
>TARA_R110000822_G_scaffold305513_1_pt1 | contig 21831 bp, 30 predicted proteins | sample TARA_R110000822 | Tara Oceans TARA_R110000822 (sample SAMEA4397666) | marine metagenome | biome: Polar Biome; feature: [SRF] surface water layer (ENVO:00010504); material: water (ENVO:00002006), including particulate matter (ENVO:01000060) such as... | depth 5 m | reverse complement strand
CACAGTGCAAGCACAGAGGCTCTGGCGGCTGTTATGCCGCGCGTACCTAAGATGGCATGGCGTAATCGCCCAGCTAAGCCCTTCAAGCAAGATGGTACTAAGTCAACTAGTGGCCTGAATTGGGATGCACTGTGCGAAGAGCATAATGTACCCACCAGCACTGACAAGATACGGGTACAGATAGGTACATTGCCTCCAAGACCAGGTGGTACTGTACAGGTTAAGAAGTGGTTGTTCTCGCTTGGCTGGGTTCCCTGTACCTTTAAGTACGATGGTGAGAAAGGCATACCTCAGGTAAAGGATGAAGATGAGTTATGCCCTAGTGTCAAGAGGATGATACCCCTGAACCCAGAGCTACAGCACCTTGAGATGTTCACTATACACAAGCACAGGATTGACTTCATTCAGGCTATCCTTGACGCTGAACAGGAAGGCTTCGTTAAGGCTGAGATACAAGGGTTGACTAACACTCTGCGATTCAAGCACCGTAAACCTGGTGCTAACATTCCCTCACCGCGTAAGCAGTACGGTGCAGAGATACGTGCATTGTTCATAGCCCGTAGAGATGACACTGAACTGGTGGGGGCTGATATGTGCAGCCTTGAGGATCGGACTAAGCAGCATTATCTATGGGATTACGACCCCGAGTACGTTCAGGATATGATGCAGGATGACTTCGACCCTCACCTTGACCTTGCGGAGTCCAGTGGTGCTGTTACTAGAGCAGAAGTACTTGCTTACAAAGCAGGAGATCATACAGTTTCCGACGTACGGCACTTGTACAAAGGTGGAAACTATGCTTGTACATACGGATCAGGTGTACGTGGGTTAGCTAGACAGCTAGGTGTTAGCACAAAAGTAGCATCCGGTATACATAAAGTTTACTGGGAACGGAACTGGTCGATAAAAGCGGTGTCTAAGAATACAATAACGAAGTCAGTGCAAGGAAAGCTCTGGTTATGGAACCCAGTATCGGAGTTATGGTACTCATTACGGAACGAGAAGGACATCTTCAGCACGTTGAATCAAGGAACAGGTGTGTATTGCTTTGATTTATGGGTTCATTACATCCAAAAGGAGAGAAAACAGTTGACAGCACAGTTCCATGATGAAATAATACTAGAAGTACACAAAGGTAGGAGAGATCAGACAGTGGCTTTATTGAAACGAGCAGTACAAAAGGTTAACAGCACCTTGAAGCTGAACAGAGAACTGGATGTAGATGTACAGTTCGGTAACAATTACTCAGAAGTACATTAGGAGAATGAAATGAGTTTAACACGCAAAGGTGATACATCTGAGGCAAGCACTCTGGTGTACGATAACATGAAACCTGGTGATCACGAGGCCCGTTTAGTGTACGTTGCTGATCTAGGTATGCAGAAACGCTCTTACATGGGCGAGCCTAAGCCAGATACTCAACAGATTGCTCTGTGCTTAGAGATCATTGGCTCAACAGTAGAGATTGATGGCATCAAATCCCCACGCATTATGTGGACTAAGCCCTTTAATATCTTCGGTAAGCTGGATGCTAAGGCGCATGAATACGGTATGTACTCTGCGTTCAACCCAATGGTACAGGAAGGCGAGTACGCTGATTGGGAAGCAGTACTGGGTAAAGCTTGTAATGCAGTAGTAGTTAACGTGCCTGACAAGAAAGACCCCAGTAAGTTGTACGATAACATCAAGAGCATTTCTGCTATTCCTAGCAAGTACCTTGACATGGTTCCTGCTGGCGAGATCACTGATATGTGTGTAGGTGATTCAGAGGATGCGAATTCACCAGCTATCAAGCATTTGTTCGGCTTAGCTAAGTACGTTCATGCGAAGCGGGTACTGGATGGTGCTAGTGAGCCAGATGACTCTGAGCCATCAATGGCAGGTAATGATGACTTCGACGATGATATACCTTTCTGATAACCAAGGGCAAGGATGCCCGCCTTAGGGGGGATGTATGAAAACTAGGATACACGTTAACCAGCATAACATTAGAGCTAATAGTAAGAACGGTACTTCATTACCTGTCATTACTGTTAAGACTTACAAAGAGAACCGTAAAGGTAACACTGTACTTATAGATGGCCCTAGCTGGATAGTGTACTCACCAGACAAGCCGCTTTCTTGTGGGGCTAAGGTATGGATAGAAACAGAATCAGAGGTGTCAGTACAGTGAGGGCTTTAATAGACCTAGACATAATCAAATACCAAGTAGGGTTCGCTAGTGAGAAGCAGGTGTACATAAAGGATGCTGTTGATTACACGTTGAGTTCACACCCAGAGGGTACTGAAGTATCTGAGTGCAACACAGAAGCATCAGAAGTCATACAGATGAAGATAAGGGATGCCGCTGAGCATGGTTACGAGAAGTCTTACGTTAGGACTGATAAGATAGAGAACGTCCTGCATAGCGTTAAGCTCACGTTAGAGCGCATCCTCAAAGGAGCAGGGGCTACCCGTAGCACTGGTTACATATCACAAGGTGGCGGCTTCAGGGCTTTGCTTACACCTGATTACAAAGCTAACAGAAAGGACACACCTAAGCCTATCCTTATACCTGAGATACATGACTACCTTGTGAAGTACCATAACGCTGTAGTCTGTACTGACATAGAAGCTGATGATGCGCTAGGTATTGAACAGTGCCAGAGCAAAGATACAATCATCTGCACTATAGATAAGGACTTGGACTGTATACCAGGTTGGCATTACAACTGGAACAAGATGCTTAAGTACTACGTTACACCTGAAGAGGCTTTAGTTAACTTCTGGGGTCAGGTACTTACTGGTGATACTGTTGATAATATACATGGCTTGAAGGGTATCGGCCCTAAGAAAGCTCAGAAGATACTTGAGTCCACTGAAGCTAAGGATCACAAACAAGCTGTGCTTCAGGCTTACCTTGATGCAGGTCGTACCGAAGAAGAGTTCAATCTGAACTGTAGGCTGATCTGGATACTCAGGAAGCCTTTAGCTGAAACGTACCCGGAGGTTGTATGAAGATTGTATTCAACGCAGCGAAGTACCTGCTCTGCATCTGGCTCATGGCACTAATGACAGTTGGTGTATTTGTGTGGTGTGTGGTCGCAGCCAGTTACGCTAGTATCTTGTTCGGTCTAACTCTGATGATGATGTCAGCACTGTACGCTTATGGTACTATGAGATTAGTTACATGGTTATGGGTACTTAAGTACGAGGAGTTCTGATGCGCCTTAAGCCTAAGGAAGTACGTGCTTACCGCCAGAAGCTGTTAATCAAACAAGGCGGGCTGTGCGGGTTATGCGCTAAGAAGGTTCCAAAAGGACAGGATACCTTGGATCATTGCCATACATCTGGTAGGGTTCGATCTGTCCTGCACAGGAACTGTAACTCCATAGAAGGGCGTATTAAGCATTGGGTTAACCGCTCAGGCTGTGACCCTATTAGCTTCTTACAGGCGATTGTAGACCACTGGCAAGGTGACTACGAGCATCTGCCGTACCACCCTAATCATCTCAGTGACTCAGAGAAAGAGATCAGGAAGCTAAAGCGCAGGATGCACAAGCTCAAGACTGAGCGTGGTAAGCAGAGATACGCTGATAGAATAGCGAAGCTGAAGGCGGGGTTATGAATGAACCTAAAGACATTAGATCACCTAGTGACCCTTGGGATTCTCAGATGTGTTTGATAGGAGAATCACCTGAGCATTTAAAGGCAGCTAGAATAGCTAACTACTTCATAATGAAGATGGTACAACAGAACAAGTGGCGCAACTTTGGGAGCAAGAAATGAGACTGATTATACTAATTGTATGCATGCTTCTATTCCTATTACTAACTGCTTGTGGTAAGCGTAACGAAGTGTATACACAACCAGCACTTGCTGAAGTAACCTGTCAAAACCTGGAATGGCATTACAATAAGTGCAAGGTGTACAAGTTCAACGAAGCAATTAGAACCTGCAGAGAAGGCTACACCCTTAAGATACTTGAATGCTACGGGAGCAAGAAATGAAAGACACAACAATGACGCATGCCATCAGCACTAATACGCTGAACAATGCAGCGAAGCTAAGCCATAATAGCATACAAGGCCATTACCACTCTAAGTTCGGCATTGAGAGATACGCTGATTCTCATATGCTGCGATGGAGTATGACAGTAGGCTGCCTCATGGATACTAACTCACCCGCCGCCAGGTACGGTGCAGGTGTCCTTAGCCGCCCTATTAACGGTTCAGGCATGCTGTTAGGATCAAGGGGTAACACCCTAGTGATCTCTGATATGCACATGCCTTATCACCACCGGGACTCTCTGGACTTCCTATGGGCGTTGCACCAAGAGTACTCCTTTGATCGTATCCTTAACGTAGGTGATGTTATAGACCACCACAGAGGCTCTTACCACGAATCAGAGCCTGATGCTTACGATGCTGAGACTGAGTACCTACTGGCTAAGAACGCAGCTAAAGAGCTAGAGCAGATGTTCCCTGAAATGGTTATCACTAAAGGCAACCACGATGTGCTACCTGAGCGTAAACTTAAGACAGTTGGCTTGCCTTCAAGTATGCTCAGCGATTACAATGCTATCTATGATCTGAACGGTGGCTGGACATGGACTGACCAGTACAAGTTCGATTCATGGGGTGCTTACCCCTGCCTACAGCCAATGGTACTGAACAAACGTGGTAGGTGGGATAAAGATATTATGAGGATCAAGTAATGACTGAAGGTACTAGCACTTATAAGCTACATCTAGGCACTATCAGAGAGACAGCTAACGGCTATAGAGATAGACGATACGCGGAAAGGTGTATTCAGGTTGTAGTACCTAAGTGCTTGGAGCTATCCTCAAGCGATATTAAGGATTTACAGCAGATGTTCAGTGAAACCTTAGAGTCCACAGTAAGGAGTAAGTAATGGAAGTCTTAATAACGAATTGCTCAGATAGTAGTTACTGGTACAGCCGCAGTCTTGGTGAGGCCTTTAAGCTAATAAAAGAAGATAGTGATATGTACTGGGTACGTGACCACAATGGGTACAGGAACATCATTGCAAAGAGTGACGCTATACCTTTGTCTGATGAGCCACTGTACAACAGCATAGCTGCGAAGCGTAAGACATCAGATGGTAGCACCGCTGAGTACTATGAACTACCAGCTAAGGCTACTCAGTTACAGCACTTAATCTCAGCTAAGGATATGAATGCACAAATCGGTGAAGTCTTCAGAACGTGTTACAGGTACGGTGAATGCAGCCACAGTGACAAACTACGCGAGGCTAAGAAGATCAAGTTCTATGCTGATGCGGAAATCGAGAGGTTAAGTAATGAAGATTAACCACCTTAAAGATAACGTGTACTTGTTACCCCGCCAGGTCAAAGCAAGGGCTAAGAAAGCAAGAAGGAATGCAGTTGATGATATGCTAGCTAGTTACTGGAGGTACGTTAACAATATGTACTGCGAAGACGCTGATAAGTACTTCGATTGTTTCATACAAGCTACAGAAACCTGTAAACGATTAAGAGAGGAAACAGAATGAGTGATTTAGAATACGGCCCTACGCTAGCTATCAGTGAAGAGACACACGCTAAGAAGCACCGCCTTGAGGGTGAGTCCTTTTACGAAGCACAGACACGTATAGCTAATGCCTTGAAGGATTCGCATGAACACTTCAGTGCTTTCCGTGGCATCCTCCTGAACCAACGGTTCATGGGTGCAGGTAGGGTACAGTCAGCAGTAGGCGCACCACGAGAAGTGACAGCCTTTAACTGCTTTGTATCAGGTACTCTTGAGGATAGCCTTGAAGGTATTATGCACAGGGCTACAGAAGCAGCATTCACAATGAAAGCAGGTGGGGGGATTGGTTATGATTTTAGTACTCTGCGTCCTCGTGGTGATCGTATCGTTTCTCTTGGCTCTAGGAGCAGTGGGCCGATTAGCTTCATGGGCATATTCAATGCTATATGTAGCACTATTGCTAGTGCTGGTCACCGCCGTGGCGCACAGATGGCTGTTATGCGGGTAGACCACCCTGACATTGAGGAGTTCGTGCGGGCTAAGCAGAACGACACAGAGCTTAAGGGATTCAATATGTCCTTGGGTATCACTGACAAGTTCATGCAGTGCGTCAAGGACGACACCCCGTTCGACTTAGTGTTCGAGGGTAAGGTGTACGATACTATCTCTGCACGTAACCTGTACGAAGAGATCATGCGCTCAACATGGGACTGGGCAGAACCTGGTTTCTTACTGATTGATCGCATCAATGAGATGAATAACCTGTGGTACTGTGAAACCATTGCAGCTACTAACCCTTGTGGTGAGCAGCCACTACCTCCGTATGGGGCTTGCTTGCTGGGTTCCTTTAACCTAGTTAAGTATCTCAAGCCACGGGGCAAGGGCTTTGCATTCGACTTCGCTCAGTTCGAGGCTGACATCCCTGTAGTAGTACGCGCTATGGATAACATCCACGACATAGCTAAGTTCCCGTTACCTGAGCAGCGTACAGAGAGCCACAACAAACGCCGTATGGGGCTAGGTTACACTGGACTAGCTAATGCTGGTGAACTGTGCGGTAACGCATACGGTTCTGAAGGCTTCTTGAAGTGGTCTGATCGGGTAATGAAAACACTACGTGACTGTGTGTATCATGCAAGTATCGATCTCGCAGCCGAGAAGGGCAGTTTCCCTGCTTTGGATAAAGAGAAGTACCTCAAGGGTGGCTTTATCAAGACCCTCCCTAAGGTGATTAGAGAGCGTATACAGAAGCATGGTATCCGTAACTCTCATCTGCTGAGCATTGCACCTACAGGTACACTAAGCCTGACAGCTGATAACGTATCCTCTGGAGCAGAGCCAGTGTTCGCGCATGAGTACTCTCGTATCATCCAGTCTTTTGATGGGCCTGAGACTGAGATAGTACAGGACTGGGCGTACCGAGAGCATGGCCTGAAGGGTAGGACTGCTACTGAATGCACAGCACAAGAGCATCTGGCTGTACTAGCACTAGCTACTAAGTACGTTGACTCAGCTGTTAGTAAGACTATTAACGTAGACCCTAATATGCCTTGGGAAGAGTTCACTGATGTGTATATGCAAGCATGGGAGATGGGATGCAAGGGGGTCACGACCTTTAACCCAAGTGGTAAGCGGTTCGGTATCCTGAATGCTAACCCAACGGATAAACCAGAGGCTTGCTTTATAGACGAAGCAACAGGTAGTAAGACTTGTGAATAGCATTGATGTACCAGTGCTGTCTAGGAAGATCGCCCTCAGGTGGGGGCGTGATGTCCTAGATCACCGGAGTGCATTCATTGACAGGGGAGGCTTCTATACACTAGGAGCAGCTGCTTACCTCGATGACCCACTGGAGTACCCAGCGATAGCTAAGAGGACTAACGCGGAGACACAGTGGTTCTATGCCTTACGGCAGAAGGTAATACACACTCTGTCAGGGGTGCTTAAAGTACCCGTGCAGCAGCTACAGGGTGCAGCTGAACCTGGCTTCCATGTATTTGATGCAGCTAGCGCAGGAATGGAAGCAAGTATACACATTGATACACCTTACACTCGTGTGTTCTGGCCAGAGCCTTTTCACTCAGTGTTCTCTTTCACTGTTCCACTCTGGCTTCCTGAGGAGGGTGGGCTTAACTACTGGGTAGGTGATACAATGCACTACAAACAATACGAGGTTGGTACTATGTACCTGCACTCAGGGTTAGAGGTTCACCAGATAGCTAACCCAGTACCAGTTACAAACGAATGCCCGCGCATAACCCTACAAGGGCATGGGGCTGTACTACAACACAGCAACACCGCTGTAGTTTACTTCTAGGAGAACGTATGAACATTAAACCAGGTGCAAGTTTACAAGGTCTGCATATCAGTATGCGTAAGGTGTTAATCCATGCAGATAGTATTTGGAAAGCTCATGGTATCGAGGGTGGCGTTACTATCACCTCAGGTACTGATAGTACTCACGGTGCAGGGTCATGGCATTACTACGGGCTTGCTGTTGACCTACGGGTATTAGACCTTAAAGCAGCAGGAGTATCTGTTGATGAAGTGGTTAGCCAACTTGACGAGGCGTTAGGTAAAGGTTATGATGTACTGAATGAGGGTAATCATATACACGTAGAAGCGGATGCAGTTGGCCGTAAACTTGAGAAAGGATGGGATGAGTAATGGTAGTCACACTTGAGGAATATGAAGTCCTTGTACGGTTCATTGAGTGGTACAGGGATCAGGACGATGATGAGCTAGAGATGTGGCACTCGGAGAGGATTGTGGCTGAGTTCCTTGAGGGTTGGGACTAGACCTAAAAAAGCCCCCAACCATAGGAAGGGGGCAAGGGTCGCGGGAGAAATCTTATTCAGGCTTACCTTCTGTCTCTTTTATACCTGTTGCATTAGTTGGGTCTAGTTGGCTTATTTGTACCCCTAGCTCCTTAGCTAGCTTAGTGACAGCTGTAACCTTTAGTGCCGTTCCTGGCTTAGCGGAAGCCCATCTTACGAAGTGCTTTACCATAGCAGGTCTAGTGGCTATTTGTGAGAACAGTAAAGGTATACCAAGTATAGCTGTAGCCTCTCCGTAACTGACACCACCTTGTGTAGCGAAACCAGCACCGGCTAGCTGCATACCTTGCCCCATCTGACGTAGGTTTATTAAGCCACCGCTAGCCCCCCTTTTACTAAGTATCTCATCAATTGCCCTAGACATATCAACAATACCTTCACGCTGGGCTTTAGTAAATGTTGCTTCAAGTGTCTTACGCAGGGCTTTGTCTTTATGTAATGTACGTATAGGTGCTTTTAGTACATCATCAATACCAGTGGGTAGTAGAGACTTCAGGTAAGAACCCTGCATCTTCCCCCAAACATCATTGAATACAATACTTTTATCAAGTTTTGATGCCTCTTTTACTGCATTCCTTAGGGCAACTATCTCTTCATAGTTACCTTTCTTGAATATAGCTGGAGCTATCTTTGAAGCAACATCCTCTTTCTTGATGATTGAGTTAATTAAGTCGTTATTGAAGTTCTCTTTACCGAACCTGTAGAACTTAGCAGCATTACGATATGCTTTCAAACCCTCTGGGTTAAGTGATTTACCAGCTACATCCATTGCACCATCAACGCCGTTCACCATGTCAGTAATGTTCTTAGCTATTGGGTCGCCACCTTTTGCTGAACTCAACCCCCTTTGACGGAATAGCATATCTGAACGCGCATTGTGTGCTGCCTCAAACCCAATGAAGTCATCAAGCCCTACTATCTTATCTAGCAGCTCACCACCTTCTGCTGTTTTACCTATATCCCCAGATGCTTTAAGTTTAGCTAGCTTTTCACGAGCTAGCTCCTTAACAGCGCGTACATCAACAGCACCTCTCTCTTTAGTACCTTTTACGACCTGTGCAGGTGCGCCTAGTTGCTGATTCAGGCCAGGTGCTTTTGTTGTTGAAGTAGGTACTCTTGGGTTTGGTATAAGCTCATCTAGTTTTTCATACAACTGCCTTGCAGCACCTGAGTGTGCTTCACGCCCACCCTTAATAGTATCAAGTGCTAACTTACCAAATGCCGTATCCGTTAGGTTATCAGCTGATGCCTTTGTGAAGTTCTGTATGTAGTCAGCGGTGTATTTTACAACAGCATCATCCTGTAGGATGTCTAGTTTAGTAAACCTACCACCCCCCACAAAAGCACCACGTACTAGCTTCTCTAACCCCGTGTACATGAAGTTGTCAGTTAACTGCCCTAATGACGCACTACTACCCCCCTCCTCTAATAACCTGCTAACCTTTGTAGCTAACCTAGAAGCATGAGGTCTTAGCGCAGATAGGGCGGAACCCCCGCCTAAGAACACGGTGTTACCTACAGCATCATACGCAGCCTGTTCTCCACCCTCTTTTAGGGCTTGAGTAACCGCCTCTTTTAGACTACCGGGGGCGTTGTCCATATCCCAATAGCTCTCAACACCTGACTCCGCTAAATCCCCAGCAGTACCCGCTGTGAAAGCCCCAGCCGCCCCCGCAAGCACAGTACCCGGCCCTCGTATGTACCAAGGAGTAGGTGCTAGTACTGACTGCGCCCTACTAGCTGCACCTAAGCCACCTACAATACCACCGGTTGCACCACCTAACCCATCAAGGCTTATGTCAGGTGGTGTTGATTCCTCGTAAGCGTTATCTGTAACCATACTAGGATCAAGGAAAGGTGAGGCTGACATAGCCGCATTACCCTCCGTTGTCAGCTTAGTATCAACATAACTTGCTGGTGGCGGGGCCATATCGTTGAATTGCATACCACCTTGTTGTGTGCCTTGTTCCGGGTTAACAGGTGTGGTTGCTATTAGTTCATCAATCTCTGCTTCAGTAGGGGCTGTTTCACCCTGTATGTCAAAAGTCCTACCGGAGTCGGTATCTGTAATTCTAAAGGTTGCCACTACTTAACCTCCTGTATGATGAACCTACTTTCAGCTGGCGTTCTTTGAACACCATTCTCCAGTGCCATGAACTCAGCCTCTAGGTTAGCGTCAATCTTTGATATTAGAGAAGCCATTGAGGCTATAGCCTGTGCAGGTGGTAATTCCTTACTAAGTACGGACTTCCGTATTTGTTTGATCTCGTCTAAAGCTGCGGCTGCGCCTGTTACATCTTTCTTGTGTTCATTAAAGAAACCCTCAAGGTCTTCAAACACCACCCTTGACTGCGCTGCAAACTCTATGGGGTCAACGCCTGTTAGCGTTTCACTAAGGTTTGCCAACCCCGCACCCCCTAATCCTTGCGCGTAGTCCAGTATAGTACCAATGGTACTTATACCTCTGCCTTTTGTTGTTAGGTACTTATTAAGGTTATTAGTTGTTATCTTTTGAAGAGTTCTCATCTTCCTCTGGTTTCTCATTATAGATTCTTGTGTCTTACCGACCTGTGGTGTTGTTAACCCACCAGTGGCTGCATCAACATCTGTCTTACCTGTGCTGGAAAGCCTGGAGCCAATAGGTAGTTGTATTGGGTTCCCTTGTATATCAAAGAACTGGCCCTGAGTATTTCTCTGTACAGCATAGGTACTAACACCTTTGCCATCTCCCGTAGGTGATGTTACGTTAAATTGGGTTAGCCCGCCCCTTTTGTACACTTCTATCTCCTCTTGTAAGGTTGGTTGGCCCTCTGGGTTAGCTCTAAACACACGGTTACCCTCAGCATCTGTGCCGATTGTCCCACCAATACCTGCTGTGGTGTTTGACAGTTTCAACCCTTCTCTGTTGTACTTACGCTCATTAAGGTCAGCCTTGTTAATATCAAGAACACCTGCTAAGCGATCCTTTAATGACTCAGTTCCTGCTTCATGTCGAGCAACAGCTGATTTGTATTCAAGACCCCTTTGATCTCCAAAAGCCCCTAATCCCTGTGATAAAGCAGTAAGCCCCGGTTGTCCGTTCTTGGGGTTAAGCACTCCGAACAAAGCACCAAGCCCTGCGTTAACCTGTGCTTGATCTGGGTTACTGAAGATATCAAGTACACCTTTCTGGTCACCACTCAGCAACCCACCTTTGTACGTAGGGTACTGTTGATCATGCTGCGCTCTTTGTTCCATAAGATCACGGGCAGCCTGTACTGCACTAGGCATCTGAGGAGCGGGTTGCGCTTGCGCTTGTGCTTGACCCTGTGCAATTCGTGCGTACTCTTCTGGTGTCATTACTTTCTCCACCTATCGAACTTCATGTACATATTACCCGCTGGCTGGGGTGCTGGCCTTGACAACGCTGGGCCAGAAGCCGGTGGACGTTCTTGTCTTTTATTAGGGCTAAGCAAAGGAGCTGTTGCCAGCAAGCCTGATGTTAGTGCCTGACCGTATCCTGCTTTCTCTTTAGGCAGAGCATCACGCGCTAAAGCACCCTCTGGGCTGTTAGGATCAACTTCTCCAGGCATAAGCCCACGCATCTTATCCATAAAGCTAGGAGCTGGCATAGTCATGTTACCTGTACTCATCAGCATCTCATCCATCTGGGCCTTTGTCAAAGCACCGGCATTAGAGGCTGCTGTGTTAGCTGCTTGGCTACCTATGGCTCCGCTGTTAATAAGACCGCCTCCCCATTGGTCTGCTGTCATAGCACCCCCTTGAGATGCTAACTGTGTTGCTGATTCAGCAGCTGGAGCCATAGCACTAGCCATACTAGCACCTGCTTCTGGTACAGCACCTGCCCCTTGGAACATACCGAACATACCCGGAGATGCACTTGCGCTACCAGCAGCCCCTGCGCCCGATCCAGCTGCACCTGCTGCTCCAGCCGCACCTGAAGCTGAGCTTGATAGCAAACCACCAGCACCCCCTGTTGCCCCACCGAGTAACGCCCCCTTAAGCGGGTCACCACCTGTTGCCCAAGCAGTACCACCACCTATCAACGCTCCAATACCTGCTGCTGCCCATGTCATTATGTATTCTCCAATGCTAACTTGTCTGAGTAATCCGGTAGTATGATTTGTTTCTCTATTTCATCCACATCTGTTTCATCAGTAGGGTGAAATGTTAACCATACAGTCTCTTCGTGAGCGTACACGGCTCTCTTAGTGTCCGGCTTTGATTCAAAGATACACGGCCCTTTGATGTCTTCAGTACCAAAGGGTGTCGTTACAGTAACGTGACCTCTTAGTACTACGTTCAAATGCGCGTGTTTGTGTATCTTGCCTATTACAGTGCTGCCCTTAGGTAGTGTTAGCTCCCTAGCGTACAGTCCACCTGAGAAATGATGCACCGGCTCCATGACTAGCTGCTCCATACCTAGTAACGCAGTCTGTAAGTTAGCTATAACGTCCCTAGCTTCCTGTACAGATTTGTCAACAACAGCCGGTGCGGTCATTACTTGCCTCCAGAGGATTTGCTAGTAGTAGTCTGACCGAAGTTAACACCTGATAGGATTGAATTAACCCGATTAGCTGTATCAGTCGGAGCGTACTCCCCGAACTCAAAGCGTTCTCTTGCAGCATCAATCTCTTGTTGTGATCTACCTTCTTGTCTAGCACCAATGCCCTCTACTGCCATACCCGGAGCCATTAGCCCTTGTTGTACTTGTGGTAAAGCATTCAGTGCTTGCATCTGTTGTGACATACCAGCCCGCTGTGCATCAGCGAAGATACGGGCGCGGGTATCACCTATATTACGGGTGAAGTCCCTACCAGCTTGTGCGTTCAGGATGTTAGCCCTATCGCCACCGAATGCACCCTGCGATACAGCGGCTGATGACATTCCAGGTAACGTCTGCTCGAAGAACTGCTCACTCATAGGGCGTGTAACCGCCTGAGCTAAGTCTTCAGTCCTTGGGTCATTCACAAGGTCAGCGTTCAGGCTACGGTTGAAAGCCCCCATCACTCCGGGGTTCATACTAGCCGCTTGCATAGCACCACCGAACTGACCAGCCTGACCTAGCCCAGTTAACTGGCTCTGGTCTGCTAGTGTATTACCACCGAAGTACTGAAGGTCACCCTTGCGCTCTAGGCTATTAGCCATAGCTAGCTGTTTCTTAAGGATAGCTTCTTGTTGAGGAGATGGCTTAGTAGTACTACTGGAGCCACCACCGCCTTTGCACTGAAACCTGCTGTTAGAGAAAGAGCCTGTCTCCTCGTCGTAATGGCCTAAGTTAATCATAGTTTCTTTCCTACTGTTATGTATCGTTGTGAGTAACCGTAGTTACCTAATGTTCTTGATAAGTACTTACGACCTACCGCGTGTATGTCTGTGCAGCCATTCATTCTGGCCCAATCTTCTATAACCCGTAACTCTTCCATAGCTTTTATCATACCGGAACCACCTGAGTACACGACCTCGCATACCTTCTTGCTGGGGTGTTCCATTATCTGCGTAACTATAGTGAAGTCGAACTTGTCACCTATGTTGTGCAGCCATACTTGCTTAGTCCCTGCTAGTACATCTTTCTTAACTTCTGTTATTGTTCTTTCACCATTACCGTGTTCTAGTGCTAGGGATATGTGATCCCATACAAAGTGCGGTAACTGGTCGAACATCTCTTTAGGCCATTGTGCTAACATATACTCCCCCTATCCCACGAATACCCATGCTGAGCCGCTCCAGCGGTACATACCTGCACCTGACGCGCCATCAAAGCCTGTACCTGTACCGTCACTGATAGCTACCCATCCCTCTGCGGGGCTTAGCGGAGCATCAGCTAGCGGTATTAGACTAAGGTATTGATCTAGTTTACGGATGCGGTTCTCTAGTTTATCGAACTCGATCTGCATCTCTGATGAATTGTAGTCTACTGGTAATGTCATCTTGTACCTGCTGTTCTGCCCTGTACCTGCATATCCGTTATCTCCCAAGTATCGTTAGGTTCACTTGAGGTTACATTCAAGAACAAGTACCGACCTGCTGTACGCAGATCAACCTCAGCATATGTGTCGTTAACTGTAAAGGTATCTGTGTACACCGGCGTACCATTGATGGTGTCGCTCCAGCCTACCTTAATAACGGGATTACCGTGTCCGATCTTGCCTACGCGAATGCTTGAGACTTCTTTGATTACGTTAGGTTGCTCTAGGTCATGCGCTCGGCTGGTACCGGAGGTGCTTTGTGCTGAGTATCCTAGTCCTTCATAGTACAGGTTACCTTCGCTGTCACCAGAGAAGCTGTTATCGAATACACCGTAAGCTGATGCTGATGATATAGTGCTTGACCGACTACCTAGCGTACCGTTCGTGTAGTTGTAGTACACTTCCCAGTTAGGCTTAGTATCTTCTATCGGGAGATACCATACCACTTCATTGTCACTAGCGTTGTGATAGCCATGCACTTGCGGGTACTCAGATACAGAGATGTTATCTCGTATGTACTCCTCGATACCCTCTTCTACGCCTAGCTGCTCTACGTTCACACCGTCTGTTACGAACAGCCCACGGCGTGACAAGCCATAGTTCTTACGGTCAACAGCTACTACTGCCTTGGTTGACACTGCGCCTACACCTGAGGACATAACAACCCTGTACCCGAAGTAAAAGGGTGCGCCTATGTAAGACACAAGGAACAGTTGATCTTCAGTGTACACGCCAAGCCCTGAGTTCAGTGGAACAACAGCCTTGATCTCTGTGTTAGCTTCACGGATAGTAAGGCTACCTGCTGAGTTAGCTGCAGCTGCTACCCAGTTATCGGGGTTGTCTTCACTGCACCATGCGAAGTCATAAGGAGAATCACCTGTTGCTTTATCGTAGTTAAATGCTAAGATATGTGGCCCTAGACTAGCTACAGCTCGTACCTTAGTGAACAAGCAATCAGGTACAGTAACATCTAGCGTGAAGCCTGTACCAATGCCAGATGTAGTACTCTGTGTTAACGTGTTACCGCTGGTGAAGCCTGTACCATATGCAGTGATCTCGAATGCAGTAACTGCACCACCTGAAACCTCTGTAATTGTACTTGTAAAGCCTGTACCTGAACCGCCTGTATGTGTAACTGTATCGCCAACCACATACCCAGTGCCACCTGCGTTAACCACAGCACCTGATACCTGCTCGTTAGTAAGGCTGTTAAAGGTTACATTACCTTTCTTGATCTTCATCGGCCCTGAGTTATCAGCAGCTATTACCCAAGTACCAAAGCGGGTGAAGCTCCACTGTGCAGCCTGTACAACACCTTCATCCCATACAGTACTGCCAGCATCCCAAGTAGTACTACCTGAGTCCCATACAGTGTTACCTGCTTTCTCAGCTAGCGCATAACCAGTACCTACTGTCTTGACTGTATCTGTATCCAAGCGGTAGCTGTACAAGTTACCTGTGTCACCGATGTACGCCACCTTAGTGTCGTATTCATTCACAGTGAGGATACCCCGAATAGGGGCTGTACCTAGATCAACTATGAACTCCCTTCCTGGCTTACGGCGTACACTGGATGCTGTGAATTGCAGCCCATCTACAGCCTTCCAGAAAGGGACTCCTTTATCGAACTTACCAAGCTGAAGCCCTGATCGTAATAGATCAGTTAAGTCAACTGTAAATCCTGTCTCTGATGGGGCTTTTGGCATACTTGTCTCTTTGTTTTATCTAATAAGTAACTTAACGTGGGAGTAAGGGGCTGCTCCCGTTGATAAGTCACTTGTGAATGTCCCTGAGGTTGTACCCACTACAGATGTACTTGCTACAGAGTACGGCCTACTGGCTGCTCCTGTGAAGTTCGCATCCCAATGCTGAGTCATATTTGTCCATGCAGTAAATCCGTTTGCATTACCTGGCTGGGTCATTGCAAGTACAGACCAACCCTTTTCTGGCTGCCCTGTTGGTGTTATAGTATGGGGGTCGCCGGATACGAGAGCGTAGCCTGTATAGTTCAAAGCATCGTTAACAAAGTCATTCACGTTCCACTGTGCAATAGCCATACGCATTGATGCGCTGCTACCACTAAGTACTACATTTCCAGTACCACCGGGTGTAACGCCGTACCAGAAAGATCCAATTCCAGAACCGGATTCATAAAGTAATGAACAGGCATTTCCACCAACTGAAACTCCTGTGAGGGTTCCTGTTTCTTGCCCTATTACGCCTACGATTACAAAGCCAGCACTGCCTAGCGATACGCTTGAAAACGTCTGAGGCAGGGTAAATCCAGTCTTGGAGTTTGTGCCTATGTATGAAATAGATACTGGGGTGTTGTTTGCAGATATTAACCTTTGACCTAGGCTCACGACATATTACCTACTTTAGCCCCGTACACAATGCTATTAACTTTCCATATAACAATGGTAGTATAGCCGGTTGTTGCGAGTACAGGCTCTTGTCCACCGGCCCACTGCCCGACAGCTGTCCAAGTAATGGTGTAAGCTGTTCCGTCGTTAATCATTAGCGTTAAGTATTGACCGTTAGCTATGGTCAGAGTAGGTGTAGAGTTACCAGTTAGTGTCCAGTACTGTATGCTACCGTTAGCTAGATTAAGATTAGGCGTAGTACTTGCCGGTACGCTGTACGTGTCCTCTACAATTCCCCCCGTTATTACAGGGTCGGTCAATGTCTTGTTAGTAAGAGTTTGAGTGTCCGTTAACCCTACAGGGTCGCTAGTTGGGGCATTCAATGCAGCTAGGCTATCTAGTGTTGCATCCCAAGCCTGTACAGTGCTACCTACCGCACCACTCACTGCGGGGTTCATCAGTACCCATACAGTATTAGCTAGGTCATAACGGAATACACAGAAGTGCCTTGCCCCTGCTATATCTCCAGCCACTAGCGCAGCACCTGAGTCCTTAACGATAGTTCTAACACCTGTAGCATCTACATTAAGCGTAGGTGTAGTGCTAGTGTTAGCACCCGTAGCTTTAACTACAATAGTAACACCTTCAGCTAGGACTACATCCTTAGTGAAGTTAGCTGTTAAAGCATCCACTGTACCTGCTGCTGTTACCGAGTCCTCTGTTGCCCTGTGCAGCTCATCAATCTCTGCTTCAGCGGCTGCGAAGTTAGCCCTCACAGCGGATGTTGTTGCCGACCCTGTGACAGGTTTAGTCGCGTCTATTGCACTAGCCATTAGCTAATCTCCGTAAGTATATTAGTTATTCTGCCATCGAGGTTAGTCAGGACGTTACCTGTGAATACCCGTGGGACTACATTAAAGTCAACATCCAGAGAGAACAACAAAAGGAACTCTCCGCTCTTTGGTACGTTAGTATCAGCCCAAGATAACAGAGAGCGCATTGAAGCGATTAACGCTGACAGGTCAGCGGATAGCGTACCAACCCCTGCACCTGTTAACCGCATACCTTGTTGTAGGTTATCCAGAGCATCCGCTTTCTCTTTCAAGTAAGCTAGTAAGTCCAGTAACTTCTCAGCGTTGTACTCACCTGAGGCTATGTTCTGTCTCTGCTTGTTCAGCTCAGCTTTTAAGTCACTAGCTATACCTATGCCAGATGCAAGGAAGCCAGATACTGAAGTGTTAACTGGGAATGGCATTATTAGTCTCCACGCTGTTCAGCGTCTAGTCTGTTTCGTATGTACAGTAAGTCACTAGAGATACGGTTGAATACCTCCTTGACGTACTCATGTTCTTTAGCTAATGCTTGGTCTGTTACATCAGCCCTGTACTCTAGGAGATTCATCCTGTCATCGAAGCTGTTAAGGAATACTAAGGCAACCCCTACAAGCGACACAGTTGTTAATAAATGTCCTACGTTAATAGTTTTACTGACATGCCACTTCCTATCTGCTGTATCTTGAACTTGCATTGTGTATTCCTTACCCTTAGTCATTCCAGAACCCACCACCGGAGCCTGAGTTGTTAGAACCTGGCCCGTAAAAGCCTGTGTCTGCACCACCCTCTTCGGGGCTAGTGTTGTGAAATCCTCCGCCTTTGTTAGCATCTGTAGCTGGCTTGTCTGCTGCCCTCCAGAATCCTAGTAACCCGAACAACATCTCTGCTGTGGATTCAAGGGTTAGGCTGTCTAAGGTATTGCTACCTGTTGCTACTATATGAACTGCAATATCGGTTGTTAGTAACAGTGTACCTAGCGTAGTATTGGCAGTAGCTACTATATCAAGAGTACCCGTTGAGGCTATACCTATACCGTCTAACGTAGCATCTAATGTTACACCAACCACTAGTGCAGCATCGGATGCTACTACAAGTGTCCCAAGCTCAGCAGCTACAGTAGCTATTAGGTCTGGAGCAGATACATTGCCGTCTGATGATACAGTTAGTGTACCCAGTGTATTGCTTGCAGTCGCTATGTTAACAACAACCACTGCACTGTCTAAGGTAACGGCTCCTAGTGTATTAGAGCTGCTTGCTACTACTGGCAGTGCTGTGCTTGATACTAGGCTTAGAGAGCCAAGGGTTGCGCTTAACGCTACCTGTGCTAATGCGCTAGCATCTGCACTAACAGTCAAAGCACCTAGTGTATTGCTTGCAGTACCAACAGCTGGAGTATCAACAGCACTTGTTAGCGTTAGTCCGCCTAGCGTTGCACTCAGGGTTGACTGTAAATCTGTAGCTACAGCTGATGCTAGTGTTACAGCACCTAGCGTCTTACTCAGTACAGCTATTGCCCCACCATCTGCCAAGGTTTCACTAGAGAATGCTAATGCACCAAAAGCAGTATCACCAAAGCCACCGTTGAATGTAATACCGGGGTGGTCTGCTACTGTACCTGCTGATACTCCTGTTAAAGCATCCAGAGAGATCGTTAGGGTTGCTGTGGCTTGCGCTGACGCTGTAGATACAAGAGTAGCTGCACCTAGGGTTGAGGCTGAGTCAGCTTGTACGTTTATACTAGCATCTGATGCCGCTGTTAATGCACTGAGCGTGTTGCTTGCAGTCGCTTGTACTGTAGCACTAGCATCTGAGCTAGATGTGAGCGTACCTAGTGCTTTGTCTAGGGATGCCACAAGCGTTGGGTCAACTACTGAACCATCCGCAGACAGTGTTACGGAACCCAGTGTACCCGCTGTATCCCCAACAATATCAACAGAGACTGCACTAACTGAGGTAGCTGTACCTAGTGTATTAGAGGCATCTGCTTGGATACTTGTAACGGCATCCGCTGTGAGGGTTACACCACCTAACGTACTGCTTGTGCTGGCCTGAACCTGTACGCTTGCACCTGAGCTAGCTGTTAGCGCATCCAGTGTCTTGCTAAGCGAAGCAGCTATACCCGCAACTGCTACTGTATAAGTACCAGTAATAGCTACGTAGTCAACTGTTACATGACCGGCATCATTACCTTTTGACTTTGAGTAAAGCTGCTGTATCTCTACACTAGCGCCGTCCCATGTAGCCTTGTTAGCCGTAGTATTAGTGTAAGCAAATGCTGTAGCGGCGGATAACGTGTCTGCGGTACTTGTTATGTTAAGGTTTACATCAGAGAATGTACCACCAGCATCAGCCGCAGCAAGGATCGTTGCGCCATTAACAATCCGTATTTGTAAGCCATAGGTGTCATCAGCCCGCCCAACCTGTGCATAATCAACCTGCCAAGATGGGTTAGCATCCATTGTTCCGAAGTCAGCAGGAGTATTACCTAACGCAAAGCTAGCAACTTCAGCGTTAGTATCGTTCGTAAAAGCATGACGGGTAGCATCATTCGCGTCTAGCGGTGAGGCTGGTACAAGTGTTCCTAGACTAGCCATTTATCCGCAATTCCCGCATTCATTACAAGTCATCCCCTTAGGGGGCCAATCACCGCAGTTCAAATTCACATAAGGCAGTTTGTCCCACCTAGGTTTTACTTCAGAGATATACCTAGGGTCTTCATGTACTAGCTTCCAATCTCCTAGTTCTCTGCGTAAGGAGCATGACCAGTTGAAACCGGGTACTTCTGATACTTCAAGGAACTTGCACTGTACGCCCTCGAACCAGCAGCAGTGTGTACTAGCTGTACCACAAAGCACTAGAACTGTCTGTTAGAAGACAACCATACTATCTTAGCCAGCTTCTTCAGTATAGCGTTAGCGTTCGCTAGGTTCGTTGAGTTCGTGTCAATATAGTTCTCGATACCAGATGGGCCAAGAGCCATGAAGTTCTTGAGGAGGTTGTCTGCACGAACACCGTCTTCAAGAGCCTGTGCAGCTAGGGCATCTAGCTCTGCTTGTGCCAAGGGTACTACAAGCCACTGTAGTGTCCATACACCTGCGTTGTTAAGGATACCACCCTCTTGTACTGCCTCTGTCGCTGCGTCGAACACAGGGGCAGCAGGGACGTTGTAGGGGTATACACCGTAATCAGCAGCCCTTTCATTCAGCGTAGCTTCATCCAGAGAGCCATCAAGGATTCTCTTGGGAAAGGACACATCAGGAAAGTCAGCCTTCAACTGACGAAGGTTGTACTTCTCTGCTGTGCCAGCGTCTATCGGTTTACAGTAATTCATTGTTTATTCCTATGTTTGTTATCTGATAACCAGCATAACGCTCCGCGCCCCGGATATTGAACTTAGGACACTCTTTTTGTTTTGTGTAGTTAAGCCAGTTACCGTACTACTTGCCACAGAATACGGTCTTCCGCTGGCCCCAGTGAAGTTAGCATCCCAATGTTCCGTCATATTTGTCCAAGTAGTTGATCCGGTTGCGTTACCGGGCTGGGTCAAACCAAGCACACACCACCCATCTATCGGTTGTCCTGTTGGGGTTATGTCGAGAGTTGTGACATTTGCGGCAGTGTACCCTGTATAGTTTGCTGCATCGTTAACAAAGTCTTCCACGTTCCACAGTGCAACAGCCATGCGCGAGGAAGAACTGGTTCCACTAACCACTACGTTGCCAGTGCCACCGGGGGTCTCCCCATACCAGAAGCCTGATTGTCCAGTGCCAGCCTTATAAAGCAATGAAAAAGCATTACCACCTACCGAAACCCCTGTTACGTTCGTTGTTACTTCTTGGCTTGTTAGGCCCACAATCATAAAGCCAGCACTGCCCAAAGAGATGCTAGAATAAGTCTGGGGCAGCGTTACAGCAGACTTGGAGGACGTAGTTACATATGAAATAGATACTGGTGCGCTACTCGCCCTTCTTAACTTATGTCCAGCAAACATTACGCATCACCTGAGTGCATACCGTACAGCACTGCGTTGATCTGCCAAAGCTCAATCACGGCATATCCTGTTGTTGGTAAAGTAGGGGCTGCGCCACCTACCCATGTAATGGTAGGCCATGTAGCTGTGTAAGCAAATGAGCCATCGTCAATCAACAGCGTTACGCTCTGCCCATCAACCAGTGACTCTGTAAATGTGGTGTTGGCTGCTAGTGTCTTGTATTGCAGAGTGCCATTAGCTGGGTCAATAACTGTACCTGTGAGGCTGTACTGAGTCTCTCCTACTTCTTTGAATGTCTGCGCTGCTGTGAAGGATTGAACTACATCCAGCTTGGCTGTATCAACGT
>TARA_R110000822_G_C15338565_1_pt1 | contig 21932 bp, 12 predicted proteins | sample TARA_R110000822 | Tara Oceans TARA_R110000822 (sample SAMEA4397666) | marine metagenome | biome: Polar Biome; feature: [SRF] surface water layer (ENVO:00010504); material: water (ENVO:00002006), including particulate matter (ENVO:01000060) such as... | depth 5 m | reverse complement strand
ACGATGGGCCGGAATCACTGTTCACGATGCTCCGGAATATGCAGTCAAGAGGGTTACCTTTTTTATTACAAAAAACATAAGTGTTCTTACCTGTTATTTTGAATTGTGTTTTTAATGCATCAACAACAACTCTAGACAGCTGGATATTTCTATATGATGTGGCTGTTTTAGGTGTCTCAACATTGCCATCAACTAAGGTTTCATGAATAGTAATTTCATTTCGATCAAAGTTAACGTATTCCCACTTGAGGCCATCAATCTCTGCTGTTCGTATCGCAGTAAAAAAGCGAACTGTATAATAATTACGAAAATCACTTCTTACATACTTAAGAAATTGCTGAACTTCCTTGAGTGAAAAAGGTTCTATCTTGGTTTTAACTACTTTTAGTGGTTTTATATTGTTAAAAGGAGTTTGAAAATCATAACGTAATGACGCTTCTTTAAGTATGCCTCTAAGAGGTGTCATAACATGATTGATCCAATCATTACTTAATTGTTTTTTACTACTACGCTTAGGCTCTAATATGCCCGCGCGATATTTAATAATATGAGCACGACTTATTTCATCAAGATTAAACTTGCCAAATTCAGGAATTAAATAACGCTCAAAGATCATAGACACATTTTTAAAATGACTAATTTTCCAATGAATTTTACTTTCTTCTAGCCACTCATAAGCAAATGCCTCGAAGTTAGGTACATTCTGTAAAATAACATCAGCTTTATTCGTTTCATTGGCTTTTATAGCTTCTATCTGATCATCAAACAGTTTAAAAGCCTTACAGCGGTTACTATTCGGAAACATATCTCGGTAAACAAAACGATCGAGCATAATTTGAATTTCAATATTCTCTAGAACTTTCTCAAGTTTGATACGATTAGCTTTTGTTTCCTTGAGTAAGGTCTGCTCACGACATCGTATGTTTTGATAATAAAAATCAAAAAACAACTTATCGTTTCGGCTTCTTACACTAGCCATAACATACACCTCCACTTGCGAGAGGAATGACAAATTCGCGCTCAGCTTTATACGTGGTGTTGTACATTTCTTCCATTACACTTTCTAAAAGGTAAAGTATTTTTCTTGATCCAAAAGGTCTAATGTAATGCTCACCCTCAAAAAAAACATTGTCTTTCAACTTACGGTTAATGTAATCTGGGCTGAACTTAATAAAGCTTGAAAGTTCTTTAGCAGAAAGCAAAGTAAATTCATTTTTAATCATAAAAGTATCCTCACAAGAAACTAAGCTGATTAAATCATACGTAAAGTATCCTGTAAAGAAACTTTTTAAATAATTGGTTGTATTAAAATGATTGTTTATAACTTAAAGGAATTAATCGCAGCTAAGTCATTGAAAGAGGGACGTAAAATTACGTTAGATGAAGTTGCAAATGCCGCAGGAGTAAATAAAGCCGCTATGTCAAAAATGGCTAATAACAATAATTACTCAACAACTACGCGTACTTTGGATGCATTATGTGCTTACTTCGACTGCAAAATAGAAGAAATTATTACCTACGAAAAAGTCGATAATTAACTAAAGAGTAGTATTAAAAGCGTTAGATAGATTAACACTGCATAACCTTTATATATTATTTAAGATATGATTCTATATAGGCTTAAAAGCAAGTGGTGAAAATCTATTTTGATTGATATCAACTAGTCAGTCTAAATAATATTTTATCTAAAGTGATATGAATTATGAGTGGATTTAAGATTCATCAAAAATTATTTGATATCTATTCACTTTATGAACATACTAGGTTCACTTAGTTGATTTTATAATTAGAAATGAATTTAAACGATATTGGCTTTACACAAAAACAACGTTTGTCATACATTGATTTTAAACTTTTTTTTGTTGGATATGTTACGAGAGCTGAAATAGTTTCTTATTTCGAGAAAGGGTTAACCTCGGCTACTCGTGATATCAATTTCTATAAAGAGTTGTGCCCTGAAAATATGGTATATGACTCAAAAGAAAAGAGATATTTTCAAGCTGCGGGCTTTAGGCCCTTATTCACACATGACCCTCGCAAAACCCTTGTAAAACTTTCTAATCAAATAACTGATGGCTTTGATGCTATTGGCGATACGACATTCCCTGTCGAAGCGCCAAGCCAGTTAAATATTCCTGATATTTTTATTGTCGCAAAGTTGGTTCAAGCAGTAATTAATCAAAAAGCAGTTAATATCACTTACACCTCCCTAAGTAGCGGCTCAGGAGAAAGAGATATCGTTCCCCACAGTATCGTCGATAATGGTTTGCGCTGGCATGTGAGAGCTTATGATCGTAAATCTAACAGCTTTCGGGATTTTGTATTAACTAGAATCACAAAGGCCACATTGGAAAACTCGGAAATACAACCTTTGGAAGATAAGCTAAGCGATCATCAATGGATGCGTATGATGCCGTTGCAACTCGTTCCTCATCCTCATAATGTAAGGCACCCTACTGCTATCGCATTAGACTATGGAATGAAGGGAGATGAGCTGTCACTTAATGTCAGGGCTGCTATGGCTGGTTATCTATTAAGGCGTTGGAATGTTGATTGTACCGCTGATGCCGAGCTTGTTGGCGCTGAGTATCAATTATGGCTCAAAAATCGTCAAACGTTATTCGGTGCCGAAAACTTAGCAATTGCTCCAGGTTATGTACCAGAACTGGAAGAACTATAAATGACGACTGCAAATACAACACAAATGAAATCATATAGAGACTATCTCGGCGATCTCATTGGCGGCAGTTTAATGATCAAAGAAAGCCAGACCGTAGCTGAGCTATTACTTAAAAAACCGTCACAAGAAGAATGGCTAGAAGCCATTGTAAATCAGAATGTTTTACAAAAACGGTCAGACGCTTCAGCAAAGAGGAATGCGGCTACTATCAAAAAGCGTTTAGAAGATATGTCATACAAATATCTAGAACTAATCGCATTTGGTAGCACTGAGCTATCAACTCAGTTAATGTTTGCAGCTACGTTAATTAACTGCACATTACTTGCTGATTTTATGCGCAATGTAGTGTTAGATGCTAAACGTATGTTCCGTGAAAGTTTAGATGTAGCTGATTGGGAGTCTTTTTGGGATGAACGCATTAGATTATTCCCTGAGTTAGCTCAAATGTCAGAATCATCGACTTACAAAATTTCTCAAGTAGCTTTTAAAGCCATAGCTGACGCTGGTTATATAGAAACAACACGGAATAAAAAAATACAAAATGTATATTTGTTACCAGAAGTGAGAGACTTACTTCTAGAGATCAACAGAGACGATATTATTTCAGCGATGGAGTTGCACTAATGGTTGAGCTTAAAACCAAACAACAAAAACGACTTCACGAGCGGCTTGATGAAATTCAGCCCAAGATTGAAAGCGAAGATTTTTTAAAAAACCAAGGTTTAGGAAACGAGATTGGCTTTTACGTGTTCGACTACCCACCAGAGGCAGAATTAACTGTAAGAGAGCATCTAGAATACATGACAGAACGCCTTGATAAACGTGGGCGTAATTTTAGAAGCATCAACTTATTTGAAGCCATTATTGAATTGCTCGATTCCCGAAAACTTACTGAAAGAGCGTTTAAAGTACAAAAAGAGCGCGGTGATGATGCGCTATTCAACGCACTAAAGGGGCCTCTTGAGCAAAACCGAGTCGCTGAATTTATCGCCTCAAAAATCGACTTCGGCTCTTGTGAAAAAAATAAAACTGAGTTCATTTTACTTCATGGGCTTGGGAGCGCGTGGCCTATTATTCGTGGTCACGGCTTGTTAAACGCTCTACATGCTAAGGTAGGCAACGTACCAACGGTGCTCTTCTATCCTGGTGAGTACGACGGTACAGCGTTAAAGCCCTTTGGCAGAATCGAATCAAATAACTATTATCGTGCATTTAAACTAGTACCGTAAACGGACTTGCAATCAAACAACAAGGATAAAATAACATGCAAATTAAAGACTTATTTACTAAAGATATAAACCGACCAATTAATGGTGTTGTAAAAGCTGACCAATTAGAAAACAGCACTGTTTTTACCGAGCTAGATGAATATGTAATCACCACCGAATTAGCAAAACACTTCGAAGAGTTTTTTGATGCGTATATGCCTTCAGTGCGCGATCCAAAAGCAAAAGCTGCATCAGGCAAGTTAGGGATCTGGGTGAGTGGATTTTTTGGCTCAGGTAAATCTCATTTCATCAAAATATTGTCTTACCTTTTACAAAACATTCAAGCAACAAATGGTGAGTTTGATAAATCAGCTATCGAGTTTTTCAAAGATAAAAACCTAGATGGCTTCTTATTAGGTGAAATAGACACTGCGGTTACCAAAGATAATACCGTTATCCTTTTTAATATCGACAGCCGTGCCAACACCGATGACGGTGATGATGCAATTTTAAAAGTGTTCTTAAAAGTTTTTAACGAGCAAATGGGCTTCAGTGGTGATCACCCTCATATTGCGCACCTTGAACGCGAGTTAGACCAACGAGGTGTATTTGAACAGTTCAAACAAGAGTTCAATGCGTTAGCGTCTGCTAACTGGATTGAAGAAAGAGATGCTTACGATTTTTACCGCGATGACATGGCTGATGCGCTTGGTAAGGTAACTAATCAATCAACTGAATCAGCAAGGCAGTGGGTTGAGCAACTTGAAAACAACTTCACGTTAGACGTTAGCAACTTTTGTAAATGGGTAAAAGAATACCTAGATGTAAACTCAGACCGCCGAGTTTTGTTCTTTGTGGATGAAGTGGGGCAGTTCATTGGCAACAACACCCAGATGATGCTGAAACTTCAAACAATCACTGAAAACCTCGGTACTATTTGTGAAGGCCGTGCTTGGGTGGTGGTTACTTCTCAAGAAGACATCGATGCAGTTATAGGGCAAATGACAGGCTCAAAAGGTCACGACTTCTCAAAAATCCAAGGTCGCTTTGAACGCCTATCTCTTTCAAGTTCAAATACTAGTGAGGTGATAGAGAAACGTTTGTTATCAAAAGAAGATGCGGCTCGTATTGAACTCCAGGACTTGTATGATCAAAAGGGTGACATTCTAAGGAACCAGTTAGCTTTTGACAGTACAACAACCGCTGAGTTAGCTAACTATAAAGATGCAAGTAGCTTTATTAATAGCTATCCATTTGTACCTTATCATTATATTTTAGTTCAAAAAATATTTGAAGCTATTCGTAAAGCGGGTGCAACAGGCTTACATTTAAGCCGTGGTGAACGCTCTTTGTTAGATGCATTCCAAAGCGCTGCCAAACAAGTCCGAAATGAAAATGTCGGAGTTCTAATCCCGTTATATTTTTTCTATCCAGCTATCGAAAGCTTCCTCGATACATCTGTTAAAAAAGATATTGATCAGGCATCCGTTAAAGAATCTATATCGCCGTTCGCGCTGAATATATTAAAAACATTGTTTTTAATTCGTTATGTCGATGTAATTAAGTCAACGTTAGATAACCTTGTCACCCTGTGTGTAAGCAAAGTCGATGAAGACCGCCTAGCGTTAAGGCGCGAAATTGAGCAGGCTTTAAATGCCTTAGAGCTTAATATGCTTATCGCTCGCCAAGGTGACGAGTACATTTTCCTTACTAACGAAGAAAAAGAGATTGAGCAAGAAATCCAAAAAACTGAAATTGAATTATCTGATCAGACTAAAAAGATAAGCGATCTAATTTTTGATGATGTGCTGCGTCGTGAAGCGAACTATCGCTACCCAGAAAACAAACAAGATTTCCCTATTAGCCGTTTTTGTAATGGTAGCCCAAGAGATGGCTCTCAAGAAAACGACTTAGTAGTAAAAGTGATCACACCAAGAGATCCAAACTACGATGAATATACATCTACCGTATGTGCTAATCGTTCAATGGATGGCGATAGTGGCTCGATAATCATCAAACTGGCTGAAAGCAACAGAGTATTCAGAGACATCGAAACGTTTATTCGAACAAGTAAGTTTCTACGCGGTAACTCTGGTAAACGCCCAGAACAACAACAGTTACTCCATCAAAAAGCGACAGAAAACCAAGATCGAAATCGCCGCCTAATTGGAGAAGTAGAAGAGATACTAAAAGATGCTGAATTTTACGCTTTAGGCTCTAAACAAAATCCAAAAGGCGGAGCGGTAAGCTCAATACTTCAAGAGCTTTATCGCTACGTAATTGAAAACACTTTCAGCAAGCTAAAGTTAGTAAAACCATTTCCAGGTGATATCCGCCGCGAAATTCAAAACACTTTAGTTGCAGACGATATTAGCCAAATTGGTCTCGATTTAAATGCTGACGAAATAAATCCATTAGCCTCTTTAGAGGTAGAAAAGTTCATAACCCTTGGCGATGACACTGGCAGAGCAATTACTGCAGAAGACATTGTAAAACGCTTTTCAAAACGACCGTTTGGCTGGAACGATGAAGAAATAATTTTAATTATTTCGCGTTTGGCACTCGCTAACAAAATTTGCTTTCAAATGCGTCAGCAAGAAGTTCCTTTAAAAAGTTCCTACGACAATCTTACACAAGTTAGAAAACGTGCAGAGCTGCGCGTTCGGCGCATTAAACAGCAGTCTGAAGCAAACTTAAACCGTGCGGCTAAATTGTTTAAAAACGTGTTTGGCAAAAATGCCCCAGACAGTGAAAAAGAGCTGTTCAACATTGCTCAAACTAATATAAGCACCATGAAAAAGAAGCTTGATGGCTTTGCTAACAAAGCTTCAACGGGTCACTACCCTGGTGTAAAAGACATTGATAACGGGCGAGTATTGTTAGCGGGTTTAATTGAAGCGCAATCAAGCTATCAGTTTATTGAATCATTCTTGGCTAATGGTGATGATCTACTTGATTTTGAAGAAGACTACCAAGATCTTGAAAACTTCTACGAAACTCAATTTTCAACTTGGCAAAAGTTGTACAAAGCACTCACTATCGACTTTGACCGTAATCGCATAGCACTCGAAAAAGAGGCAAACGCGATAGCAGCGCTGCAAAAGTTGGAATCTATTTTTAATAAAGAGCGCCCATACCGCGACATACGCGACGTAGAACCGCTTATTGAAAGTGTAAACAAAGTTAACGAAGCTTTATTAACTGAAAAGCGCACTCATGCTAAGGCAAGAATCGATATTCGTATCGAGCATGTAACTGAGCAAATTAAAGCCGCAGGCGCAGTAAATAGCGATATTAGCAATAAAGCGCTTTACCCACTTCAAAACGCTAAAAAACGTGTTGATACGCTGCAAGGTATTGCTGAAATACATCAAGAGATCACAGAAGCTGCCACACTTGAAGAAGATGCCTACGAACTAATCAATAAGTTTATTGAACAGCAACAAGCACTCGCTGAGCAAAAAGCCAAAGAAGTAGTGCAAAAGGCTAAACAAGCCCCTGAGTCGGCTTCAGACTCAGGTGTAGACTCAGAAACTGGTGACTACAAACCAACAAAAAATGAGCCAAAAAAAGTAGCAGAGCCAATACCGAAAAAAATAGTTTCTGTTGATACCTCAAGTGTAATGCGAGAGGTAAATGCCGCTGGTGTGATAGAAACCGAGCAAGATATTGAGGACTACTTATCAGCACTAAAAGCAAAACTAACGACATTAGTTAATAGCAACAATAAAGTACGTATCAGATAATCACGGATGACATTTAAGGTAAAATATGAACACTAAAAACTTAAAATCATACGCACCTAAAGCGCGTAAACAGTTTATTGAAGCCATTAAAAAGCGTGCTGCTCACTTTGGTATATACGAAGACCGAGTAGAAGACGTCCGTATAGAAGGGGGCGCGGCTATAATCGAAGGCCGTGCCTTTACCCGCAAAGAAGGTGAGCAGCGTAAGCGTTTAGAAAGTAAATTAGCAGAACGCGGCTATGATATGTTCACGCGTGAAATTGCCTACACATGGTTTAACCGTCTCGCTGCGCTGCGTTATATGGAAATTCATGATTACTTTGATCATGGTTTTCGTGTGCTTTCTCATCCCAATAATCAAGGTAGCCTACCTGAAATCTTAAATCATGCATCTGAAGTGGCGGACGGTTTAAATTTAGATAAAGACCATATTATTGAGCTACAGCTTGCGGGTGATAAAGAAGAAGAGCTGTATCGTGAATTGCTATTAGGCCAATGCCATCAACTCGCTAAAATTATGCCTCAGATCTTTAAAGGCTTAGCGTTTGAGAGCATTGATGACGCAACAGAGCTATTATTACCTAACAACTTAACCAAAACAGATTCAATTCTAAAAGGGTTAATTAACGATATCCCTGAGGAAGATTGGCAAGAGATTGAAGTTATCGGTTGGCTTTATCAATTTTACATTTCAGAGCATAAAGACTCTGTAATGGGTAAAGTCGTAAAGTCAGAAGATATACCCGCTGCTACTCAATTATTTACACCAAACTGGATTGTAAAATACCTAGTGCAAAACTCTGTGGGTAGACAGTGGTTAGCTACGTATCCTGATTCAGAGCTAAAAGGCAAAATGGATTATTACATTGAGCCTGCTGAGCAATCTGATGAAGTCATCCAGCAGCTAAATGAGATTACACCAACAAGCATCGACCCAGAAGAAATCAAAGTGCTCGACCCCGCATGTGGTTCTGGGCATATCTTGGTTGAAGTTTATGAAGTTTTGCGTGAAATCTATTTAGAGCGTGGTTACCGTCTTCGTGAAATACCTGAGTTAATCCTTACCAAGAATATCTACGGTTTAGACATTGATGACCGTGCAGCGCAGCTTGCTGGTTTTGCCTTAATGATGAAGGCGCGTGAAGATGACAGACGCATCTTTCAACGAGTTGAAGACGGTGAAGTAACCCTTAATGTTTACTCGTTACAATCAACAGAGCACCTTGATATACACAAGCTTTGGAATGCACTTGATTTAGAGGGAAAACATCAAAGTGGCACAACCGCAGGATTATTTGATGAGGTAGTACAGCCAAGCGACTTTGCTTACAGCGAACAGAGCGATATAACCATACCTGCGCAAGCAGGTATTTATGCTGATTATTACCAGTTACTACAAATTTTGAAAACAGCATTCTTGCAAGCTAAAACATTAGGTTCGTTAATACATATAGATAACCATCACTTACAAAAATTAATAGCTTTAAAAGAACTATTGCAAGCAAAGGAGAAAGGTTCAGATCCTGCTGCTAAACAAGCTGCATCGGAGGCTTTACCTATTATAAATCAGTCGATTTTAATAGCTCAGCGCTATGACTCTGTAGTAGCAAACCCTCCGTATATGGGAAGTAAAGGGATGAATGTTGATTTAAAAAATTATGCTAAGAAAGAGTTCCCAAATTCAAAAGCCGACTTGTTTGCAATTTTTATGGAACGAGCGTTTTCACTGCTTACAAAATCTGGTTTCAATGCTCAAATCAATATGCAATCCTGGATGTTTTTATCGAGTTATGAGGAACTTAGGAAGTGTTTACTGGATAGTAATACGATTATTACTATGGCGCATCTAGGTCCGAGAGCATTTGGACAAATTTCTGGCGAAGTAGTACAAACTACAGCCTGGATTTTCAAAAACTTACAGGCTGCCCATTACAAGCCTACATTTTTTAGACTAGTAAATGGTAATGAGTCCGAGAAACAAGAGAAGTTATTAAACAAATTTTCACGATTTGAAGAGTTAAAGCAAAGCGACTTTAGTCAAATGGAAGGAAGTCCAATTTCTTATTGGCTGGAAGAGTCTGTGATCGATTTATGTAAAAAAGCAGTTAAAGTAGGAGACTTAGCTAAAGTTAGAAAAGGTCTAGTAACTTTAGATGATGCTCGCTTTATTCGACATTGGCACGAGGTTTCTTTTAAAAATATAAAGTATAAATTTAAATCCCACGACAATATTGAAGCTGTCAAAGAAACATGGTTCCCAATAAATAAAGGGGGAGGAAGCCGAAGGTGGTATGGATTCACGGGAAATATAATTAACTGGAAAGATAATGGTAAGGAGTTAAAAAACTTCATTGTTGAGAAGTATAACGGAGGAAGTTATACCAAAGAAATAAGAAGTGAAAATTTCTATTTTAAACCTAGTATCACTTGGGCAAGTATATCTACTAATTCATGTAGTTTCAGATATTGCAAAGATGGTTTTATATTTAGTTCTGGTGGTTCATGTTTATTTCCAAGTAGTGAAATACCTATTGATAAATTGTTAGGTGTATTAAATAGTAACTTTATTGATAACCTTCTCAAAAGTTTAACTCCTACAATGAACTTTGTTGCTGGTGATATAGCTAGAATGCCAGTTCCTGATTTTTCTATGGTTAATGAAAGTGTTGTAAGAAAGTTAATTGGGCTGTCCGAGTATGATTGGTCATTAAATGAAGAAAACCATGAATTTAAAAAGAGTGTTTTACTTAAACGTAAAGATTCAAGAATAATAGACTCTTTTAACTATGCATCCAATGAACGTGAAAATATTTTGGAGGATTTTCGTAGACTAGAAAAGGAAAATGAGCAACAAGTTCAAAAAGCTTTTGGGCTTGATTTACCTATTGGTCATAATACATTGTCTTTACACTCAGATTTAGAATATCGTTATGGATATAATGACTTAAATCGCTATCAAAGTGATAGTCTTGTTGAGTTATTGTCTTTCTCGTTAGGTTGCATGATGGGTCGCTACTCTCCAGATTCAGAGGGCTTAATATACGCCCATTCAGGCAACGAAGGCTTTAAAGAATTAGTTGCTAAGGGTTTATACAATACCTTTCCCGCAGACGATGATGGCATTATCCCATTAGCATCCGAAGAGTGGTTATTTGATGACGATGCCACCACACGCTTTAAAGAGTTTGTAAAAACTGTTTGGGGTGACGAGCATTTAACTGAAAACCTAGAGTTTGTTGCTGAAAGTTTATGTTTACATGCGCTTAAACCACTCTCTACCAAAAAGGGAAGTAGCGAAAGTGCGATGGATACTATCCGTCGTTATTTCTCAACGCAATTCTTTAAAGATCATTGTAAGACCTACAAAAAACGTCCTATCTATTGGTTATTTAGCTCAGGTAAAGAAAAAGCCTTTGAGTGTTTAGTGTATTTGCACCGTTATAACGAAGGTACATTGTCGCGTATGCGTACTGAGTACGTTACGCCGTTAATGGGTAAATACGAGGCACAGCATACATTATTATCTGAGCAACAATTACAAGCAACAGGCACAGAAGCTCGTGGTATTGAAAAAGACTTGAAGTCACTTGAGAAAAAACAAGCCGAGCTTCGCGCTTTCGATGAACAATTAAAACACTACGCCGAAATGCGCATTACGCTCGACTTAGACGATGGCGTAAAAGCCAACTACGGCAAATTTGGTAATTTATTAGCCGATGTAAAAGCCATCCACGGCAAGGCTGTGAAGTAACGTGAACTGCAATCCGCAGCATTTTACCCGTAAAGAATTAGCTGACTTTTACGAGCGGCTAATTCCTTTATGGGAAAATGGTGATTTGTAAATCGACGCCTCATACAAATTTAGAATAAAGCAATGTGGGAGTTTCGTGGTGTTATTGGAATATGTCAGAACATCACTAAAAGAAACGCATAAATCAGTTTGATATATTTAAAGTCGCTGACTTTTGGAACGTTCATAATGAGCTAATTAGCTTAAAGTGAAATAAATAAAGGGAAATAAGTAAATGGAACTAAAATTAATAAAAAAATATGCACTAGCAGCACGAGCTTTATTTAGAACTGCAATTAAATCACAGTTAGACTTAATTAATAAAAGCGATGGTTTGATTGCAAGAATCAATCAGTTAGGGGAGGAAGAAGTTGTAGAACAAGCTGCTTATACGTGGTTTAACCGCTTATGTGCAATTAGATACCTTGAGCTTAATGATAAGTTACCGCACGGTTTTAGGGTTTTATCACACCCATTGCAAACAAACGCGTTTCAAATTATAGAAAATTTAGAAACGCTAACTGACGACTTTAATTTAGACAAATCGCAGGTGGTAGAGTTAGTTTTAGAGGGAACTCACGACGAAGAGCTATTTCGAATGGCATTACTTGGTCAATGTGAACAACTTGCTCAGGGAGTTAATAAGTTATTTGGTGAAGAGACTTGCTGGGTTAATGAGCTATTGCCTTGTGATTTAACGCGGACTAAATCTATTGTTCGTTTTGTTGTAGATGGCTTAGATGAATCATTATGGCAGACCCTTGATGTATTTAATCAGTTGTTTTCTGCTTATTACGCCGATATAAAAAAAGAGTTACCCAAAAAAATAGGTATTAATGAGTTGGCAAAAGCCACTCAAACGACAGAGCCCAAGTGGGTTAGCCAATATATGGTAGAAAATACTTTGGCTAGAAGGTGGCTTGAATTGTTTCCTGATTCAACTATAGCTAGCTCTCTGGCGTTCTTTTTGCCTGATACAGAGCAACCAGACGAAATTAATCAGCATATTGCTAACATTGCGACAACGCCCAGCTATGATCTTCGCGAATTAAAATTTTTAGACGCTGCGTGTGGCTCTGGAAGAAACCTGTGCCTCGCGTACGACATTTTAGTGAATATATATCTCGAAAAAGGGTTTAGAGCACGAGATATACCACAAGAAATTTTTGAGCATAACCTTGTGGGCTTTGATATTGATGAGCGAGCTATTCAAATTTCATCCCTTATATTGGTATTACGGGCTGCTGAACAAGACAGACGTTTTTTAACTAGAGGATACCAACCTAATGTATTGCTGCTATCTGATGCTAATGGGCTAGGTACAATTGCATCGCCAGAGCAAATTGATGATAGTGAAAATAGTTTTGCTATTAAGAAAGCTCTTGAGCAAAAATATGATGTTGTTGTTACTTACCCACCTAATTTAGGGATATTAGGTGCTGATGAGTCGTTAATAAATTTAAAGGACGTTGCTAAAAAAGACTTTGCCGAAACCAAGAGTAATTTGGCGACAATGTTTTTTAGTCGAACGTTAGATTTACTTAAGCCTGATGGTTTTACATCTTTGATTTTAAAAGATAGTTGGATGTTTATGTCTCGATACGAAAAAATGCGAGATATTTTATTTGATAACCACTCAATATGCAGTTTGGCACATTTAGGGCGTGGGGTTATACCGGATCAACACCAGATGAATGCTGTCGTGATCAGAAATAGCCATCTACCAAGCTTTGAAGCGCGATATTGCTTTACAAGCAATGCGGATATTACTGATAAACAAATAGACGAAAGCTCTGATACATTAGAAGAGCAATACATTTTGCCTAAACCAAAAAGCTTTCCTAGTGATAATTCACGCAATGTGTGCAACTCGTTAGCGAAAATGTCAAACGTTCCAACTAAACCGTTGTCGTATTGGGCATCGGAAGGTTTACAGAATGCATTTTCGTTGGGGCAGCCTTTTAAGTCTAGTGTGGCAACACTGCCAGCAGGCAAAAACATTGATCGTGACAAATTTGTTAGGCAGTGGTGGGAGCTAAATCATCATGATTTAAATAGCGAACAAGGCAATTGGAAGCCCATAATATCAGGTGGAGAGTATAGGCGTTGGTATGGAAATATTAATGGTTATGTAAATACGAAGGAACCTGAAATTGGTCAGCTTAATCAACAATTAGAAAGCAAAGTTAACTCTTGGACCGCTTTAGCGCCGACGTTTAATGCTCGAGAAGTACCATCTGACGCTATTTATGATGCTTCAGGCCCTTGTTTTGCTCCAAGTAGAAATGTTACTGATGAGCAAACAAGGTTGTTTCAGTTGGGTTTGTTAAATTCTTCAATGTTTAACCGTTTAGTTAAAACGGTTTATCCAGAAGGGGTTTTAGGCTCAATAAGGCCAAATGATTTAGCCGTGTTACCTATTGTTGATGATGAAAAAGCAGCCATTGCAAATACTGTAGAGCAACTCGTTAAGTGTTCAAAAGAAGACTGGCACAGCGTAGAGACATCAATAGCGTTTGGCAGCCATCCTATTATGCTTGAACATCTTAAGGCAAGTTCTACATTGATAGCCGATGACTTTTTAACGCTTGAATCTGATACACAGGAATTTGTTAATTATATTACCTCGCTGGAGCAAAGCTTAAATGGACATGTAGATGAAAGCTATCAAATTGACGCAAGTGAGCGAGTAGTAATATCTGCATCTGATTTGTCTTTCTATAAAAACCCATATTTTACTATTGGTACGAATTTAGACGAAAGCGAACCTGATGCTTATAAAGCGAAGGTGCTTAATACTTTTAGATCGGATACCGTCGTTAGTTTAATAAGTTACATTGTAGGCTGCATAATGGGCCGATTTAGTTATACCGGTGACGGGGTGGTATTTGCAAACCAGAATGGTAGTCAGTTTAAATCGGTATTAAACAAGGGAATGTACTCAAGCTTTCAACCGGATGATGATGCAATTGTACCGTTAGCAGAAGATTCTTGGGTATATGAAGATGATGCAACAGGCCGAGTAGTCGAGTTTGTAAAAAAATCTTGGGGGGCTGAGAGCTTAAACCAAAATATTAATTTCATTGCCGAGAGCTTGATACTTAATGCAATTAATCCTAAGAAGGCTGAGCCAGCAGAGAATACCATTAGAAGATACTTATCTAGTCAGTTTTTTAAGGACCATGTCACTAAGTATGCAAGAAAGCCAATATACTGGTTATTTAGCTCAGGCAAAGAAAAAGCCTTTGAGTGTTTAGTCTATATGCATCGCTATAACGAAGGCACTTTGTCACGTATGCGTACTGAGTATCTTATACCGCTGATTGGTGCATACGAAGCTCAATATAATTTGTTATCTGAGCAACAACTGCAAGCCACAGGCACGGAAGCACGTACTATCGAAAAAGACTTAAAGTCACTTGGGGGAAAACAAGCCGAACTTCGCTCTTTTGATGAACAACTCAAACACTTCGCTGAAAAACGTATTACTCTCGACCTCGACGACGGGGTAAAAGCTAACTACGGAAAATTCGGCAACTTATTAGTTGATGTAAAAGCCATCCACGGAAAGGCGGTGAAGTAATATGGCCGTCACAAGACTTACTCGCAGTGAAGATGTTAAAAGACGTTTGCTAAATAAACTTATAAGTGGCAATGGTTTAGTCGTAGATATTGAAGTGGAAGTAAATGAATTGCAAAAGCAAGGGCACCATACTCAGGCATTTTTAACGCAGTGGATGGCAGTTGAGCAAATTGCTATTCATATTATTCTAACTGCACAGGTATGCAATTGGTGTGAAGATACGTTTAAGTCATTATCGAGAAATTTAGAAGATATTGGTTACACCGACGAAACCTTTGAAAAGAAAGTGTATGAACCTTTGTTTTCAAAATATTTAGCTTCAAGAAGTTCTTTTGAAAAAATCAATGTAGATCAAGTTTTCAAATGCTTGGAAAAGTTTCAACCTGAATTAGATGAATACAAGATAAAACAACTACTGGCCGATAAGCTGACAGGTGAGCTTGTTAAGCAAAGAACGGGGAAAACTCAAAAAACAATCCGTAAACAACGTAACGAGTTGATCCATAGAAATGGGCGGATAACTGAGGCTGATTATCAAAGTAACCAACCATATTTTGATTATTTCTTGCAGATTATTACTGAAGTGAAGGATATGTGATGGAACTGCGTCCCTATCAACAAGAAGCAATTTTAGCGTTAAAAAATTTTTACGTTAATTCAAATGAAAAAAATGGCTTATGTGTTTTACCAACAGCAAGTGGTAAAACAATTATTTTTGCTGAGCTGATTAAACAGTTAATTACTGATATACCGAAGCTTAGAGTGTTAATTTTGGCTCACACTCAGGAGATTGTTCAGCAAAATGAAGAAAAGCTAAGAGCAATTTGGCCTGATTTAGATGTTGGTATTTATTGCTCAGGACTTCGTCGCAAAGAAATTAAGCAGGTAACGTCTGCAAGCCGAGATTCTATTATAAAAGAAATAGGAGAGAACCCTGATTGGGACTTAGTGATTGTTGATGAAGCGCATTTAATTCCACCAGAACAATCAGCCCGTTATCAATATATATTAGATACTATTGCTATGCATGGGAACGAGCCAAAAATTATAGGGTTCACTGCTACGCCTTTTCGTATGTATTCAGGTGAAATATATGGCGAAAGTAAAGATAAATTATTTAAAACCCTAATTTATAAGAAGCGTATTGATGAGTTGGTAAATTCTGGCTATTTATGCCAATTACGTGCTGTAGTGACAGACCCAAAGGCAGTTGCCGATATCTCAGCTGTTAGAAAAGGAAAAAACGACTTTATTCAAAAAGATTTGGACGAGGCTACGGCTGTAGATTCAATTGTAGAGTCGATAGTAGCCGACTGGCTTAATAAAACATCGGCTAACTTACCTACCGTGTTTTACGCAAGCTCGGTGAATCAAGGTGTATTATTTTCTCAGTGTTTGACTGAGTATGGTTTTGATTTTCCGCTGATTACTGCGCAAACCCCAAAAAAACAACGAGCTGACTATCTTCAGCAATTTGAGCAAGGCCAGCTTAATGGGCTTATAAATATAGCGACCTTAACTACAGGTTGGGATGCACCGCGATTGGCTTGCATAGTAAACGCCAGACCGACCGCAAGTACGTCGTTATTTTTACAAATACTTGGCCGAGGTTTACGTTTGCACCCATCAAAAGGCGAAACATTGCTACTTGATTATGGGCAGAACTTAGAGCGTTTTGGCGTTATTGAAAGGGTAAAACCTGAACTAGAAGATAGAAAGCATCATGATGAACAAGCACTGGCAACAAGCTGTGATGTTTGTGATACGGTAGTTTCAGTATATGAATTAGAGTGCCCATTTTGTACAGAAACCTTACGTGAAGACAATATCAGCACCTGCTACGAATGCAATGCAGGCAACGATATGTACGCACAATTTTGTGAAGTATGTGGTGAAGAAATAGGAGAGAATATGGGTGTATTCAATTAATGAACCTAGAACAAGTAAAACAAGGCATTTTAGCCAAATTCGACAAGTGCCGATTGGTATTTTGGCAAGATGAAGATGTTGAATTTAAAGAGCAGCTGCCAGCAATAAATGATGAACTTAATAGCAGTAATGTAGAGCTTATTGAGCTTGATGCGTGTTCTCATTTTGAAATAAAGCAACGTATTGAACTAAAAGAAACAAGCTCAAAGTTTTTGCTGTATAGCAATAAACCGCAAAACGAGCCAGCACGTGATTGGCTGTATGATATTCGCTTATACGCAGAGCAGTTTTATGCTGATTCAAGCTCGATGATCTTGAATCAGCTAGGTATGAGAATGGAGTTTCGCCAAGATATAAGCCGCTATAAGAAGTTTTTTGGGAGCCAGCAGCGATATAACAAGCTAAAGCGCTTACTTCCAGAGGGTGCAGATAAACAAACATTAGAGCTTTCGATGATTGCTGTTATCGCTAAGGTGGAAACGGTTTCTTTTACTGCGGTTTTTTATCAGTTAATTAAGTTGTATGCCGAGCAGCCAGAAAAAGCAGATGAGTTGCTATTTGAATTAAATAAATTTGAGCTTGGTAAAGTGTTTTGGCTGTTAGCTGTTGAAGAGTTTGGTTATGTTGCCAATTGTTTATGGATTGATGATAAAGCTACTAGTGATCAACTCGTTTTATTAAAAGGCTTATTAACCAAGTTATTAGTGACTGATTGCTACCAAGCGTTGCAGTCGTCTGGCGTTACTGTTCAAGCCACTAGTTTTGCCTCAAGCCTTTCAGCACACACTTTACCGATGAGCTTGAGTGATGAAGAAACAACGGCACTACCAAAGAGCGTAAAAGAGTTGCTATTGAATGCGGCTTCTAAACGTGCATCTGTGGTTAACTTTGTGTCGTCTTGGCGAGAGAGCAGAACGTTATCGAATTCATATAATGTTATGGCATTTGAGGTTGCCCAAGAGCTAGAGATTAAGAATAAACTTGCCGAGTTTAAACATCCGTCGGAGCTGATACATGTTGAAACCTTTGTTGAAGCGGATCAGCAGTTAATTAAATCGTTAGCAACGGATTTACCTGCATATAACGCTGTTGAAATTAATGAATGGGTTTCGAAAAAATTACGCAGCCATTGGTGCTCACCAGGATCACATAAAGATAGTGCTAACTATGCGGCTATTTATACGGCATTAAGAGCCGCTAAAGAGTTTTATGACTTAAAAGAAAAGCATATTGATGGTTTGGCTTTTGAAAGTGCAAGGAGCCTTTACAAAGCTTATGAAACAGAGCTTTATAAGTTTGACCATGCGTATCGTATTTTTAGTGAAAACTCGATTGAAATTAGTAAAAACGGCTCTGATATTTTAAAAGCAACAGGTCTTGTTGAAGATATTGAGCACTTATATGTTGATTGGTACTTGCATGATTTAGCGATTGTTTGGGGTAAGTTAGTTGATGATGAAAACTTACTGGATAATTGGAGCCTAGCTGGAATAAACAATCAGCAAGACTTCTTCCGTGAAGAAGTTAAAGGTGTATTAAATAAAACTCAAACTAAACGAGTTTTTGTCATCATCTCCGATGCACTTCGATACGAGGTAGCGCATGATATTCACCAGCAGATTAATGATGAAAAACGCTTTAAGTCTGAGATTAAGTCTCAGTTAGGCGTTGTACCTTCTTACACTCAACTGGGCATGGGTAGTTTGTTACCTCATCAGAAGCTGACAGCTCACCTTGGCACTAAGCCAGAATATAAAGCTGATGGCATGTCTGTGCATGGGCATGAAAACCGCCATAAAATCCTTGAAAAGCACGGTGGTGTTGCATTTAAAGCGGATGAGGTTCTTAACTGGACAAATCAAGAAGGCCGAGACAAAGTACGTGATACTCAGGTAGTTTATATTTATCACGATGAGATTGATGCAATAGGCGATAAGCAAGCGACAGAGAATCAAACCTTTGAAGCCGCTCGCGATGCCGTTGATGAAATTAAGCAATTGATTGGTCGTATCATTAATCGCTTAAACGGTAGTAGAGTACTTATTACCGCTGATCATGGTTTTTTGTTTAAAATGACGGACGTGACCGATTCAGATAAGACTGCGCTTAAATCAAAACCAGCAGGCACAACCGAAGCGAAAAAGCGTTATGTAATAGGCTCAAACTTACCTACAGACAGTTATTACTGGACTGGCAAATTAGCTAACACTGCTGGCGTAGATGTTGACGGTGGTGATGATGCTGAGTTTATGATCCCAAGGGGAAGTAATCGTTTTAATTTTGTTGGTGGGGCTAAGTTTATTCATGGTGGTATTATGCCACAGGAAATTTGTGTTCCTGTTCTTCAAATTAGAGAGTTAGATACAAAGGCTCAAACGAAACACGCAAAGCAGAAAGTAAACGCTGTTCCGCTCAATAATCCTGTGAAAATAGTATCTAATATCGATAGGATCAAATTCCTTCAAACAGATCCGGTAGGCGAGAAATTTAAGGCCCGTGAATTAGAAATATGGATTGAAGATTCCGATGGAAAAAAGGTAAGTTCACGTGAAAAGGTATTGTTTGAATCGACTTCAGAGAAGATGGACGATCGTAAACGCAACGTACAAATAAAATTAGAAGGTAGCGGCTTTGACCGCACAGTGAGCTACAAGCTAATGATGGAAGATACAGAGAGCAAAGTAAAAACAACACACTCTGTGATTATTGATTTAGCTTTTGAAGACGACTTTTTTTAGGGAAGGCATAAAATGGAAACCAAAGACAATTTAGAAAATGATAATCAAGAAAACCAAGTTGCCAACCAAGAACGTGAAATTAATGTACATGTTCATATGCATGAAAATGACGCGACGATAGACCCTATAGACGACACTGCACCGGTGCTTACTGAGCGTGGGGAGCTAAGAAGTATTGATCTAGACGAGCTGATGATAAATGAATTTAAAGGTCGTATCGTACGTAAAGATCTAACTAAGCAGTTAAAAGAAGGTGCTAACGTTCCTGTATACGTACTGGAATACCTTTTAGGTATGTATTGCTCTGCTGCTGAAGATGACTTAATTGATGAAGGCATGAAAAACGTTAAGAAAATATTAACGGAAAACTATGTTCGACCAGATGAGGCAGAAAAGGCCAAGTCGCTTATTCGTGAAAAAGGCACACATAAAGTTATAGATAAAGTGACGGTTAAGCTAAACCAGAAAAAAGATATTTACGAAGCAAGTCTATCTAATATCGGTATCAAAGATGCGGTTGTGCCAAATAAAATTGTTAAAGAAAACGAGAAACTCTTAACAGGCGGTATTTGGTGCATTATTACAGTTAGCTATTACTATGAAGAAGGCCAGAAGGTATCACCTTTTAGTGTATTTAGCTTAAAGCCAATTCAAATGCCTTCTATGAATATGGAAGAGGTATATCAAGCTCGACGTAAGTTCACAATGGATCAGTGGATCGATATGTTACTGCGCTCAATTGGAATGGAACCTGCTAATTTAGATCACCGAACTAAATGGCATTTAATTGCTCGCATGATCCCATTTGTTGAAAATAACTATAACGTTTGTGAACTTGGGCCGCGTGGTACAGGTAAGTCGCATGTTTATAAAGAGTGCTCTCCTAACTCGCTCTTGGTATCGGGCGGACAAACTACAGTTGCTAACCTTTTTTATAATATGTCTTCTCGCCAAATTGGTTTAGTGGGAATGTGGGACGTTGTGGCCTTTGATGAAGTAGCCGGAATCCGTTTTAAAGATAAAGACGGTATTCAGATCATGAAAGATTATATGGCCTCAGGTTCATTCTCTCGTGGCCGTGATTCGATAGAAGCTAAAGCGTCAATGGTGTTTGTTGGTAATATTGACCATAGCGTTGAAACTTTAGTAAAAACGAGTCACCTTTTAGCGCCATTCCCTGATGATATGATTGATGCCGCATTTTTTGACCGTTTTCACGGATACATTCCTGGTTGGGAAATACCTAAAATGCGCCCTGAGTTCTTCACAGACCGCTTTGGTTTAATAACTGATTACTTAGCTGAATACATGCGCGAAATGCGCAAGACAACGTTTTCAGACTCTATTAATAAGTTCTTTAAGCTAGGAAATAACTTAAACCAACGAGATGTAATAGGTGTGCGTCGTACAACTTCTGGATTACTAAAGTTATTAGTACCTCATGGGGAATATACTAAAGAAGATGTAAGGGTATGTTTAACCTATGCTTTAGAAGTTCGCCGCCGAATTAAAGAACAGTTGAAAAAAATAGGCGGCATGGAATTTTTTGATGTTAACTTTAGCTATATTGATAATGAAACACTCGAGGAATTTTTTGTCAATGTTCCAGAACAAGGTGGTTCAAACCTAATACCAGCTGGAATAGCTAACCCTGGTGTGCTTCATTTTGTAAGTGAAGGCGCAGCTGGCAAGTTAGGGCTATACAGAGTTGAAACTCAAATGACACCTGGTAATGGTAAGCACTCTACTTCAGGTTTTGGCTCTGATACGTCAGCAAAAGAACAGGTTAGGGTGGGTTTTGAATATTTCAAAGGTAATTTAAATCGTATAGCAGCGACTTCACGATTTTCTGAACACGAATTTCACTTGCACTTTGTTGATTTACAAAACTCAGGCAATAGTCATACAGCAAGTTTAGCTTCTTTAATTGCTAGTTGTTCAGTTCTAATGAATAAACCAATACAAGAGTCTATGGTTGTGCTTGGCAGCATTACATTAGGTGGTGTGGTAAATCCAGTGCAAGATCTCGCATCTAGTATGCAAATAGCGCTAGAAGGTGGAGCAACCAAGGTACTTCTGCCAATGGCATCAGCCAGTGACATCCCATCAGTCCCAGCAGAGACGTTTACTAAGTTTCAGGTAAGCTTTTATAGCGATCCTGTGGATGCTGTTTATAAGGCGCTTGGGGTAAATTAATGTAAGTGGGGCAATTGTTGCATATTCTCATGCATCGCGATCACCTAATACTATCTAAGCCG
>TARA_R110000822_G_scaffold28869_4_pt1 | contig 21962 bp, 17 predicted proteins | sample TARA_R110000822 | Tara Oceans TARA_R110000822 (sample SAMEA4397666) | marine metagenome | biome: Polar Biome; feature: [SRF] surface water layer (ENVO:00010504); material: water (ENVO:00002006), including particulate matter (ENVO:01000060) such as... | depth 5 m | reverse complement strand
AAGACTGGAAAGGTTCTTTAGCCTACCTATTTTTAGCTAACCAATACCACAAACCATGGACGGGCCTTTATACTAGTACTTCTAAAAATTTAGGTCCACAAGGATTTTTAGGTATTGCTTCAACGAACTTAAATCTACCTAAACATTCAGTGTTAATGTTAGGGGCTGTATTGTGGAGGTTAAGAGAGTCTGGACTATTAAAGTCTGATGATAGTAAATGGAATATGGAACCATCTTCGGCCACTATAGAAGGTGAAGGTACTGAAGTTATCGTTGGACAACTTCAAAACCCAGCAACAAAATATGGTGGAGCGGTAGACCCTTTAAACTTTCCCCTACTACCTAAAGAAATTGAGGCTCCTGGTCAAGGAATTACTAATCTATGGCAATTTGTTAAATACGAAAACTCAAGTTTAGCACCAGCCCCAATTAACGGTAAATTTGCTGATACATGTGGTTATCCCGCTAATAGAGGTTTAAGACCTCCTATGGCTTCCTATACAACAACTCTTAACAGATTTAGTGGATTTTATGGGAAGAGTGATAATATTGTGACCGCTCCAGCCGCAGATGAGTGGCCAGTTTTAAATACAGGTTTAATATACGCTTATGACTTTTTTAATGACATGAATGTAGAAAACCCATTTAAAAATCAATATAAGATATGGACACCGTTTTTAGGGGCGAGTAACAGTAACTTATTAAGGTACGTTAATTCAGATGTAAGGTGGACCACTTCAAGTAAACAAGTGGGTAATTTTACAGCTAAACTAACAACACAGTTAGCTGATGATTTTGATTTAGGACAAGCTGGTTATAGTGATTCAGCAAGAGAGAGTATCGCTAAAACACTACAAGGGGAGGTTTTGAAACAATATAATGAAGAAACCGCTGAGTTAAAAAAGTTGAATGACGAAACAAATGGGTTTTTGGACAAAACGATATCAAGTGCTCAACTTCTGGCAAAAAATAAAGGACTAGATGAACAGTCTTCTTTAGGGGCTACAGATGCGGGTTACGCTAGATTACCTTATCTACACACACCTATTGACACACTTTTTAAGTTAAGCAGTCCCATCCTTACAAATACTAATCCACCAACTTTAAATTTTAGTCCAAATACCCTAGAAACTTTTAAAGCAACAAATTACCTCCAAGAAGAAGACGCTAGAAGCACCTTATGGAAAGCATCATTTAACACACAAGTAAGTACAACAGTGTCTAATCGTTATAACAATACAGGGGTACCTGCCGCATCCGCCACAAAAGACAACAAACTTGATAAAACTGTTGGAATTATAGTAGAAGTTAAAACATACTCCGAATTAAAAAAATTAATAGAAAATAAAAAAGTTAATTTAAACGGTGAAGAAATAGACATTAAACAAATAATAGAAGAGGAGACGTACCCAAAAGAATTCGTTACTATAGAAGAAATTATTAATCCCAATAATAACCCCACAAGAAGCTTACTAAATAGTATTCAAGCTGCATTTGTAAGCTCAACCCGACCCCCAGGTTTAAGTAACGCTGGCCAACAGACTTATACAAATACTTATAGACTTGAATTAAATAACATAGATTTTATATATGATAATGGAAGTTATAACCTAAAACCACAAATAGAGGATAAATCTGGTTTTGATGAATCTGATTATAGAGAATGTAGGGGTGAGGATAGAGAGGGTTATTGTGGGCTTAGAAGTCCTAGGTCGTTAAAAAGTAAACAAGGTTACCCTAATTACAATGACCCGGAAACTTTATATAGACCTGTAGCACCTTACACTACACTTAATAATTCTCCTAATTCATATTATGTTGATGTGAGAGGAGTTAAATGGAAAGTAGGTCGCCGTTTTAGAGTTTTAAAACAAACTGAAGTATCAGAAAACACACCTACAGATGGTATAAGTGACTCAGAAATAAATAAACTATACGAAACACAAACACAGTTTACTGGGTACCAAAGAGGTTATCTACCTTTAGGTCCTGACATATGGTTTATGCCAACAGTAGTTAAAAATTTATTTATAAAGGAATTTGAAGATTTTGTGGGGGATTCCAACAATTTTGGTAATTCATCTTTTGATACTATCCTAGCAGCAATAGACCCTTTAAACTTCCCAACAATTAAAGGGTCAACAAATTCATACCAAGGTGTGTTTGAAAATGAAATAACTTACTCAACCTTTATAGAAGAAATTGGTAATTTATACAGTGATGCCCCAACCGTTCAAAAGCTGGACGAGGATGATAGATTATTATTAGGTTCAAAGGGTGATGATATTGTAGATAGTGATGGGTTACCTTTACTACCTACGCAGTTACAAAACTATTTAGACTTTTATAGAATAGCAACTGGGTTTAAATCAATTTCAGTGTCTGCCGATGGGTTTAAAGGTACACCAATAAAGGAACAAAGGGTTAAAATAGAGATTAAGGGAACTAGTATTATTGGAAATGAGCTTGCGAAAGACATATATAACGAACTTTTTACTTCTTACTACCTTTTAACATCGACAACACCTAGAACTTTTTGGGGTGAGTTTCCTTTAAAAAATGAGGATGGAGAACTTAAAGAAACCGTTAATGATTATTTTAAAATTGGCCAACAAGAATTAACTTCTTTTACAAAAGGATTTGTTGAAGGGATAAATTCATCAGTAATAAAAAATGCTTTTGTTGATAAAATAAAGGAGGATTATAGTGGTGAAATTGATTCTACTGTTTTAGGGGCGACTCAAGACGATGATTTAAAGTTAACCCTATATCGTTCATTAAAATCTATTTATGATAAGTGGATTTCATCATCAAAAATAGGTACATTTGGGTCTACAGGAGATAAAGAAAAGTTATTTTACAACCCAATAGGGCCCGATAGATTATTAATTGACCACTTTAGTTTTGTTAATAGGGTTAATGCTGATATTGCTGATAGAGCCTTAGTTGATTTAGATACTGTAACTAATTTATTTAATAACACTAAGAATAGTATTTTTGGTGTTACTTCAGATATTTTAGATAAAAGTAATTTTGCTTTTTACCCATTACCAGCTTATGTAGATTTATCTTCTGGCTTAACTAAATTCGCTAAAGATAAAATTAATGCTGACGACAGTAGTTCCTATAGGGCTAAAGTTGCGGCTAGAATGTTTCAACCCCTATCAGATATTTCTACGTTTCAAGAAGCGATACTTAATTCAGCTGGGCCACACTTTATGTGTATGTATATTGGTGGTAACTCACAAACATTAGATTTAGGTCGTAACACAGAGGAAGGTTGTTTAAGTGCTTATGGTCCTGACGGTAAAATAGAAAAAGAAGGTGATAATATTAAGTTATCTGACCCTAACAGAACACCTATAGATTTTAAGGGTTCAGGTGATGTGAATGATGACTCCCAAGGTGTGGTAGCATTCCAAGTTCAGTTTGGTTCTGAAAATCAAAGTCATTTTAAAGGACTTAGTGTAGGTCAAACAGAACATAAAAACACACAAGAATCTTTAGTCGCAATAGATAAAATTTCTAACTCAGGAACGGATGGTGGTTCGGGTGGTTTTATAGCTAAAGGACAATCATTATATGAAGTTTACTTAAATAGAAGTTATACTTGTACAGTGGAAGGTTTGGGTAATATGATGATACAACCACTACAATACTTCCAATTAGAAAATGTACCTATGTTTTATGGAGCTTATTTAATTCGAGAAGTTAAACATAACGTAAGACCACATCATGTTAACACAACTTTTGTTGGAGATAGGATACCTTACGCAGTAGTACCTGTTATTGAAGACTTTATTTCTACTTTTAAATTAAAACCACAACAAAAAGGGCAAGAAAGAAAATCTTTAAAAGGTAGTTCTGGTAGTTCTGGTGGTTCTGGTGGTTCTGGTGGTTCTGGAAGGGCAGGTTCACCGGTACCAGTTAGCTCATTACCGGCTTCTAACAACACAGAAGTAATAAAGAATAAATTACAAGCACAAGATTTTGTTTTAGTACCTTATCTGACTACCGCAGCACAAGCGAATGATTTTGATGGTACTGCGGGTAGATTCCTAAACACATTTTACGCTAAAAATGAAGGAGGAGGTAGTGGGAGTGCTTGGGGGAAAGGAACAAGAAGAGAAAATGGTCCAGACGGTATAACATTACACTGGAGTGCTGGTGATACCTACGAAGGGGCTTTTTCGACACTTATAAGTAGGGGAGTAAAAGGTGAATACGCATTAAGTTATCATATTGAAATTGGACAAGACGGTGTAGCATACCAATTTAGTAGTCTAGACCGTACTGCAGCACATGCTGGATGTCCTTCTAGTAAAACAAATGGTTGTAACGACCAAAACCCTAGTACAGTAGGAATCTCTTACGCTGGCGGTGTTGAAGGAGGCTGGGGGAGTGAGTTTAAGGGGAAATGTATAAGAGCAGGGTACCAAAGAACATGGGAAGAATGGCAAACAGAAGAATTAACAGTACCTTTTTGTAAGTTTGGACAAAAAAGAGATAAGTTTGGTTACTTTGTATGTTGCTCAGAGGGAGATACGAAATGTAGTTATGGTTGTTTTGAGGGTTCAAGTGAAAGTGAGTATAAGTCAAGTGCAAAAGGTAAATCTTTTAAATCTAAAAAACAATGGGAATCATTAGTAAACTCTATCTTATTCGCAAAAGTTAAGTGGCCTAACATTAGATATGTAACATCTCACCATTGGTCTGATGGTGGTAAAATTGATGTAGGTCCTAATTTTCCGTGGGATAAATTATTTCAAGCATTAAAAGACGGTGGGTGGAATAAAGAAAATGCTGGAGCTGACCCTGTATTTATTTCAGAATGGCCTAACGAGTTAGCTTCATTCGAAAAACTTAAAAATAATAAAGGAACTGGTAAATTTACCCCTAAAAAAGGTGAAATAATTAGACCATTACGAATTGAAAACACTGACTATATAATGACTACCGCCGAATTCCAAGAATTTACAGGAAACAACGGAGGTGCAAACCCTTCAAATATAGAAGGTGACCAAAAAGCGTTATCTTGTAAAATACTAAATGGGTCTTGGAGTGTAGGTGGGTCTTTGTTTGGTAAAGGGCTTATGGCTGATTTAGATTTAACTAGAGAACAAGCTTCTGGTATAATTGGTAATTTAATAGGTGAATCAGGGTTAATTGCTGACCGAATAGAGAATTCGTCAGATGATAACCCAGGTAGGGGTCTAATAACACAAGCTGTTAAAACAAAAAGTAATGGTGAAAAGTCGAATAGAGGTTACGGTTGGGCTCAATGGACAGGTACAGCATTAAAAGAGGCATTTATAAAAAGTTCCAAAGATGTTGGTGTTGATTTAAATAAAACCCCAGCGAACGATGATGTTAGTTACAAATTTTTATTAGAATTCCTTAAAAGTTCGGGTTCTGGTGGGTACACAGGTGCTGGAAAACCAATGGTAGATGGAAAACAAATTGATTGTGGTAAGTACCCAAAAATTAAAGAAACCAAAACAGTTGCGGAAGCTTCAGATTTCTTCCTTAAATGTTATGAAAAACCAGGAAGTCAAAACCCAAACGCAAAAGGTTATTCGGTAGAAAAGCAAATGGCGTCCATAAACAAAAGAAGAGGTTTATCAGCTGGGGTTTTTAGTAGTTGTGGAACATAATTAATTTACAAATTAAAATTAATTCTTTATTATTAAACAATGTCACTAATAAAGATAATCTCAGAGCAAAACATTAATAACTACTTAGACGAAAACTTTTCAACCGAGAAGGGCTTAATAACGGTTTATGTTGGTTGGGGACTTGCAAAAGAAAATGGGGCTTCAATTCTAAATCATCATATAAAAGAAAATATTTATTGGACATTTTTACCTACCGAAAAAAGAAAAATGTTTGAACAAAGTTTAATTGATTTTAAAAAAATAGCTTTCGATAAAATAAAAAGTAAGGTTAAATATTTTAATATTGACCCTTTAGGGTATAAAAACGAAGCTGAATTAACTAATTTTATAAGGGAAAAATTTCAACAATTTACAGTATATTTATATAAAAAAAGAATTTATTTTTATAAGGGTAACCAAAAGCAACCATTCGCTCAAGTTTATCATTTAGATTTAGATTTACTAGATTTTATGTCTTGGGATGTAATTGATGATATTAAAGATATTAAAAAAGTAGAGGAGGAGGATATTAAGTATTTAGACGTAAAGTATTTACCTTATTTAATAGATGCAGAAAAAAACAATTTTAGTAGCGACATTTGTACAACCAGAAAAACTTGAGAAACTATTCAACACCCTATATAACGAATACTCAGTAAAAAGAGAAAACGTTTTTATTTTTGAAACTGAAAGTAATGGGTTATTATTAACTTATAGGATAAACTTAAATTTAGGCCAAAAAATAGACTTAAGAAAGAACCTAAGTAAAACCACACAAGTACATAAAAAAAAGAAAACATTCTTTACCATTAATGCTTTGAATAAATTAATAGAGGAAGAACTTAGTTCAATACAAGGAAACATAGACCATAAACAACATGATGTGGATTGGAATAAGTATGAAGATAAAATAATTCTTTTAAAGAATGGTAAATTAGATATTTTAAATTTAAAAAGAAAGAATATAGAATAAGGGCATATTTATAAAAAAAACATTATGAACAATATTGATAAAAAAGAAAAGGAACTTAATAGTAAATTAAACCAGTTTTTAAATAATAATGGGGATTGTCAAGATGAAGAATGTGATATAAAAGACCCACAAGAGTTGGTTCAGAGAGAAAATAAAAAAATAATCACTAATGACGGTAGACAGTTGTTAAGTGAATATACTTCTTAATTAATTAAAAAATGGCTAATAATAGAATAAACGAAGAATTAGAAAAATTTAACAGACTAACTGGTTATAACCCAGAAAAAGGATTAATTAAAGAAGTTAAAGTTAGAAAAAGTTATTTAGCTGAAGCTGAACCAGAAGATGAAGAAGCTCCAGAAGAAGTTGCTGATGAAGGTGGTGATTTTGATTTCGGTGATGAGGGCTCTCCTGAAGAAGTTGATGTGGAAGTGGCTGATGAAGAAACACCAGAAGTTGAAGAAGATGAGTTTGGTACTGCGGGTGGTTTTACAGCATCAGATGATTTGGAGTCAGAAGATGATGAGGTCGAAGAAATAGATGTTACCTCTATTGTTACTAAATCTGAAGAAGCTAAAGACTTAGCACAACAAGCTGTTAATGTCGGACAAGAAAATACCGAATTTTTAAAATCATTAACAGATAAATTAAGTAACCTTGAATCTAGTCTAACAAAAATGGACACTATAGCTTCTAAAATAAATAAATTAGAACAAAATATTAAGACTCCTGAAGAAAAATTAGAATTACGTTCATTGGATAGTTATCCTTTTAATGTTAATCTATCCGATTATTGGGAAGAAAAAGCCTCTACAGATAAAAATTATAGAATATCCGGTGGTAAAACGAGTTCTGATGGGGAGACAAAAGAATACGTTATAACACCAGACATGATTGATGACTATAACGAATCAGACATCCAAAACTCATTTAACCCAACAAACGATTAATACATTAAAAAAAAACAAAGGGTCATTATTTAATAATTTTGACCCTTTTTCTGTTTACAAAACCAAAGATTGTGTCTATAATTGGTAAAGATAATAAAATTATAAATTAAAAAAAAACAAATTATGAGTGTACTCGATGCAATTGCGAAACAGTATGAAAAAAACAAATCTGGTGGGAGTTCAGGTGGTTCTTACGAACAAGATTTCAGTAAATACTTTGCTGTAAGGTTAGAAGACAAAGTTGATAACGGTGAATCTACAATTAGATTGATGCCGACAAAAAAAGGTGTTCATCCTCTTGTTAAAAAAGAAGAAACCCCTTTTGATGAGGGACATTGGCATTCACTTAAAGTGGGTGGTAAATGGAGAAAAATTTATTGTAGAAAACACAATGATGGTGAACATTGTCCTTTGTGTGAAGTTTCTGATGAACTTTGGAAGTCATGGAAAGAAACTGGTAATAAATCAGATAAAGAATTGGCTTCACAATATTCAGCTAAGAAATTTTATTTAGCTAGAATTATCGACAGAAGTAAAGAAGAAGATGGTATTAAATTTTGGAGATTTACACACAACTACAAAGGTGAAGGTATTTTAGATAAAATAATCCCACTATTCACAAAAAAAGGTGACATAACCGACCCTAGAACAGGTAGAGATATAAACCTTATCATTGGTAGAGATAATAAAGGTTACGCTAAAGTGACTTCTATAATGTCAGAAGACGTTGATGTTTTAACAGACCCTAAAGGTACAAAAGCGAAAGAGTGGATGAATGATGAGACTTCTTGGAAAGAAATCTACAAAGCACAACCACTAGACTATGTACAACTGATTGCTGATGGTGAAACCCCAGCTTGGGATAAAAATCTTAGTAAGTTTGTCGCTAAAGGTGATGACAGTGAAGGTGAGACTTCTTTCAGAAAAGAAGAACCAAAATTTAGTACACCAGTTAGCACACCAGTTAGCACACCAGTTAGTAACACAGCATCTACTACAGATGATGATGACGAACAACCGTTTTAAAAAAATATAAATGAGTAAGAAAACAGCAATTAAAAAGAAAAGTTTCTCTTTAAATTCATTGAAGAAAACTCATAGTAGTAAGACAAAGTACAAGCCAACATCGTTCTTCGATGTTGGTGAGGCTTTTCACAAGGCAAGTGGGTTACCAGGACCAGTGATGCATAACATTAATATGTTTCTAGGACACTCCAATTCATCAAAGACCACAGCTTTAATTAAATCAGCTGTGTCGGCACAAAAACAAGGGTACTTACCTGTGTTTTTAATTACCGAAAGAAAATGGTCTTGGGAATATTGTGATAAACTAGGTCTACACTCTGAGACGATAAAAGATGAAGAGGGTGAGGAAGTTATAGATGGGTTATTCCTATTTAACGATGATTTCCAAACTATTGAACAAGTAACGGATTTCGCTAACCAATTGTTAGATATTCAAGAGAAAGATGGGATGCCTGACGGACCCGATGGTAAACCTTTAAAAGGATACCTATTCTTATGGGATTCTGTAGGTTCAATACCTTGTCAGATGACCTTTGATGGTAAAGGTGGGTCAATGCACAACGCGAGAGTGTTATCTGATAAAATTGGAATGGGATTAACATCTAGAATTACAAATTCAAAGAGAGAAGACTACCCTTACGACAACACATTAGTAATAGTAAACCAACCGTGGGTAGAATTACCCGACAATCCTTTCGGACAACCGAAGATTAAAGCTAAAGGTGGTGAAGCCATTTGGTTAAACTCAGCATTAGTATTCTTATTCGGTAATCAAAAGAACGCTGGAATATCACAACTAGACGCAACCAAAGACGGTAGAAAAGTAGCCTTCGCGACAAAGACAAAAATATCCATTCTTAAGAATCACGTTAATGGTTTGGGTTATAAAGATGGAAAGATTATAGCGACACCTCATGGATATATTGAGGACACGAAAGAATCAATCACTAAATACAAAGAAGAGTATGCTGAGTATTGGAAAGATGTGATGGGTGGTGATGTTTTTGAACTTAATGAAACAAAAGAATCTTTAGGTTCATAGAATAAAAACATGAAATTAAATTATACCAGATTACAAGAGTTAAATAGGGAGGCATTAGTTGACAACGAAAGAGGCCAACTAAGCTCCTATTATTTAATACAGATGGGTGTAGAAAAATTCTTAGAAAATGATACACTCACCAATCAACACACTAAATTACTTATTGAAGTTGGCGTATTAGAGATTACCGAAGAAGACCAAAAACCTATTGTTTCACCACATAATTTTGGTGGATAGTGGGACTCAAAAAATCAAGTAGAAAACCTAAGAGAACTAAAACTCTTATCATTGATGGGAACGTTTTAATGAAACGTTCCTACAGTGGTGCTAAACACGTTTTCCATAAAGGCAAACATATAGGTGGTATATCTGCCTTTTATAGTACACTACGAAAAGTCGTTGTAGAACACAAGATAGATAAGGTAGTCATTACTTGGGATGGAGAAAGAGGGGGAACCCTTAGATTAGATTATTACCCTGAATATAAAGGAAATAGGCCTAGATTTTTTGATAAGGAATACGAACTCCAAAAACTAAGGGTTAAGGAATACGCTGAAGACTTATCCATTAGACAGTACGAACACCCAGACGTTGAGTCAGACGATTTAATGGCGTTCTATTGTTTAAATAAAAAAAGTAATGAAGATGTTATGGTTTATACTAATGACCGTGATTTATGTCAGATGATAAATGAAGATGTTACAATATTTTTAGCGGATAAAAAAGTGGAAGTAGGGATAGGTAATTACCAATGGTTCTTTGAACACCATTACACAAACGCTGGGTTAATAAAAATAATTGAGGGTTGTAGTAGTGATTACATAAAGGGGGTTGATGGTGTAACTGAAAATACACTATTAAAATATTTCCCACAGTTAAAAGAACGTAAAGTAACATTAGATGAAATAATCGAGTGTAGTAAAAAACTATTAGAAGAAAGAAAAACACCACTTAAAGTTTTACAAAATATAATAGATGGTAAAACGAGGGGAACACATAAAGGTCCACTTTATGAGATAAACAAAAAAATAATAGATTTAAATAACCCTTTATTAACAAAAGAAGCTACAGATAATGTAAAAAGTTTAATAGACTTACCTATAGACCCCAACGGTAGAGAAACTAAGAATGTTTTAAAAATGATGATTGAGGATGGTGTTATGTACGCTTTACCAGGTGGTGAAAACGGTTATTTAAGTTTTATGGAACCATTCATAAAATTAGCAAGAAAAGAAAAATTAAAATTTAAAAAGAATTAAAATGAAAAAATGTGAATTTGTATTATATATCAACGGCAATATTATCTGTCAAAGGTATTTTAATGTTAAGAACTACAACAAAGCCGTAACTAGGTCTATTGATTTATACGACTGTGTAGATAGTGTTGTAGATTTAATTAGAGAAGACTTAAAAAATAAGTCTAAAGATTATTTATGGAAATCTTACAATCCATATAGAAAACAAGTACAAGAAGATATTCTAGTTGAGGATATTTTTGAAAATGAAGATGTTTTTGATTTTGAAATCAAAGTAGATGACAAGGCTATAATTGGTAAAAGATTTACAGGAAATGACTACCAACAGAGAGTAAGATATTCTGTAGATGTTAGAAAAATTATCCCAGCAATTATTGCAGAAATAACTGAAACTTTATCTCAAGAAGAATTAAGTGTGGAATATTGTGGAATCAATTTGTAAGTGTTATTTATTAATAAACAATCTTAAAAAATATGGGTAAAGAAAAAGTTACATTAGGTTATTTAGGTTATAAATTTCAGACAGAACTCATAAATCAAATACTACATCCAGCTAACAAAAAGTTTTCAGATAGGATAATAGATATTTTACACGCTAACTACTTTGATAATGAATATTTTAGGTTAATTATAGCGACAGTAAAAGATTATTTTGAAAGATTTGAAAGAACCCCAACATGGGATACTTTAGAGACTATTTTAAAAGTAGAGATAAAAGAAAAGATTACACAAGATTACGTTTTTGAAATAACTAAACAAATCAGAGGTTTAGAAGTTTTAGATTGGGAGTTCATTCAAGAAAAATCTTTAAATTTTTGTAGACAACAAGAACTTAAAAAGGCTAACGATAAGATAGCGACAATAATCAGTGATGGTGATTTTGACAAATATGAAGAGTGTGCTGAAATAATGAAAGAAGCTTTATCTGTGGGAGCAGAAAAAGATGATGGCACATCAATATCTGAAGGTTGGGACACTGTATTAGAAGAAGACTTTAGACATCCAATTCCTACGGGAATAAGTGGTATAGATGATTTAACCGATGGAGGTCTATCAAGAGGTGAGTTAGGGGTTGTATTAGCACCTTATGGTGTTGGTAAGACAACAATACTTACCAAAATGGCGAACACAGCCTACAATGTAGGTTATAATGTTTTACAAATTGTTTTTGAAGACATCCCAGATGTCATTAAAAGAAAACACGCTTCTTGTTGGAGTGGTGTTGAATTAAACTCTTTGTCTGATGATAAAGAAAATGTAGTCGAAATTATAAAACAAAAAACTAATGGTAAGGAGAACGACTTAATCATTAAAAAGTTTACCTCTGAAGGGATTACTGTTAACCACATCAAATCCTATATCAGACATTTAATTTCTACTGGTTTTAAACCTGATATGATTGTTCTAGATTATATTGATTGTGTAGAGTCCGCAAGAAGATATAACGATGAGTGGTCAGGTGAAGGTAATGTGATGAGAGGGTTTGAATCTATGTTATCTGAGTACAATATGGTCGGATGGACCGCAGTACAAGGTAATAGAAGTTCAATCTCATCTGATGTGGTTACAGGTGACCAAATGGGTGGTTCTATTAAGAAAGCACAAATAGGTCACTTTATTATGTCTGTCGCTAGAACTCTTTCACAAAAAGAGAACAATAGAGCGACAATAGCAGTTTTAAAGTCTCGATTCGGAAAAGATGGTGTTATTTTCGAAGATTGCACTTTTGATAATGGTAGGGTTTACATAGATACCGAAACATCTGATACTTTTTTAGGTTATGAAAAGAAAGCGGAAGTAAGAAAAGAAGAAAACTCTAGAGAAAGATTAAAAATGGCAAATTTAAGAAGACAACAAAGAAATACCGAACAAAAAGAAGTCAATCAATAAACAATAACAATTAAAAAAAATTATAAAATGGAATTATCAAATAACATTCTATCAGACATTACTGTCTACATGAAGTACGCTAAGTACTTACCAAATAAGGAAAGAAGAGAAACTTGGGAAGAGTTGGTAACACGTAATATGGAGATGCATATTAAACAATACCCAAAGTTAAAAGAAGAAATTAAAGAAAATTATAAAATGGTGTATGATAAAAAAATACTACCATCAATGAGGTCGATGCAATTCGGTGGTAAACCAATTGAAATATCACCAAATAGAATCTACAACTGTGCTTATTTACCTATTGACGACTATAGAGCGTTTAGTGAAACAATGTTTTTACTTTTAGGTGGAACAGGTGTAGGTTACTCGGTACAAAAACATCATGTTGAAAAGTTACCCGAAATTAGAAAACCAAATCCAGAAAGAACAAGAAGGTTTGTAATAGCTGACTCTATTGAAGGTTGGGCAGACGCTATTAAAATTCTAATGAAATCATATTTTGGGTCCAATTCATCAACACCTACTTTTGATTTTTCTGATATTAGAAAAAAGGGGGCAATGTTAGTTACTTCAGGAGGAAAAGCTCCAGGACCTCAACCATTAAAAGAATGTATTTTAAAGATTACTGGAATTTTAGATGGTAAAAGAGATGGTAGTAAACTAACAACCGTTGAGACACACGATATTGTTTGTTACATTGCTGACGCTGTTTTAGCTGGTGGTATTCGTAGAGCAGCTTTAATTAGTTTGTTCTCCGCTGATGATAATGAAATGATTTCATGTAAATCTGGCCCTTGGTGGGAATTAAACCCTCAAAGAGGTAGAGCTAATAATTCAGCTGTTCTTTTAAGAAATAGAATTACAAAAGAATTCTTTAATGAGTTATGGAAAAGAGTTGAGTTGAGTGGAGCGGGTGAACCAGGTATTTATTTTTCTTACGATAAAGACTGGGGGACTAACCCATGTTGTGAAATAGCACTTAGACCATTCCAATTTTGTAATCTATGTGAAGTTAATGTTTCTAATATAGAATCACAAGAAGATTTGGACGCTAGAGTTAAAGCAGCTTCTTTTGTGGGTACTCTACAAGCTGGTTACACTGATTTTCACTATTTAAGAGATGTTTGGAAAAGAACAACCGAGAAAGATGCTTTAATTGGAGTATCAATGACTGGTATTGGTAGTGGTGTTGTATTAGGTTATGATATGACAAAGGCGGCTAATGTGGTTAAAGAAGAAAATACTAGGGTAGCTGGACTAATTGGTATAAACGAATCCGCTAGAACCACAACGGTTAAACCCGCAGGAACAACTTCATTAACTTTAGGTACATCATCAGGGATACACGCTTGGCACAACGATTACTATGTTAGAAGAATTAGGGTAGGTAAGAATGAATCTATCTATAGTTACTTAGCAATTAACCATCCAGAATTGGTTGAGGATGAAGTTTTTAGACCACACGATACAGCTGTAATCTCCGTACCACAAAAATCACCTGAAGGTTCAATACTTAGACATGAGTCACCATTTGATTTATTAAATAGAGTTAAAAAGGTAGCGAAAGATTGGATTAAACCAGGTCATAGAACAGGTCAAAACACACATAATGTTTCAGCGACAATCTCATTAAAAGAACATGAATGGGAAGCAGCTGGTGAATGGATGTGGGAAAATCGTAAATATTACAATGGACTTTCAGTTTTACCCTATAATGGTGGGACGTACCAGCAAGCTCCTTTTACTGACTGTACTGAAGAGACATATCATAGACTAATGAAATCTTTAACAGATATTGATTTAAGTAAAGTTATTGAACTTACAGATAACACGGATTTAAGTGGTGAAATTGCATGTGGAGCTGGTGGTTGTGAAATTACGGATGTAAATCTGTCAACATTAACAGAAGTTAGTGATGTCACTCAGAATGTAGGTGATTAAAAATAAAAAAATGTTAAATAATAATTAAAGCTTCTACGGAAGCTTTTTTTATGCTAAAATTTACATTTTACATTTTATATTTATAGTATAAATTGATTTATTAGATATTTATAATAAAAATAGTATGGCAGAAACTTTTATTAATATAAGGTTCCCTTTTTATAACTCACCAAAAGGTTATTTCTTAGAAATGACTAAAACAAATAAGAGAGCGATTAAGTCAGATTTAATGCATCTTTTATTAACAAACAAAGGTGAAAGACTATATTCTCCAGAGTTTGGAACTAATTTAAGACAATACCTCTTTGAACCCAACATTGTAACAGTTCAAACTGATATAAAATCGGAGATTCAAAGAGCGGTAGACCGATATATACCTAATTTAAAAATAGATAGGTTAGAAGTGATACCCACAAATAATAACGAACACTCAGTTACAGTTAAAATAGAATATACTGTAACTAATAATACTTTCACTGAAAGTGACTTTATCTCAATAGACTTCTAACATGGCTGAAAAACAAATAAATTATCTAGCAAGGAATTTCGCTGACGTAAGGACAGAGTTATTTACCTTCATTAAAAAATATTATCCAGAAATATTCTCTGACTTTAGTGACGCCTCTATTGGTACAATGTTAATAGAATTAAATGCGGCAGTAGCTGACATGTTATCCTATCATACTGATAGGATGTTTAATGAAACACAAATAGAGTTCGCACAAGAAAGAAAATCAATACTAAGTATAGCTAGAACTCTAGGTGTTAAAATACCTGGGTTAAGACCTTCCATAACCTTAGTTGACTTTAGTGTTTTAGTGCCCCCATTTGGTGATGGGTATGACACTAGATATACACCAGTCCTATTGTATGGAGCTCAAGTAACAGGGGCGGGTAAAGTTTTTGAGAATCTAGAAGATATAGACTTTAACTCACCTTTTACTGTTGGTGGAACACCTAACAGAACGATAATACCAAACTTTAATGGTAATGGTGATTTGATTAATTACACAATAACTAAAAGAGAGTTAGTTGTTAATGGGAGAACAGTTTATTTTCAAAAAACAATTAATCCAAGTGATGTTAAACCATTCTTAGAGGTGGTATTACCTGAAAATAACATCTTATCAATAGAAAGTTTAATAACCTTGGACAATCAAGTTCCTGGGGGTGTACCAACCGAAAATCAGTTTAGAGACCAATCTATTAGATGGTATGAGGTAGACTCTTTAGCTGAAGATAAAATTTTTATAGATGATAATAGTCGAACTTCTGATAACAAGTCAATTACTCCCGCTAAATGGCAAACAATAAATAGAAAATTTGTTAAAGAGTATACTGATACTGGATTCTGTAAACTAACATTTGGTAGTGGGACAGGTAACGACACTTCACAATTACAGAGTTTAGTAAGTAATTACGCTAACTTTATAAATACAACCGCTCTAGGTGTAATACCTAAACAAAATAGTATTATAAATATAAAATATAGAACAGGTGGTGGTAGTAGTTCAAATGTTGGTCCTGGTGTTTTAAACAACACAGGTAATTATACACTGTCAGTCAACGGACCTAATGAAAGTGTTAGTCAAAGGGTTAGAAAAAGTTTAAGGGTAACCAACCCTATCCCAGCGGTGGGTGGTGCGGAGTCACCATCAATTGAGGAGTTAAGAAATTTGGTTAAATATAATTTTGCTTCACAAAACAGAAGTGTAACAATTAAAGATTATGTCGCACAATTCCTAAAGATGCCTGGAAAATTTGGTTTAGCTTTTAGATGGAGTGTAGAAGAGTCACAAAATAAAGTCTTAATAAATACAATTGGGCTTAATAGTGATGGTCAACTATCTAACATTTCTTCCTCAACCTTAAAAGAAAACATATCAACATGGTTAGCTGATTATAGAATGATGAATGATTATGTTGAGGTTAAGGATGGTAGAATACTAAATTTAGGTGTTAATGTAGATTTATTTGTGGATAAAAGTTTTAACCAATCTGAAGTGGTTAACAATACTATTAGGGCGATTATAGATTACTTTGATGTTAAAAAATTGTCAATGGGTCAAGACATATACATATCTAATTTAGTTGAGACATTAAATAATGTCGCTGGTGTTTTAAATGTTGTTAACTTTAGTATTAATAATTTAATTGGTGGTAAATACTCTGTTAATTTAACAAGTCAAGAAAAAATAGCTTCTGATTTGGATTCAGTTCCAGCAATATACGCTTTAAATTTAAGTGACTACACAATTTTTGGTCAACCCAACTCTATGTTTGAAATAAAATATCCTAATCAAGATATAACAGTTAGAGTAAAAACCAATTAATGTTAAAATATAAAATCGCTAAATACTTTCCTAATTTTGTAGAAAGCCAATATGAAATACCAAACGGTGTTTTAGCTGGAACTACTATATTAAGGAATTCTATTAATATACCATTTACCAACCAAAATAGGGGTAATGGTTATAGTGATTTAACACAACGAATAATAATTGAAGAAAAAGATAAAAACGTAAACCCAATAATAGATATAGAAACTTTTAAATTTTATTCAGCTTATAGGGAACCTGAAACACAAAATACATATACAGATGGGGATATAGTTAATGGTGTTGGTGTACTTGGACCTATCACATTAAATTACCAAAAAAGTCCTTTAAAAATTAAATTTAATTTTTATAAAGAAGAGAGTGGAGGTGGATATTATTCAAATAATTTTGAGAATGCTGGTTTTACTCAAGATGAAATTAATGAAAGCAGGAATAATTTAAAGAATAGTTTTTTTAGGTTAGATTTTTATGATTCAAGTAATCCAAGGGAACAAAATTTTTTATTTTCAGAATTCTTAAACGTAGAAACTAACAAAACACCAACATTCCCATTTACAAGATTATTTTGGTATTCACAAGATAGTAATTTTATTGAAGAAAACACATATAGGGAGATTTATTTTACAGCGACATTTTTTGACGCTAAAAATGGTGTAACAAAAGAGTTTTTAAATAACCCAAATAACTCTACAATAGATGTGGTCACTTACAATCAAAATCCTAAATGGAGGTATACTAAATTAAGAATACTAAACCCTTATTTTAATGAGGTAATTTTTAATACTGATATTAATGGTTATGATGGTATTGGTAGTGAAAATAAAGTTTTCTATGTAGAAAACATAAATGGTAATTTAGATGAGAATATACTACTTAACGAAATTAAATTTCAATAACAATATGGGTTTTTATAAAAAGAAAATTGTTTTTGATAAAAGAAATTATAGTTTAACCTTTTCTGGTGAAACAGGGACGATTACTACACCTTATGCTGAACAGATTTTTAGGGATAAAATAGATGAAGGATTCACACTAATAAAGATAAACGAAGACCAACAATTGTCTATTAATTTATTCTTTAAACAAAAAATAAAAGACCTTGGGATATACCAAGACTTAAACAATTAATTATGGGTATAACAGGTAGAACTAGTAGTAAATTGTTTAAAGTTAAAACTTTAGATATTAATGAACCTTATAAAGTTGGGGAAAATAATGTTACTTCTATAACACAAATATTAGGAAACGGTGATAATGTAATAAAAAAAGTTTCATATGAGTTAGATGGGATAAAATACTCATCATTTATATTAGATATACCACAAAAAGAAATCTATAGTAAATTAAATTTAAATGAAACACAAAAAGGTGTTACATTAACAAATAAAAAATTAACTAAACAACAACCTAATTCTTTTACTAAAGAAATAAACATACCAGGTACAATAGGGACTAGTATACAACTTAAACAAGATTTACTAAAAGGAGACCCAATAGTTCTAACCAAATCTATAAAAAAAAGTGACTCAGTAATACCTTCATTAAAGGCACTAGGAACATTTGTTAAAAAAAGTTTAAATTCCACAATAGTCAGTACACAGGTAATGAACACAATATTTGAAACAACAAGTTTGTCTTACGAACAATTTGTAGAAAAAGATATTTATAAAGAAGAGAAGTATGTTGGGTTAATAGATAAGCCAATTGTTACATCCGAGGTATTTATGGAAAGAGATATTGGTAGTATTTTTGAAAGACACAGAAGATTAGAAGAAATAAATAATATAAACGAATTAGAAAACTATAGAAACGGTTATTATAAAAATATAAATACAATTTAACATGGCAACAGGAAATTATGGTGTAGTAAGACCCTCAGACGTTTCATCGGAAGACGTACAAATTTTTTACAATTATTCATCCACAAGACAAGCAAGTGTAACTGGGTTGATAGAACTAGATGCTGAATCTCTTTTAACTGATGTGGTAAGTAATTCAGTAGTTAATGGGTTACAACAAAATCTAGCTGGTTTTAAAAACTTAACATTACCCTCTGACACATTTGGTGCAATTGGTATATATAATATGGTTATACGACCTAGAGAAATAACAACAACAATAGTAGATTGTGGTGTACTTTCCTCAACACCAGAGATTAAAGGTATTGTTTTACGTGTAGATGACCTACCAACTAACCTAAGTGTAGACAACGCTTTAATTGGTTTTAGGATAGAATATTTTGATGAAAACGGTAAAATAAATAATTTATTTAGGATTGTAACCTCTAGTGGTAGGGTAGAACCTGTAAACCAAAACTTAAATAATACAACACAAAAAGCTATAAGATATAGGTATACTGATGTTGGTGATTTAATTTTTTGTACTCTAACACCTACATCTAGCCCAATAGGGTTACCAAATAAAATACCCTTTATTGGAACACCAAACCAAACTATAACTGTAACAAACACCTATTTTGACCCAATTCATTTAGAAATAGATATGGTAGAACATGACGCTCAAACTCTTTCATACGCTTTATACGGTAATCAATCAAAATCAATACAAGATGGTATATACACTATTTACGATAATAATAATCTAATATATAAGCAGTTCAATTTATTTGAAATACAAGACAACAATAATAACCCACTTTATGAAGCTAGAGAAGTAAGGGTTAATATAGACCAAAATAAAAACTTCACTAATATATTTACTAACACTTAAAAATAAAGATGGCTAAAAGAGTTGTACCAGGTTCCCTTACCACTAACTATACCAATAGAGCTGACGATTTTTCACCTAATTTAGTGGGTCAACAGTTTACGGATGGGAATGCCTTTTTTACACTAGGTAATTTCTCTTTAACAACCAACACTACTCAGACAACAGGTGAATTCTTTAATACGGGTGAATTTTCAGAAAAGTTTAATTTAGATAATTTAGAATTAACCACCGAACAATCTTTAGAGGTGGCCACAGCAACAAGTAATAGACTTAATATTAGGTTAAAATTTAATAAAAATAATTTAAATTCTTATGTTTATTTTAGTGACGCTAGTAAATTTGTTGAATCAGAAATAATAGATATTGTTTTAAAATGGAAGGGTAGTTTATATTCTAGATATTCTTACATAAATGATACGATAACGGATTTTAGTTATGATGAATTTAAAGATATTTCTTACTTTAAAATATCTATTAATGTATTAGAGAATAATTATCAGTTAATAACCGATGATATACCAGGTTTAAATACAATTAGTACTAATGAAATTAGTTTTATACCCTCTAATTATACAAAATATGAAATATCTAACTCTTACGGTAAATTTCCTATATTAGAATATACTGGTAACACAAGTACCGATGTTTATTTAAAAGTAAAAACCAAAGGTTTGGCTTGGCCTAGCCTTAATTCAGGTAGTACAACATCGGGTTCTTTTGAATACCATTTAAAACCAAATGATGTAGTTTTAAACGATGTGTTTTTTAACACACTATCACCCTTCCAATCTCAATTAATGAGTACGGACACAATACCTGATTATACATTAAAATTACGTAAATCTAGTCCTAACTCTATAGGTACCCAAAACTTTAATATAACAGAAACATTTACATGGCCAGTATCAGATGGTTACAATATAGACATACAAGGTAGGGGTTACGCCGAGTTTTTAACTTCACTACTAAAATTTGCTGAATCTTACGATGATAGTATAACCAATATTATGGTTAGGAGATTAGTTTCTGATTCTATTTTTGAATTTGATACAGCGAGTGATGGTACCGACCCTAATACTGGTCGTAAGATGGATAAGTTAATGAAAATTTGGGGTAGGGAATATGATAAAATCAAAACCTACATAGATGGTATATCTTTCGCCAATGTTATTACTTATGATGAAAACGAAAATACATCTGATGAGTTAATAAAAACAATGGCAAGAACTTTAGGGTTTGACACACTACAATCTTTCTCAAGTAATGAACTAGTTAAGTTTTTCCAAAAAACAACACAAGGTGTTTTTGAACCACAATCAACAGGGGTTTCATTAGCTGAAATGGATTTAGAATTATGGAGACGTTTAGTGATAAATGCTTGGTGGTTGTTTAAATCTAAAGGTACTAGAAAGGTTATTGAATTTTTTCTAAGTCTTTTCAACATAGACGAATGTTTAGTTGATTTAGATGAAATTGTTTATCTAGCCGAAGATAAACTAGACTACACAGCAATCACACAGCAAATAAGGGATTATTATGGTTTTCTACCAGATGAAAGTACATTACCTTTCGATACAGACGGTTACCCAAAAATATTACGTAACAGTCCTGAGTATTATTTCCAATTAAACGGTTTTTGGTACGATGGTGGTGTTGACGAAAGTGGTAAACCTGATACAAATGGTAATAACCCACATTTTGGCCCATATGACTTTGGTAGAGCTTATTTTGAAAAATTTACTTGTCTTTTAAATAACTTTGTACCAGCGAATGAGGTGGTAAACCTTAACCTATTACAATTTAATTATTTTACAGATTATAGTTTAGGTACTATAGAAGGTGTGGGTGAGATACTTGTACAAGCAGATAATCAAGATGTTAACACTACACTAACTGGTGACCAACTAATTGAATACGGTACTTTTTATGCTGATGTAATGAACACTACTAATAGGGTTGATAACGCTTTGGTTAATTTTGCTGGAGCTGATACGGAAACTAGTAACACAGGTTTAGGGTCATTTCATATAAACTTTTTTAATGGTGATGAAGATGAATGTGTTACAGAATTTTGTCCTGAAAATACAAGTTTAACAGCCGATGGGTTAGTAACTTACACCGAAGAAATAGGTGAATCAGGGGAAAACCAAACACAAAT
>TARA_R110000822_G_scaffold45471_3_pt1 | contig 22116 bp, 10 predicted proteins | sample TARA_R110000822 | Tara Oceans TARA_R110000822 (sample SAMEA4397666) | marine metagenome | biome: Polar Biome; feature: [SRF] surface water layer (ENVO:00010504); material: water (ENVO:00002006), including particulate matter (ENVO:01000060) such as... | depth 5 m | reverse complement strand
TCACCTTTTAACACGTATTTGTCATCTACAAATCTAACAAAGTGATGTTGATCTACATATTCATCGCCTTGTTGTCTTTTATAATCTAATTCAAATAAAAACTCTAAACCAGAAACTTTACCTATGTTAGCACCGTCTGACCAAGAGTTTTCAGTACCATCATAAAAAGTTTGAGCTCTGTTTTCGTAACCAAACCTAGCAATTTTACGTATACCAAAGGCTAAGTTGTAATCATAAGGAGTCTCTAAAGTAGTTGTAGTCAACCCATTAGTTACAGAGTACACATCAACATCAGAAACAGAATTATTACCATTTACAGAAGCATAAAACGTAGAGAACTTAAATAATTTTTTTAAATTAATCTGAGCATCAGCCACGCTAGCAAAACACATTATAAGTATAATTATTATATTTTTCTTCATATCTTTAAAATCACTTGTTTTTATAGTTTTTTACTGATGAGCATAACATTTTTTATTTTTGTTAGCTGTTCTGTTTTTACATCTACCACCTCTTTTTTTAATAGCTGAGCACTGAACCTCAGAAGCTTCTTTAATTTTTCTTAGTCTTTCTTTTTCTTTTTTCTTTTCAGCATCTTTTATAGCTCTCTTCTTTTTGTTTTCTGCTTTTTTCTTTATAGATATTCTGTCTTTAGAATCTTGAACATCACTTACAGTAACATCTACGTCGTAAGTGTTCCACCCAAAAAATAAAGAAACTCTTTGCCAAGCTTCGTTTTCTGAGTTTAAAGCTTCTTTTGTATTTAAAGTTTTTTGAATAGCTCTATCAAGAGGTAAGTTTGTTAAACCAGAAACAACATTACCAATTGACTGCCACATAGGATTATCAATATCAAATGTTGGCATCTCTTTTATAACTTCTCTATTGTATTTGTAAGTTTTTAAACCAGATCCAACTTTTCTAACTTTACTTCCAACCGGTGGGGATAGGTTTAACATTTGAAGAGTTATTTTTCCTTCATCAAAATTCCAACCTTTTTTGTTTTCTTTACTAAAAGCAATTAACATGTTTTTTAGAGTAGACACGACAGCGCCACCTACGCCCATACCTCTAAGCAAAGAATCTGACATAGAGTTTATTATACTTAGTTTTTTGTCTTGTATTTTTCTAGCTTTCTCATCTTCCTCGTCACTACCAAGAGCTATAGCAAACAATGCTTTTTGTAAAGCAGAGAATATTATATTTTGAACAGCTCCATAGTAAATTATTTTACTAACATTAGCCTTGGCACTACCTCTACCTTTAACTAAATCAATAATAGCTTTTTTAGTTAATCTAGCATACTGCATTGGTGTGTTTTGAAAAGCAAGTATTAACCTACCTAAAACAGAAGCTTGTTGTTGTGATATTAAATCAGGTCTTGAAGACTGTTGAGTTTCTTCTGCTATTTCCTGAAAATCAATAAAAGCTTTAGCTTCTGCTTCTTTTTGTGACAAACCTTCTTTCAAATACTTTTTAATTCTGTTTCTGTAAAAACTAGCACCACCAGAAGCTATAGCAAAACTATCCGCAATCTGTGTAGGGGTAAAACCTTTAGCTAATAAATATTGAAATATAGCTTTAACCTTGTTTTTAGAACCAGATGCAGCTTCTGCAAGTTCAGATTGAGTAACATCAGTTCTTAAACCAGAACGTCTTTGTCTTAACATGTCTGAGTTCCATAGAGTTGAAAAATCTTTCAAAAACTGAGGGAAGTTAGCAAAAGCCTTAGCCGCTTGATATGGGTTGTTATCTTCCCAGTTTATAAAGTTAACAGTTGATAGCGTTTGTAGCACCGCTGATCTCATGTTTAAGAACATTATTGCTCCAACGGAGTTGTTTACCCAGTTAGCAAACCTATTAACAAGCCTGTTAGAACCAAACGATCTGTTACTACCGTTTTCCATTCTCCATATCATATCTTCTAAAGCTTCTCTAAAATTACTACCGTAAATAGCCTCGATCTTATTCATATTAGGACCAGATAATTTACCATTAACCCAATCACCAAATATTGTTTTTCTATTTTCAATAAACTCAGCAAGCAACTCTGATCTATTAACACCTTCTGTTAAGTTATTAAGGTCAGAAGCTATAGTCTCTGTGTTCCAAAAATTACCTGGATCTGGGTATCCATTACTTATCTTTTCTAACATGTTAGCAAACTCAACCATAGCTGGATTAGACTCTACAACTCTTACCATAGCTGCTAAATCTTGCGCTGATAAACCATCTATAGTTTTACCAGCTTTATTCCAAAGATAAACTCTTACAGCTGTATCATATGTAAAATCACCTGTAGGTATAGTTTTAGATAAAATCTTGTTAACTTGAGGAAAAGCTTTTTTAAGAGCTCTCCATTCGTTAGCTACTCTTTGTTTCCTACCATCAATATCTCTCATTGCTCTAGCAAAAGGTCTCATCAAATGTTTATTAAACCAAGCTAACTGCTCTTCACCTTTCTTACCGGGAGATAAAAACTTATATATAAGACCTTTAAAATCTTCAGCTGATGGAGGTATAAAGAAAGCAAACTTACCTATTCTTTCACCTCTTTTTTTAGCTTTAGCATCTGAGAACCTAGCTTGAGATTTTACACCTTCACTTTCCTCTAGTATATCGTTAAAAGTATCGCTAGCATTTTTACTAAATTTAACTTTTGCTTGTTGAACTTTTCTTTTAACATCACACTGCTCTAAAACATCATCAACAGCTTGTACATTTTGAAGTGCATCATCGGCAAAGTAAAAATCATTATAACCCTCACCAACTTTGTCTAGCATCCAAAGGGCTTTGGCTTCTGCCGTTGAGTTGGCTAAACCAGTAATATTTTCAATAGGTATATTTAACCCGTTAGCCTGTAAGAACGCAAATATAGCTGGAGCCGATTCTGCTGGTCTCGCTGTTAAAACAAACATGTCTTTTGCACCAAACTTACCTTGAAGTTTTAAAGCTTTTTGAAACAACGGGGCAACAACACCATCTATAACCTCGTTAAACTGTGAGAAATCAAAAACAGTACCTTCACCTAGCATAGACTGATAATCTTTAGCATATTGAGCTGGAGTTAAAGTTCCTTGAGTACCGTCCATTTTTGTATACTCTATTAGGGATTTGCTAGTAGCTAATGTATCGTCAAAATCAAGAACAGTTATACCTTTAGGGTTTTTAGAAAATTTAGAAGTTCTAGCTACTGTTATAGCTTTATCTTGTATTTCTCTTTGAACAATAGTTTTAGTTGGTGTAGGTTTTAAAGCTGATATAGCATCAATTATCTGTGCAACCACAAAACCTCTACCTTGCCCTTCACTCCAAGTAGAAGTATCTACATAATTAGCTAACTGATTTGTTAACTGTGGTATTAACATTCTAGCATAAGCAAGACTACTAGTAGAAGACAATGCTTTATCTTGAGTGTCAGACATAACTTTCACGTTTTGAACTTGAGAGTATTGTCTTATGTTATGTTGTATAGAATCATCTAAACCATCAAGTATAGTTTCTTTTTGGTTTGGATATTTTACTAACAAGTTAATATGGTCAAGTAAAGATCTCATATTCTCTCTATTAACATTAGCACTAACGTCTTGGTGTTCTCCTTTTTGTCTCAACAACTCTATAACCTGACTTTCTATTGTTTTATCTTTAGCAGGGAATTTTTTAGCGTAAGCAAGTGCTTCTTTGTATAATGGGTGTTTTTTATTAACTTTACCATCTATACTCGGTGACATGTCTTGACCAAATATCTGTATCATTCCTAAAGTAGTCAAACCTCTTATACCTTTACCATTGCTAGAAGCTCCTTGAAGTAATCTAGCAATACCAGTAATCATTTCGTTTCTTTTTTCAGGTTTAGCTTCTGCAATAACCTCTGCTATAGCGCCTAGTACATATGCCACGGCTTTAGGGTTAGCAGCATTCATACTTGCTATTTCCTTACCAAACTTAGTTTCAATTTCTTTAGTTTTTCTTGTTTTAGCATCTGCTATTGACTCTCCAGGTAGTGGTGGTTTGTTAAGTATTGTCTCTACTCTTCTCATTACTCCAAATCCAGCCTGAAATACTCCAGCGTCTTCAAAACCATAAATTTTATTGTCAGCTTGAGCTACTTTTGCATCAAATTTTCTTTTTAACCAAGCATACTCACCTTCTGCGCCTGGTATGATCTTACCATTCTTATCTCTTTTTGTTGCGGCTGGATCTAAAAGTCTCTTGCTAAATCCAAAAAACTCAGCACCTAATATACGTAAAAGGTTGGGAGGTAGTTTGTCTATAAGAGCTTCTGTTGTTGCCGCCATAGCTTTTATAGATGTTGGGTGAGTAGCTGTTCTGTCTAAAAACTGTTGCTTTGCTATATCAAATTCACCCCAGTCTGAATTTTTAAGAGGTATACCATAAGCTTGCTCTATGTCTTCTCTAAACATATCAACAACACCCGTGTCTATAAGATATTCTGCTAGTTGACCAGGTATTGATTGTAATTCAGCCATAGAAGCTTCTGACATCATAGTTGATTTATTAGTACCGTCTAAATCAGAAAATCTCTTAAGTACGTTCTCAATGAAATCAATAGACGTGCCGTCTTCTGCGTTCCTTGACATTTTAACCATACCTCTTTCTAGTTGACCAATAGCTTCTGATTTATAATTGTCAGATAAAACTCTATTAAATAGATCTTGTCTACCCTTGAAGAGATCAGATAAAGGACCACCTTCTTTAAAGTCTTTATTCAAAAGCTCTATACCTAACTCAACACCCAAAGCCATAGCCATAGAGTCTAGACCATTTCTCTTGATGTTAGTCATATTTCCTGGCACTATATACCTTTTAACAAGATCTACATCTTTAGCCGCGTTTGGATTACGTCTTATTTTTTGCTTACCATCGGTCATTCCTTTATAAGGTCCTTCTTCTGTTGATCTGTAGAAATCTACTTGACCGGGCTTTGTTCCTTTAGTTCTACCAACATGATCTGTTGTCCATTTTTTACTACCGTCTTCTTGTATTACTAGTTTTTCAACAGCGGAGGGTATATTAGAAGCTAACCAAGTTGTTGGTAAAACATCTAGTATAAGCGCAGCTATTTCAGGATTTGCTAAAGTTGCCTCTACAGCGGCTGGGTTGTTACCTAACATAGCTAACATAGCTTTGTGTGGTATATCATTTTTCTCTCCTAGTTGTTTTTTAATCTCAGCAACAAACGGACTTACTGATCTGTTTTTACCTCTAGGAGCTGTTAAATCTGGTAGTTTAGTACCTAGTAGTGTGTCTAAAAATCCTACTATTCCAACTTGTGATTCGGTACTAATAATAGGATTTCCTTCAGCGTCTAAAGCCGCGAGAAGAGTTGATCTATCGTCATACTCTATTATAGATTCCTCGTTAGTAATATCCTTAGCATCGTCTATGCTTGTGCTAAAACCAGTTCCTTCTTTTATAAACTTACCAACACCCCAGTTTTTCTCCGTAATACCACGCTTAGATAGTATAGAACCTATATAACCAGATAATGGTACTTGATTACCATCTTCATCTGTCATTTCTTGATCATACTTTTGGATCATAGCTCTTATACTTCTCTCGCTATCTGGATCGTTAAGTATACTATCTATTATACTAGACTCATAAATATTATAGCTAGGTAGTTCAGAAAAAGGATATAACATGTTTTTAATTCTAGCCGCACCTGCAGTTCTAGGATTTAAATTACCATTCGCATCTCTAGGATCATACATGTTAGCTATTAAATATGCTTTTTCAAGAAGAGAAAATCCTTCGTCGTTCCACATATCTTGAACTGAGTTTTCAAAAACATCCATTCTAGCGGCATCAAAATCATCTTCAGTAGCATTTAAAGAGGCTTTTTTAACTACTCTTTGGGCAGCATTCTCCTTGTTTCTATTATCATTAACTAAATTATCTAACTTAGTTTTTAAAGCTCCACCAATTTCAAAACCTTTAGTAGCTCCTTTTTTCATAGCCTTGTTTCCAAAAGCACTGTCAACACTAGCGTTGTAATCTCCTATGAAATTATAAACATCAGTAGCATCTTTAAATTTAATATCCTTTAAGCCAGTAGCTTGTAAAACTCTTCTAATAACATTACCCATCTTTTTAGCTGTTGACTGTGGCATAACTATATCACCAGTTCTAACAGCGTCTGAAAACAATGTCATTATTTCCTCAGCTTGTACACTTTCAGGATCATTTCTATACGCCTCTAGCTTTTTTCTAAAAACAGAGCTTTCTACTTGGTCTAAATCAATTTTAGCTAATTCTTGAATAAGTGAAGATCCTAGTACTTTTGCGGCAGCAGGGTTGTCTTTAACAGTATTGTGTAGTATAGCGTGTAAAAACTCGTGAGAGGCAACGTTTGTTGCACCGCTTTTAGCCGCTACATCTTGATTTACAATAATCTTTTGCTCTCCAGTGTTAGGATCTTGCATAATAAATCCATTTTCATACTTAGCATCTTCAATACTAGCTCGCTTGTACTCATTTACATTTGCTTCTAGTTGTGTTTTTCTATCTAAATACTCCCTAGAACTCATGTCACCTTTTTGACCTTCTAACTCTTGTAGCTCAGACTCTGTGTTAGCTATTTGCTGTTCTAAAAATATATCAAAGTTTTCTTGAGCTTGATCAGCAGTGTTTTTTTCTACAGTAACAGCATCACCAAAAATACTTTTAGCTTGTTTCTTTATTTTCTTTATCTGTTTGTTTATAATTTTATCATTCCTACCCTCGTTGTATGGTGATATGATATTATTTTTCATTGATTTGTACTGAGCTAGCTTAGCGTTTATACCACTTATAGCCTCGTTCTTAGCGTCATCAGACATTTCACCATCTTCTTCTATAGCTTTTTTCCTTCCATCAAGTTCAGCTTGATTTTTAGAAATATCTATTAATGCTTGTTTTTCTTCTGGTGTCATTTTGTCAATGTTATCAACATCTTTCATTAACACATCACTATGTAGCTTTACTTTGTCTTGAATTTCTTTTACAATAGCATCTTTAGCCTCAACACTTAAGTTGTTATCCTCTAGTTGTTTTTCTAAACTAAGAATCTCTTTACCAATATTACGAAGTTCATCTCTACTACCCTCTGCTTGGAAAGGAGTTAATAAAGCTTGACCCATTAAAGGAGCTTTGTACACAACACCAGACATCCAAGCACCGCTTACGAAAGACTCTTTAACACCATCATAAATACTGTTGTACATTTTGTCTGGATTTCCAGATAAGTATTTATCAGCTAAATTACCAGCCATTTGAGATATCACCTCAGTACCACCTTCTTCTATAGGATCGTATATATTGTTTTTTATACCTTTAACGCTGAAAAGATTTCTTTTTAGATAGTTACCAAAACCAGCTCTAGCGGCAGCTTTTTTACCAAACTTACCAACAACACCTTCTAACTGTCCTAGTGTAATTTTTTCTGAAAGAGCTTCAGCAGTACCAGTAACCATAGCTGTAGAATACATTTGAGCAAAGCTATATTTAAAATCTTTCATATGATGATCGTCTGGTAGATTAGCATACTCTTCCATTTCATCTTCCATAGATTTATACTTGTTACCACCAGCACTTAAACCCATAACATATAAAGATGCACCACCACTAGCATACATTAAAGCGGTGTTTGGTAGCTGTGATGCCGTGGCATGTGCAGCCCATTCACCAAGATCTAGTAAAAAACTACCTTCGCCATCAGTAAGATCGTCAAGAGTTTTTGGTTTTTGTACACCATTGTTTAGTTTTTCAGCAGTCTCAAAAAGAGTATCCGAAAACTTACCTATACCATACTTATCATTAAACTTTTTATATTTATTAGAAAGCCCAAGTACAGGTAAAAAAACATCAGGTATTTTATCTATATTTTCATTTGCAAAATTTACAGGAGCAAAACTTAAAGCTTGTATTCCTTCAATAGCACCACCAGCAAGACTTAAAGCCGCGCTACCTAACCAAGCTTGACTTTGGTCAGCAATACCATACCTTCTACCTATTGAGTCTAAATAAGTGTTTAACTCTTTATCTGTATCACCAATTTGTATACCTTCTTTTTGTCCCGTTTTGTAATCTTGAAAAAATTCTTTAGATTTATCTTGTAAAGCCTTAAACTTAACTTGATCCTCTTCAAAACCTTTTGCTATACCTCCTCTCTCATCTAAAAGAACCTGCATCTGTATATTAGCTTCGTCAACCTCTGATGGTGTTGTATATTTACCTTCACTTATTTTCTTCAACTCTAAATCTATACCTGTTAATCTAGATTTTTGTTTAGATTTATAATCATCACCAGACATTGCAGTTAACTTAGCGTTTATGTCTTTTATATTATTAACGTAATATCCTTGTTTTTCTACATGGTTTTTAATCTTAATATCAAGATTTGATCTAGCTTTATCAGCTTTTGCATTTTTTTCCTTTTGCCAATCAGGCATTCCAGTAGTAACAGCGTTACCAATAACACTTGTTGTACCACCAAAAAGAAGGGACACAGCGTTTTCTTTCCAACCCACCTCATCTTGAAGTTTGTTTTCTAAGTTTTTTGTTCTGGTTGCAGAGTTAAGTTTTTCTAAATGAAGACTTTTAGCTTTTTGTTTTATTTGATCTTGTGTTAAGTTTTTACTAAACTCCTCAAAATCTTCATGATCTGGATTAACACCGTTGTCAATAGCTAACTCTCTCCTTGCGTTGAGCTCAAGATCTTTCTTTTTTTTAATAAACTCATGTTGTTGCTGAGCATTTTTCTTAACTTTTTCAAGACCCGTGTTGTATATGTTTCCGGTAGTAAGTAAAGAACCTATACCAGCTTCGATGTTTTCTAATACATTTTCACCCCAACTATCTTCTTCTCTTTTTTCGTCTAAATTATATAACTTATCTATATAGTCTGTAGCGGCAGTTTCGTTTTTAGCTTTTTCCTCATCGGTTACAGGTATTTCAGAGTAATCGATTATAGCATTGTCTATAGCCGACTCGTCATAATCTTTCGCTTCTGGCAAGCTCAAGTCTAAACCCGAAGAGTTTGACGCTGAATTTTCTGACCCAGAACTCACGTCGGTATTTTGGGTCTGTTCTTTTCCCTCTATTCTAAGGTCTGCTTGGGTTTTTACATATTCCTTCCTCTTGTAATCCTTCACCATGTCTTGTATCATAGCTTCAGAAGCACCAGAGTTAATTAAACTGTCTACCATTCCTTCTAACTTGTTTTCAAAAACAGGTTTAGTTGGTCCGTTTGGGTTAAATGTTAAGTTTTCTTCTGCCATGTTATATAGATGTGTTATTCATGTGCCATTTTCTTATCTCTGCTTTTTCATCTTCAGAAGCGTTATCGTAATCAGCGTAAGGAGTGCTTTTTGCATTTTTCTGAAACTTGTTGTTATAGTTTTCTTCAGCAACCATACCAAAATAGTTAGCTAATAAACCTTGTGTAACGTCTGGTTTGTAAAAATCATTAGTTTCATCTGTTAGAGCTGACACTAGTTTAGCTTTCTCTTCGTCTGAAAAAGCATCTCTCTCTTCACCGTCTAATAAACCATTTCCATCTAAGTCAAATTTAGGGTCTAAACCTAATTCTTTATAACTAGCACCAGCTATCATTGGGTGTTCAAGTATTGCTTTAGAAAAAGGAACTCCAGTGTCTAAAACATCATCATGAATCAACGAGTTAATATTTCCTTTAGATATTATATCATTCATTCTAGCAGTAGTCTTTACTTTATCAAAATTGTTACTAGCATTGTTAGGACCCATTTTAGCATCATTAACACCAAGGTCAGAAACCTCTAATAGTGTTTTTCTAATATCTTTTGTAGATCCAAAATCTTTTTTGCTTTTATTATATAAAGACTCCACCTCTTTAACAGGTATCCAATTACCATCAACTTCAATTGAAAACTGAGTATCACCATTTTCATCTTTAAATGTTTTCTTAGGAGTGTCATTGGCTAAAAAAGCATTGAACTTTGCTAAGTCCTCTGGTTTTGCTCCATCAGAAAAATCTTTATCTGCAATAGAGTTTGCTACATCAGTAGTAAAACTTTTTATACCAGCAACTTGGGCGCTTAATCCATTTAAATCTTGCATTCCTTTTCTAGTACCTTTTTTATTTCCCCATTTAGCATTTTTACTATAATCTTTGTGTTGGCCTTCTACTTCGGTTGTTACAGCATCTAACCAACCAGTACCTAAAGAACCTCCGGTTTGTAGTATTTTTTCAGAAAGTTCATTCCCTTTCTTCTGAACCTCTTGCCTTTTTTTACTTATATCGGTAACTAAGTCTGCGCTTAAATCCATAAGCTTGTCCATACCTTTAGACATGCCATCTCCGCCAGGGCGAGTTCCACCCATAGCAGCTCTATAAGCTCCTTGTACTAATGATTGATCTGCTGCCATTATTTTTTATTTTTAAGATATTCCGCGTAAGCATCTTGACCTTCTGATAATCCAGAAACTCCACCTGCGTTTGATATTCCAGTTAAACCTCCAGCCACAGCTCCAGCAGCTCCACTAATTCCACCCCACATCTTTTCATCAGCTGCGGCAACTTTTTGTCCTTGAGCGGCTACATCGCTTTGAGCCATTCCAAGAAGAGTTGATACTTTATTTCTTTCCATATCCCTAGACATAGTCTCTCCTTGTCTTTCCGCTCCTTGTATTTGTGATGCAGCTTGTCTTTCCGCCATTTGATTACCAGCCTCTTGTTTACCAATAGACACAGAGGCTTGTTGAGCGTCTTGCGATCCTTGGTTTGCCATAGCTTGAGCTAGACCAGCTATACCAGAACTACCAGCAGAACTTTTCATACTTTGAAGTATATTTGACTGGCTTTGTTGTTGTTGTTGTTTTGTGAATTCAGCCTCTTGCTGGTTTACGGTTAGGTCCTCCATCTTGTTCTCCATGTTAGCATAAGGATTACTAGTGTCTAAATTAGCAAAAGAGTCTTTTTGTGCCTCCATTTCAAGCTTAGCCTCTGCCTCCGCTGCTTTAGCTTTTCTTTTTTGATTACCACCAGATATAGCTTTAGCTATACCAGCTCCCGCTCCAATTGCAGCGGCACCTACTAATAGAAAAGTCATATTTTATTTTGTTTTGTTAATATATTTTTCATATTCTTTAAAGTCTTTAGCTACAATCTCTTTCTCTAACCATTCCACGTCTTGAGAGTCTGTAGGGTTTTTGTGTATATTTATAAATGTACTTTTTTGATTAGCTTTGATTACTCGCTTTGTACCTGGTGTTGCTAAAACATAACAAGGGGCATTGTAATCCACACTAGAATCTTCAGTTGCAACAGATATGTTACCGGTAAGAAGAAACCACACATGAAGATGCTTATGTATAGCTCCAACAACTACAGAATCTTTTTCCATCAACATCTCCCTAACATATATACCATCAGCAAAAGTATGTTTTAATGGAAAATGTGTAGAGTTTTGATGAGTAACTATATCAATCTCATCTGATTTTTTTATTAAAGCTTTTTGAAACTCAAGTATACTTTTTCTCGAGCCCAAGCTTATTTCATTCTTTAGCATATAATTTAATTTGATTATAATACTATAATCACACTTTTTATCAATTATTTACTACTTCCGAATATCTCAGCCCCAACATTAAAAAGCTCTGCTTCTATTGTTGATGTGTTTTTATATTTAACCTCAGCATAGTAACCAAGAGCACTACTTAAGTTTGCTTTGTTATCTTTACTAAATAGTATAAATGAAGGATTTGTAGGTGTTGAAAGATTTAAAGCTATAGTAAGTATTGGCGCTGTGTTAGTTCCAGTTATACTAGTTATAATACCAATCTCTATAATAGCTGAAGAGTTTGTGCTAAAACCACCAGATGTAGTTGTTGGTACATAGTAAGCTGTATCACCTACTTGACAAGAAGTATTAAGCGGTTGAGCAAATGTTAATGTAGTTGGCATGTTATGATATTGTTAAGAAGTTAGGTTGTAACACTATGTTACCGTTTGGAGAAGATTTACCGAACTGTATAACTCTTAGTTTACCAGTAACCGTTACAGCCGTAGCTCCTTCATTAATAACAGCTAAAATATTCTCCACTCTATATATCCAATCACTAGATATTGTAAGAAATTCTGTTTCAGAAAAAGCTGCAGTAGCTGCTACAGCACTATATGGCGGCTCTGCTCCTTTAATAGTTATTTTAGTATTTGCTGTTACAGCATTTAAAACCGGAGTATTACCTAAAGCGTCCGCAGGTATTCTAGAAGCTGTTTTATTACCTTCTAAAAAAGAAGTATCTTCAACTTTCATACCAGGTTTTAAACCAGTGGTGTCATCAAAAAGATAATCTGTTGCTCCTTGACTAACAGCATCTCCAAGAACTATTTCATGAAAAGCTCCAGTAACATCTGATTGCACAGGTTGTCTAGTTAACGATAGTGTTCCTGAAGATTTTGTATAAACAAAAGTAAAAGCCACGGTTGGACCTTCATCTCCATTGTATAGAAGTTCTAAACCAGAAGGAGATGTAACTCCACTACTTACGGTTATGTTTGTTTTAGCTCCTGGAGTGAAAGTTCCGCTAACCAATTGAGCTATTCTTATGTTAAACTCATTCAAAGCATCTGGTATCTTAGCATCTAAAGCTAAAGTACCAGCGGAATACACAACGCTATATAGTTTAGATTCTTGTGTTGTTGGGAAAAGTATTGCTTCTAGTAAACTTAGGTTTTCTGTTGTAAAAGTTTGTGTCTTAGTTTGTAAACCACTACTTTTAGCAATAAAAGTTCCATTACTAAAATTATAACTATGTGTATAATCTGTCTTAGCTTCGTTTAACTTTCTAACACTCATAGTTACGTTTCCAGTTCCGTTAGCGTTCATAACAATACCAACCATAGCTCCTGGAGCATACACATAGGGTTCAACTTGGTTGAAATCACTAGAGTGCCCATGCACGCCAATAGTTACAAGTTTGCTAGTAGAAGCAATAATCGGTTGTCTATCATAAGAAAATCTAATATCGTGAAGATGAGCATCAAAACCACCTTCTGGAGGAAGTGGATCTGGGTTTAAAAGCACGTCTGATACAGGTGGAGTATAAAATACTTTAAAATTACTACTTTGTATTAAGTGTGTTTTACCTGTTGCAGTGTAATTAGTAGATGTAACAACCCAACTGTAGTAAGGTTCCCAAGCACTGTTGCTAATTCTGTTAACCCAAAAAACCTCAACACCATGTGTTCCGCCTTCAGCAGGTGCTAAATGATAATTAGCATCAGCAGTAATAGTGTAATCAGCTACAAGTGTTGATTGGCCTTCTAAAACTACTCCTTCATGTCTTCTTGAAACCCAGTTACCACCTTGAGAAACCCAAGTGTTACCAAGTGATGTTTCTGACATGTCCGGTGTTGTAATATTTGCTACTGTTATTGTTACTGCCATATTTATTCTATTTTATATGTGACTAATCACTAAACTACTTAATCTGTTATTGTTACCAACTGGCGGAGCTACAACGTTAGCATCAAGATCAACGTCAAAATACATTCTTTTATCAGTACTTGGCATCGTGAAAGAAGACCAAAACACTTTAACATTAATAGTGTTTCCAGGTCCAGGTCTACTATTGTTTGAATACTCAACCTTAGTTATACCAGTGTCAGCATTCCAAGAAGCGTCTGCAGTATATATGTAAGTAGTAAACCAAGCGCTTCCTGTTTGTGATGCAGTACCATTATCGGTAGACCAATCTTCAGCGCTCAAGTTAAGACCACTGTAAATTGCTGGACTTCCTACATTGTTATCAATAGTGAACTCTCTATAACCAGCAGCAACCGTAGTTTGCTCCGTGTGCGACGAAGGGTTAGTAGTAGCGCCAACTCCAGGTTTAGGAGTTATGTTATAGTAGGCAGTTCTATCAGCAGCTGAATCCCAGTTAACAGTTCCAGCAGCATTTGTAGGGTTTGGTTGTATATATAATAAAAACTTTCTTGCATTAGCTCCACTATTAGCGACAACCGCACTTCCTATTCCTTGCACACTAAACTCTCTCTCATCTAGATTTGCTAGAGTTGTTGAAACTCCTTTAACAGTGCTAAACCACTTTCCTTCTTTATCTTTGAACTCAAGCTCACCAACTTCTTGTAAATCTGTTGTTAGGCTTTCGACGTGCCAACCATTTTTAGCTGTTAAGTTATAATACTCTTTGTCTGTGTAATTAGTACCACCCACACCAACTGTAGTAAATTGAGTTATTCTAGACTGAGTACCCTCATAGTTAAGAGCTCCAAAGCTTTTAACAGAACCTGGTTGGTCGTTAAATATTACAGTTACATCAGAAAAATATTGAGTATTGTAAAAATTATTTCTTAGTGCTTTGTGGTGGTGTTGCCACATACTACCATCTTTAAAAGTATAATACTCATTGTTAAGACTAACTCCAATTTCAGGGTTAAATGATTTAAAAGATGTCCAACCACTAGTTGTTTCATTAAAACTAATAGTGGTGATAGGTAGTGGGGTTAATTGGCTTTTACTTGAAACACTATTTAACGTTAAGTTGTATTCGTTTTTCTTATCATCAAAAGTACCTATAGCCTCGTTTACATTTTTTAATATATCATTAAAATAGTCTTTCATAGCAACATCTGATATTACAGATATTTGAGAATTACCTTGAAGCTTAAGGACTTGTCCTCTCATTTGATCGCACCAATACATAGAGTCAGATGTAACAGCTAAAGACTCTGGGTTTGTTGATATGCCGTAATCTCCAGGTATAGCTATTGGTGTTCCTAACACTCTATTTGTAGCCGTAACATTAGAACTTCCATCACCGTTAAATAGAGCATCTTTATCAGTTAAAACGCTTAAAACTTTATCTTCACAAAAAACCACTGTATTAGTGTCTCTACTAACTAGTTTTTGAATAGTACCATGTCGTGGGTTTAAATCTTTAGTTATTGGCTCAGCCATTATAAACTGATTAAGATTGTTAACACCACTAGTTGAATTAAATATGCCTGAAAATATCATACCAGAACTTCTATGCTCTTCCGCGTAAGGCGTTGCTAAAACAGTTGATGCTTTAACACCGTTAGCTAATTGAGGTGCATTAAAATCATCTCTTACTCTATCAGACTCTATACCGTTACCAAAAGAGTAGCAATTTTTCCATGGTAAACTTTGAAAGAAAAAGTGAGGTGCTCTCCACGGTTGGAGATTACCACCTTGCACGTTTGTAGGTGAGTTACCAGTCACAATACCAATTACTTGTGCGCTAGCAGCATAATTTCCAGCTGCTTTAGAAACATATAAAGGTATGGAAGATCCATCAGTTCTACTAATATTTATAACACCATCGTGTTTCAAAGTGTCTACTAAAGCTGGGCTAACTGTAAGTGTTGATATATCTGGATTATCAGTTGAGTTAACAGCGGTTACCTTATAGTATATATCTTCACCGTCAACATCTACGTGAATATCACCAGCTACGCTTCTAGCTCTAAAAGTAGAACCTAAAGGAACTAAAAGCTCATTGTTTTTGCGTGTTACGTTTAAAGGAAAACTACTTGATGCTTCGTAATATATATCTAAACCTACATCTTCTTTTGGTTCTGTTTCCCATATAGCAGGTTCGTTGGTAGATAAGTTACCTTCAGTGTTATCATCAAAATCAATCTCGCATACATCAATCTCACTACCATTTTCTGTGTGATCATGCTTGTATGCACTTAAAACGTCCCACTCGTTAGGATTCATTGGTCCACCATCAACAAGTTTTTCAAAACTTATGTTCATCATGTGTTTTTCACCCCATTTTTTAGGTGTCTTCTTACAACTAGTCCCGTAGTGAAAAGCATAAGTGCGTTTCCACCCTCTTCTTTCGATAACCTTATAAGCAGTAAGAGTTGGATCATCTCTAAATCTAAATATAGTACCAGCAGTTGTCATGTCTTTATGAAATGATTGCGCTGCAGGTGTCCAATCAGTGCTGTAATGTCTTCTTATAGCTAAGTGAAGCACGCTGTAACTTGAGGTGTGCTCTACACATCCATCGCCAGTTCCAACCCCACCTAAATGACTTGGATGCACTCCATTTTCTCTATTTTTGTGACCAGTCCCACTTTTGTTTAAATTTCCTTTATGAGGAGTACCATCTAAATACCACATAACACCTGTGTTTTCACTAAAACCAGTATGATGCATGTCTTTGTACCAGTTATTTGTTCTTGTTCTAGCACCGCAAAAACCAAACCTTTGAGTATTACCATCAAATAAATTGGAAATACCGTTGGTCCACGACGTGTAGTTACCAAGGTGGTATTGTTGAGCGTTACTACCAGTATTTGATGTAGCTGAAGAAGTTGGGTGTTTGAAAGTACTTTGAGTTAAAGATCCATTTGGAACACCTATAAGCATTCTTAAATTGTGTGATCTTAAAACAGTTAAAGATGTATTAGCGTCTACAGATGCGCCAAGTATTTTTTCTTGTAGTGTTAGGTCTTTGTAAACTTTAACAAAAAATCTTCCATCAAACTCAGGTCTATGCTTAACAACATCTTGTCTTAACTCTATATCATACGTTATTGATCCAGTTAAAGCCGCATCTTGATCAGCAGTATCACCAATAGGCTCATCGAGCTTCATGACTATTTCATTTGCAGCTGCTCCCGTTTTTATACTTGAAACTCCAACCCATCTTGAAGCTACGACCGTTGAACTATCTGATGCTTTTATTCTTGCGAATAAATCTCCTGTAGGGATGTTTGGGTATTGGTTTGTCATGAAATCTTTTCCAAAACCATCTTGCCATTTCCCCGCGTTAACACTATCCTCAAAAAATAAGTTCACTGCTAGAGATAGCGTACTACCTGCGGTTGGTTGTTTAATATCAGATTTACCAAGAATAACTTTCTTAGTCTTTATATAGTCTGGAGCATCGTTTGATATGTCTAGTATTTTATATCTTGCATCTTCAGTTACAACACCGTTGCCGTCATGTTCTTTTTTTAGTATTAAAAAAGTATCTGAATCAACCTTGTTTCTTTCTGCTGAAGGAAAAGACAACCATATATTACCATCTTCTGCTTCATACCAACGATCTTGAGCTAGGTTATAGTATTCGTTAGAAGTTTCTTTTACGTAGAATTTAGCGTACTCAGCCCATGATGGTGGGAAAGATGGATATTTTAATTTAGCTTTTAATGTGCTTTTGTAAGCAGCCCATTTTTTAGGTAGCGTTATACTACTAGCTTTTTTAGGAACTAACACTGGTGTTTCTCTACCATACTTATCAGCAAAAACAACACCTATCTGATATGTTCTTAGCGTCTTTACAGACTCTTGCAAGTTTCCTGTATATTCATGATCAAAATCTAGATCAAGTAATATAGGTGTTCTTAGATCGTAGTTCTGCTTATAGTTACCATATATAAGTCTGTTAGATGACATCTCTTGAGTTTTAGCACTTTTAGGAACATTATCCCAAGGTCTTAACATTTGATTAGCAGCGACAACAGCATGAATCATTTCAGACTTTAAAACATACTTACCTCTATTGTGATTACTAGTTTTTATATCTGGCCATTCAGGAGCTCCATCTCTTTCAGTTAACGACTTGACAGTATATACCGTTGGCTTACCATCTTCTTTGTAAAGCAAGTCTATTCCAACAACATCTGCAGGTACCATTTCAAACTCTTGGAAATAGTTTTTTAACACTAAACTCCTAAGTCTATTGGTCATGCCTAAGTTATAACCTTTCTTAGCATCGTAATCAAAATCACCAGGCATAAACACTGCTTTAGTCCAAGGAGCAAAAGTTGAATACTCTCCATCTTCGTACTTGTATCTGTAGGAAAATCTAGGGAACTTAAATTCAAATAGTGGTGGTTGATCTTCTAATCTAATATACCAATCTTCATCTACACCGGTAACTAACTCACTAACAGAGCTTATAGATAAAGTGAAAGGACCTGTGAAAATAGCGTTTGGTGCTCCACCTGGTGCGGCTACTATTTTAGCTGTCACCAAAGCAGTGTCTTTTGCCCAAGATGTTCTGTCTACAGGTATTGCATTTGTCATTATAACAAAATCTCCAACTCTAAAATCTACTGCATTGGCAAAATAGAAACTAGTAAGTTTTTTACCAGTAGAAAATACCTCTCCATCACCAAGCGGAGCACCAGCGTTTCTAAATTTTATTTGTATAGCTGCTCCTGCAGCATCAGCTGGAGTACTGTTTAATGAATTTGAAGGTGGATTAGGGTTTGTAGAATCTGCATCTGGAGTTCTATCAACACCAGTAGTTGCCATGCCAAGTTCTAAAGGAAATTTTGGGGATTTTTTTATAACAGTTATGTGTTCTGTATTAGCTATAACAGGAAGCACACCGTTTCTTAACATTACTAATTTATAAGACACTGTTCGATCTCTTTTAACAAGTCTAGTGTGAAAGTTAGCATTATTAGCGCTTAGAGAAATAATACTGTTAGCGATTGCGTTAGTAGTATTAGAAGCGTGGTTTTTAAGCTGAGCATCTGTCCAGCCATTAACAATAGTGGTTCCACCAGTACCAAGCATACTTCTTTCAATATGAATTTTTTTAGGCTCTGTCAAACCATCTGTCCAAAATAACATACCGTCTAAATGGTTTATAGAATGTATTTTAGTTCTATGTGTAAAACCTAAAACTCTTTCCGCACCTTCTGACTGAAAAAATATAGACTCACCACTTGTGTGAGCTATGTTAGTAGCACCAGCTGACCACAAGTAATCGTGATATACTTTCCACCCACCAGCAACTTTAACAATATCAGTAACTAAAACATTATCAGCTACCGTTATAGTTTTAACGGCACTAGTAGTATTGTTAGTAAAAGTACCTGATATGCTCATACCTACTCTAATACCAAACGTATTTGTTGAAACACCAGCGTCAGCTATTGTAAACCAATTTTCTCCAGTATTATTGTTGTTAGCACTAGCAGCTAAAGTTACAGCATATATATCTACAAAGACAAACTTAGTTGTTTTAGTTACAGTGTCATACTCTATTACATAATCTTTTCTTGTTGTTGGAGTAAAACCAGGATAACCACCACCAGAAACTAAATAGTATATTAAATCTTTTTCAGGTAAAGGCAAAACCCCAACACACTTGCAAAACTGTAATGGAACAACACTAGTAGTCACCTCTGAGTTGCCAAGTAAGTTTTGAAGAGAACCTACATTAGAACCATCTGAAGTAGACACTTGCACATTGTTAGCGTCGCGATATTGACCAGGCGGTAAAACCCTTTCGTCCATATCTTTATTCATTTTAGCTTGCGAGAAGTTACGTTTTAACTCAGACATATTTTATTAGTGTTTTATAATTTTGCTTGCTCCTCTCATTATTTGAGTTAGCTCTTCCATTTTAACGTTTGATAATCTTAATTTTGCTTTTCTAGTTTCCGCAAATTTCTCTTTTTTAAACCTAGCTATCATTTGCTCTGGCACGTTCATTCTAGCTTCTAAACAACCAACAGTTATCCATTTTATAATAGCTTCTTGTGCAAATTTAGGGCAAAACAAATCAGCAGCCTTGCCAACACCGTCTGATATGTATTTTAAAGTAATATACTTACCAACGTTGTGAGGGCTAAAGTTTATCCTACCTCTTTTTTGGTCTATATAAAAACTACCATTTGATTGTGCGTACTGAGGATCTAAACCATATCTAGATCCAACACTTAAATCAAAAAAAGCATCATCTATTGCTTTTTGGTTTATTGTATTTGGAGGCACTGGAGATTTGTAGTAAGCCCAAGTAAAAGAATCAGAAGCTTCAGTAGTAGCACCAGCTACATCAAAAAGTAAATTATAGTTACCATCTTGATTTATAGCTTTTGGATTAGATGTTTTACTAGCTGGATATAACAAATGCTCTATACCAGAAGTGTCTGTGTAACTTATTTTTACATAATTCACATAGTCATCTGGCATAGCCATAACTAAAGAGGGTGGTATTTCTATTTCTATAGATTTTGTAGATTGAAACGTGTCATAGCTTAGCTCTTGCATAGCTCTCATTGCGTGGTAATTAACATCACCTTTCTTTGTTCCTTCTAGTATTTTACCATCAGTACAATATGTAGCTATAAAATCATTTACTATATTACCAATAGCAACAAATTGATAATTACCATAATTTTCATCTCCAGTTAATTGAAGACCATCAGCTCCTTCGTAGTATGCTTTTTCAGTTGTTGTAATTAAATATTCTGGCATGTTTTATTATTTTTGTTCGTTTACGTTTTGAGCTTCTTCATTAGATGCTACCTGAACTAAACCTGGTTTGTTTATAATTATACCAGCTAGTTCTAATATTTTAATCACAAGTTTTGATTCTTCTGATCTATGTAAGTTAAAGTCTACTGAGTTAGTAGCGTCGTATAACGCTTTTTCATTTACAACAACATAAGCCCACTTAACGTCTCTTGGTGGTGCCGCAATAACCTCACAAGAAACTCCTGATGTTAAAGGTGTAGTTGCAGTGCTTTCGGCATAAGCAGATATAGTGCCATCAGTGTTTTCGTGATAAAAATATCTTGCTGGGTGAATATGAAGATTGTGCCAGTTGGAACCAGTTGTAGCATCCCAACGTTCTTTAATTAAAGGTCTAGTGTCCCACTCTGTTTTTATCAAAGGTATACGCGCACTACCACCACCAGTATAAAAATATCTACCAGTTCTATATATTGTAGAAGCCAAAGCCGGTGTAGATAAATTACCTGAAGAGTTTACTAAAGAAACAGGAGTTCCTTCGTATATAGTTAGTTTTTCTCTAAGTAAATTAACCATACTGCTAAAGTCTGGTTCTATTGTTGTATTTTGTGATGTTGTGTTTGTTGGATCACCTGTCTTAGTAAGGTTTACGTAAGATGCTAAATCATAGAAATATTGCTCAAATATATCATGTTGAGCTTGATTAGCCATTAGGTTGAATTCTTGTGGTGTTATATAGCCTCTTTGTTCTTTGTTAGCCAAAGCTAAAACTCTTTGATAAACTGTATCTACACTTATAGTTGTTATACCTGATACTATTATTGCCATATATATTTTTTTTTGTAGTTTACGATCGCCCCGAAGAGCGACCGCTCTACAGTTTGATTATTTTAATCTTTTTTCAATTATTTGAAAAACTTCTATACCTTCATCAGTCTTAAACCAAGCGGCTAAAGCATTGTAAGGGTGTTCGTCAAATGGTACGTTCATTAGTTTTCTACCATTAGAAACCCAAGTAAACGTTCTTTGATCTGGAGATAAAGATACTATTCCCATCTCAACAGCTTTAATACCTTTGTTTCTAAGCTGAACATTGTCATCTTTAGCTAGCGTCATGAATGTTACCGGGTTGTTCTTAGCATATATCATCAAATCTCTTTTAAGCTCTTTAGATGTCATTGCTGATACCTTAGAACCAATTTCAACTCTCATAATACCTTCCGCTATTTCAATATCCATTTCCCTAGCAATAATTAAAGCATCTATTTCCATGTCAATAAGATCTAGTTCGTTAGCCGCTCTTGATACAGGTTTTAGTTCTTTAAAAAGCTTACCTACAGAAGGGTGGTATATTGATAAAAGTTTTTGTAACATTACTTTTTCTTCTGGCACAAACAACACGCCATTTTCAAATACAATATGCATAGGTGTGTAATCACCTTTCATTTCATCAACAAAAACTGTTCTTTGATTTTCAGTTGCTAAAACTTCTCTTTGATAGCCTTTAGATTTATCAAACCACATTAAACCCTGATTTCTCACAGTGTATGTTAATGGTGACTTGTTATTGTTAAGGATGTAGGTTCTAGCTTTTAGTTCCCACTCACCAACTTTAGAGCCACCAATATCTGCTTTTCTAATTTTTTTTACTTCTGGTTTTGGAGTTTCCATAACCGGTTTAACAGTTTCTTTAACTGCTACTTTTTCTATATGCTCATCTCCAGGATCTCCCTGGTGTGGAGCTTTTGTTTGTTTTTTTGCCATAATATAATATAATAATAATTAGTAAATAAAAAAAAAGGGGAGGAGTTTTCCTCCCCTCTTAGTTGTTAAAGGATATTATCCTTTTAGTAAT
>TARA_R110000822_G_scaffold150255_1_pt1 | contig 22379 bp, 36 predicted proteins | sample TARA_R110000822 | Tara Oceans TARA_R110000822 (sample SAMEA4397666) | marine metagenome | biome: Polar Biome; feature: [SRF] surface water layer (ENVO:00010504); material: water (ENVO:00002006), including particulate matter (ENVO:01000060) such as... | depth 5 m | reverse complement strand
GTAATTAATGAAGGTCCTGATGTAATTAATGAAGGTCCTGATGTAGTACCTGATTATAACCCCGAAGTTCCGCCTGAACTACCGCCACCACCGCCACCACCGCCACCGACCGGAGGAGGAGGAGGAGGAGGAGGAGGAGGAACTCCAGTTCAACAAAAAGCAGAACAAGACAACTACATGATTGATAAAGAGTTGTACCGTTTAGCTAGAATTACTCAAGTCATTTCTTTGTCTGAAGGAGACTTAGCTTCTGTTCAGAAACGCATGGCAGTGTTGCGGGAACAAAAAGAAGCAATTGCTGGTGACCTTGTTGGAGCAGTACAGAAAAAATCTGGCAAGTATCTTAAGCAGACTTACGAGGAAGACAGTCGTGGTAGAAGAACCCGTAACGCATAACATAGGAATTAATAAATGACATATCTACAATTAATAAATAGTGTATTGGTTCGACTTAGAGAAGAACAGATTACGGCTGAACAGTTTGAGGGTGCTGCTAATCCCTACTGGGCTTTTATAGGAAGTGCTGTAAATGACGCTAAAGACAGAGTAGAAGATGCGTGGCAGTGGGGTGCTTTACGAGGCACAGATTCTGTTATACTTGACGACACGAATGCAAACAATATTGTTGTGGACCAAGGTGTGATTACTCAGTTTAATTACTACGAAGGAAATACAATAGCTTTACCTAATTCTATTGATAGTCACTACATAATTCACGGTGTTTATAGTTTTCCGTTATTTTCACAATTCCCTTTTAGAACACAGGATAAGACTAAACCTATCAGTAATATGTCTTGGATTACAGCGGGAGACATGGATAATTACTACCAAACTCCTACTCCGGCAATTACAGGAAGACCTAGTTCTTTTGCCATTACAGGCGAAACAAGCGGGGCAAGACCTTTTGTACCAACTGGAGGAAATTTTAGTTTAGAAGGTTCAATAGAGCTTACATTTTGGCCTCCTGCCCCTGCAAATACTGGTTCAGATGCTGTATGGGGCATCGGAATAAACAGAACAAGCCACCAAGCACCATTAGTAAATGCTACTGATAGAATTTTAGTCCCCTCACTTCCCGTTTTTACTCTTGCCACTGCGCTTGCCTCCCGTGAGCGCGGGGAAGTGGGTGGGGCGCCTACCTCAGAGTTGTTTATGACTGCTGATAAGCACCTTAGTGACGCTATTGCACAAGACAGCACGTTATACGCTAACGAACTAAACTGGTACGCAAATGACCAAAACTACAACACAAACGTGAGATTTGCTTAATGCCACAACAACAAGTAAATATTCCTTTACCTTCTCCGGGTTTTGGGGGTTTAAACACAGAAGACTCTCCTCTTACGTCAGACCCTAGTTTCTGTGCTGTTGCGAATAACTGTACAATAGATAAATTAGGAAGACTGTCTAGCCGTAAAGGGTTTAAGTATTTAACAACAAATCCTAGTGTGCTAGGGACTTCTTCTATTGCTGTAATGGGCGAGTTTATTAAAGAAGATACTGGTGTGTCTACAATATTTGCCTGCGGTAATAACAAGATATTTATTCAACAAACAGTTGCTCCTTTTGAGTTAGTTGCACAAACACTTCCGGCAGCTTACGTTGTTTCTGATGATAACTGGCAGATGGCACAGTTAAACGATAAAATGTATTTTGTACAAGCGGGGCAAGAGCCTCTTGTATACTCAGGAACATGGGCAAAAGTCACTATGACTGGTATTGCAGGCGCTAACGGGTATCCTAATTGTGTTCACGCAGCGTTTGGACGCCTTTGGTTTGCTGGATTTAGTAATAATCCTACTTCAATTTCCTGGTCTAGTATCTTAGACGGAACAGTATGGAACGCAGGCGGTTCAGGTTCTCTGCAAACTTCGGAATATTGGCCTTCAGGATACGGAACAATAACAGCCATTACTGCACACAATAACTTTTTAGTTATCTTTGGTGAGAACAACATTTTAGTGTACAACACTACAAGTGACGTAGTAAACAGTTTACGTCTTTCAGATACAATAGAAGGCATTGGTTGCCTTGCTAGAGACAGCTTAGCGCCTACAGGGGAAGACTTTATGTTTTGTGACGCGTCTGGTATTCGTTCTTTAAACAGGACGTTACAAGACAGCACACTTCCTTTAAATGATGTATCTTCTAACATACGAAGTGACATACAAACTGCTATCCGTAACGAAGAAACATCTAAAATTAAAAGTGTTTTTCATCAAGAAGACAGTTTTTATTGTTGTTTTTTTAGAAGTAGTAATTCTGCTTACGTTTTTGACACATGGCAACCACTACAGACAGGTGCATTTAGGGCAACTCGTTGGGACATTTTAAGTGTGAGTTGTGGGTTACGAACTAGAAATAGAACAACTTTCTTTGGAGGCTCTGGGGGTGTTTACGTATACACGGGCGCAGAAGATGTTACTTTAGACTCAGCAGGTGCTGCTGTTACGACTAAAATACTTATGGAGTATACAAGTAATCCTTTAAATCTCGGTTCTCCAGTAAACGTGCTTTTTCCTAAACAAGTAGATGTTACTGTGATAGGTGGTTTAGCAGGAACTTTAACTCTTAATTGGGGGTTTAACTTTAATAGTGTTGTTACTAACTCTATTGAAAAAAACATAAATAATAGACCAGTAGTTAGCAACTGGACGCCTTACGATGCAGCAGTAGGCGTACCTTCGCTTCTACTACCAAACCCAACGGGAGCAGTCGAGTGGGTACAAGCTACGCCCCAAGCTAACGCAAGAATAGGAGAATACGGTGTGACTAACGAACTTACTGAGTTAAAATATAACGTGTGGGGCAGTGGCCGTAATATATCTATTGGTTTTACTTCTAACATTACAGGAAGTTTAATTAGCATACAAGAAATAAACATACAAGCACTCCAAGGGAGAATTTTATAATGTCATCTTACACTTATCCAACAAGTCCGAATATAACATTTGGGGCAAGGGATTTAAAAGCTCCTAGCGACCCTGCAAAACGAATATCTGGGGCTGCTTTTGACGTTGAGTTTGGCGCATTAGTAACTTTTAGTAACCAGACTTTAAGCAACTTAAACCCCTCTTTCACTGGTACTATGACTGGTGGTGGTGTGGTTGATGGAGGGACGTTCTGATGAGCTGGTGGGATACTTGGGGTGGTAACGCCGCCGGAATAGCAGCAGGTGCTTATGGTTATAATAAACTTCAGGAGCAGATGGATGACAACCGTAGCTCTACCAATGACTATTTAGACACAGCAAAAAGCGACATTACAGGGTACGGTACTTTCCAGCCTTGGGGTGTTTCAAGTGGTCTAGGTTCCACAGGTTATGACCCTACAACGGGACAGATGACAAACACTTTGTCGCCAAATCAAGCTACTCAGTCAGCAATGCAGGCGACTGCGGGTGGCGGCATGATGGCTAACAGCATGACTACGGACCCACGCTTTAGTAATATGTACAATCAGAGTCAGGGTTTTCAAGCGCAAGCTAATCAACAAGGAATGGGAGCATATAACGCGTCTAACAGGGCAATGCAAAACTCCCTACAAGACCCCTCACAAAGAGAGTCTGACATTTATGGTCGTATGCGTGACATGCAACGCCCAGAAGAACAAAGACAATACGACTCTATGAACGCAGGACTTTTTGGTTCTGGTCGAGGGGGTATGTCTACGGAGGCTTACGGTGGTTCTCCTGAACAATTTGCTTTTGGTAAATCTCAATCTGAAGCAAGAAACCAAGCATCTCTACAAGCAATGGGACAATCTCAAACAGAGATGATGAATCAAGCTAACATGGCTAATCAGTATGGTAGTTTGTCTAACCAATACGGCCAACAAGCAGGGCAGTTTAATCAATTAGGACAGTCAGCTCTTACTGCTGGCGGTAACTATCAGAACCAGCAGAATCAGATGGGCAATCAAATGTTCCAAAATCAATACATGCCGTATCAGCAAATGCAAGCGTTTGGTAATCAAGGCATACAGCAAGGACAGATAACGTCTGGTGCAAATCAAAACGTAGCTGGTCTGTTAGCACAATTAGGCATAGGTCGAAGCACTGCTGACGTTAACTACGCTAACGCAGAAAGCCAGAACCTTGTCGGTTTGTTACGCATGTTAGGCGGAATAGGAGGAGGAGCATAATGGCTGCTGACTTAACAGGAATGTTTGCACAGATGAATAAAGCTATCTTGGCACAACCGCTGGCTAGTGGTGTGCCTTTAGATGTAATGTCTAAGGGTGTAGGTAACTTAGCGGGTAACTTATCAGGAGGCGCAATAGATAATTACTCTATGATGACTCCCGCTGCCCGTCAGTCACAGGGGCGTAGTGATTTAGCTGAACAAGACTTATCTACTGCTGCTGGCATGGAAAATGCTGCCAATATTTATGGTAAAATGGGTAACAATAAAGAAGCAATGGCAGCAGGAGCAATAGCTAACGACAGGAGAATAGCTGAAGACCTTAAACTTAAAGAACAAAAAACAAGAGAAAGTTTAGCTAGGAGAGCTACTGCTGTTGGAAGACCCGGATTAGCTGGAAGCATATTAGCAGGGGCTAGCGACATTCCACAAGACCAAAAAACAATTACTGAATTAGAGACTGAAAAATTAGTAATAAAAGGAGGTATAGCTGCTCGGAGAGCGTTAGCTACAAATGCTGGAATTAATAAGGAACAGTTTGATGCCCAAGACCTCGGTGAATTAACTGTACAACAGTTCCAAAATGTGCTGAGTGGCAGAAAAGGTGATGCAAAAGCATACCAAATGCAAGGAGTAGGCCCTGTTTCAATGCGAACAAATGAATACGGTTATGTCTTTGACCCAAAAGACAACACATGGAAAGAACCTTCTGCAATGGGCTTGTCTGCTAATGTGGCACTACAGAAGATTACAAACATTTCTAATACTGTAGTAGAAAGGTTAGCTTTAGGTGGCGTAGATAATTTTATAGACCTTTATACTAATGTAAAAGATGACGTTGTTGTTTTAGATATTATTGATAGGAACTTAGCGTTAATTCCTGATATGGCTACAGGAGCTACAGCACCTATAGAACAGTGGATGTTAGAAATGGGTGCAGAACTGGGTGTAGAAAACACTGCTTCAAATCAACAAGAATACATGGCAAACATTGGTAAACTAGTAGGAAAAGAAATTACAGCTTTTGGTTCTGGAACAGGACTATCTGATAAAGACATGGAGTTTGCAAAAGACATTGCTGGTGCTAATCCTGTGAACACACCCGAAGCTCTTACACGTATTCTTAAAATGCGTAAACAAGCAATACTAAATATGCGTAAACAGTTTACAGACACAAAAGATTTTCTTAGAAAGTCACCATTTTTATCAGGTCAAGCTGAAGTTTTAGATGCCTTTATAGTGCCTGAGCAAACAGCCACTGCTACTCCTGTATCAGAAGGTTACTGGGACATAGCAACGGGAGCTTATGTATACCCAAAAACACTGGAGGTTAAGTAATGGCAACGCCTACCCCAGTAACTGTGGATACTCCAGTACCTGCTTTTAAAAAAGTTCCTGTAAAAATGCCTGACGGAAGTATGAAAGACCATAACTTTCCTTCTTCTATGTCTGACGAAGACATTGGTTCGGCGTTAACTTCAATGTACCCACCAACCCCTCCTGTACAAAATGAGCCATTTGCTGACTTTATGAATGCAGCGAAAGGTTTGGGGGAAGATGCACGACAAATGGTGGCTAATGGCGCTCAGTATCTTAGCGACAAAGGCGATGCTATCTTTGATACCACAGCAATGAGCGCACAGGAGGCTATTGGTGCTTTTCAAGAGGTTGGTCAAAAGGCTCAACAAGGAACGCTAGGCGCTCCTACAGATGACCCTGCTATGGCTAATCCTTTATCTTTAGCGGCTGACTTAGCAAGACCATTACTAAAGACAGTCGAGCTTGTTACTAATGAAGGAATTAACGCTTGGAAACAAACGTGGGGCAAGTCTATAGCTATTGATAACTCTTTGGTGCGGAACGGGCTTAGTGCTATAAAAGATAGTTCAATTGCTAATTATGCAATGACTGCTTTAGGTGAAGGCATGGAAGCGTGGGGTGCTTTTGAGGAAAAATATCCTTTAGAAGCAGGTATTCTACGTGACACAGGAGTAGTCAGTGAAGTGGCTATTCCAAAACTTGGCGCTATTCCCGGCACACGTATGGGTCTAAAGCAAGTTGAGAAAGGAACTAGAAGGGTTCAAGAGCTTAGAAAAAATGGTATTACTAACATGCTGATGCCTGCAACAAGAGTAGGTGACGGTGTTACTGAAACAGCTAAAGGCCCAGTAGGTACTCAAAATAAAAAATACATTCCTACTGAAGCAGAAGACACTATGATTGAAGCAGTAGGTTTAGTAGACGATGTAGACCCTACTAAATGGAATACGCACAACTACGATGTAATTTATAAAGAAAGTAAAAAACTTACTCAAGATACTAAGGTAGCTTTAACAAAAGCAGGCAATCCTTACGTAAATATTGATACTTTAAAAGCAGATTTACAAAAAATAGTTAACGACATTACTTCTATGGAAGGTTACGACTCTCTTTTTCAAAACGGAGAAAGGTTTGCAGAGGGGTATTTTAAAGAAGCTATTAAATTATTAAACGATTTGCCTGTGCAGTCAGTAACAGATAAAGGACCAAGGGTACTACATCTGTTAGAAATGAGAAAACAATTTGATGCTTACGTAGAAGCAGGTTCAAAAGTATACGACCCCGCTAAACACTCTGCTAAACAAACGGCGGCTCGTCAGATACGTGACGCAATTAATCAACGTATAAAAGCAGCTACACCGAACGGTGATGCACATGATTTAATGAACAGAACACATCAACTTATTAACGCCCAAGATGTTTTAAAGCCTTTAGTTGCCAAAGAAGCTAATAACTCTTTGATTGAAATGGGTAGAAAAGCGGCTTCTTCTGCAAACTTACCTTCTACTCCTTTAGCTCTAGCCGCTACTGGTATATACGCTGGTGGTGCTGCTGCCGCTACTTTTGGAGGCGGTGCGGCAGGTTTAGCTGCATTTGGTGGCGCTACTGCGGGTACTTATGGGGCTTACAGAGCTTGGAAATCCTTGACTAACGGAAAAAGAAGGCAGTTTGTTGGTAGGGCATTAAAAGAATTTAACGCTAGCCCAGGAGATTTTGCTATCGAACGTATTTATTTACTAGAATTACTAAAACAGACTGAAGAAGAAGAAAAACAAGAGGCGAAATAATATGTCTGCTGAACAAGAAAAGTTAGTCAAGCAGCTACAAGGAGCGCAAGAGCCTGCTGTTCGTAAAGCTATTGTAACACGTTTAACTCATTTAGATAATGTAGAAAAAAACAGCAAGAGTGACTTAGGTCTTTTTGGAACTGCTTATAATAACACTGTTAATTTTGTTCGAGATAATATGCAGTGGCTTGAAAAAAACAACAATAGTCAATTTGCAGGAAGGGGCGGCGTAAGAAGCCAAGAAGAACAAGAAACAACGCACTCGGAGCATAATCGCTCATTTGGTGATTACGTCAACTTACTCTCTTTACCCCAAAGAACACTTAAAGAATCTATTTCTGGGGATGAGAATATTTGGGGAGACAAACCAGAGGGAATGTCAAATGAAGTTTACGCTGGGTTGAGTGTAGCTGGTGACTTGGTTTTGGACCCATTAAATGCTGTTGGTTCAGGGCTACTTGCTACAGGTTCTAAAATGATACCTAAAGGTGCTATGGACGGGTCTATATTATCTAACGCTAGAAACTACATAAAAAATCACTACGGAAATACAGATACAGGAAGCGCGTTTGGAGAAAGTGTCCACAAAGCAATAGCAGATTATACTCCTGACCAAGTTTTTTCACAATTAGGTAAACCTGCTAATCAGGCTGAAAAAATTGCTATGTCAAAAAAAGCTCAAGGCATGGCAGGAGTAGTTGGGAACGCAGTTTACGATGTAGGTGCGTCAATAGTAAGTCCTACAGCTAGAGCGCGTTACGCAGACACAGGCGTAAGTGGGGGTTCTCAACGTGCTGTGCGAGAACACCTTGCAGCGGGTGGACAACGTGATATAACTAAAGCACACGCACAAGCTGTATATAATAACCATCAAATAGAGCAAGCTGGTCGAGTTGGTCCTAAAGCGCCAGTGTTAGAGGAGTTATCCAAACAGGCTAATCTTGTAGGATATACTCCCGTACAAGAAAATACTGTTGCAGACCTCTTACAGCAAACTGCTGGCACAAAAGTAGTTGCAGGAAAAACTGTTTCTGAGCCTAGTGTATTGTCAGACGCAGACGCAAAGTTTATTCAGGAACACATACAAGGTCCAAAGGGTGTATGGAAAACAAACTTTGATGACATGGTAGTAAAACACGCGCAGAGTGGCCCCGGAGGAAATAACTTTCAAGACGTTATAAAAAAATCTCCGTTAGCTCCTGTGGTGTCTAAGGTTTTTCAACAGTTTGGGGGTAAGCCTACGATGAGACAGCTATACGATGGATTAAAAGAAATAAATTTAGCCCCTAAACAAACTAAAGGCGGTTTTAAAATAAAAAACCCATCGTATGAAGACGCAGTAGAGCATGGACTTTGGTTAGAAGGGAGTATTGTAGGCAACGCTGTTACTGAGGGCGGAGTAAATTGGTTATCAAAAGTAGATACTGACGGCACACTGTCGTTTGTTATTTCTGATAAACATGATTTTGCAGATAAGTTTTACGGTAAGTTTGCAAAAACACTAAACAAAGTCCCAGGAGTAAATCTTTCAGAAGATATTACTAAGCGTTCTCTGCTTGCTGTAAGTCCTGTTATGCAAATTTCTATTCAAAACTTAAGAAAAAACCAGTGGGCAAAACCAAGCATGGCTGACGCTCCTCCTTCTCCAGCATTATACTCTAGCCGCCCTACTCCCGGCGCTCCTAAAGGAAAAACACAAACAGGATTGCTAGAGGAGTACACAAACGTAATACCCACAGAACAAACACTTAGAGCCGCCCAAATGCAAAACGCAGGGGCTGGGCTTCTCTCTGCAAGAGCTTATGAGGACATTGAAAATGACTAAACCAGCAAAAGGAAAAGCAAAGGAATGAGCATAGCAACCGCAATTGTAGGCACACTGGTAGACCCTATCTCTAATCTATTGTCTGAATTTATTGTAGACAAAGATAAGCAAGCAGACATAGCGTACAAGATAGCTACGATGGCTGAACAGAACGCACACGCACAGGTTTTAGCACAGTTAGAGATTAACAAAGCGGAAGCCTCTAGCGAATCCCTCTTTAAAGGGGGCTGGCGTCCCGCCTGCGGGTGGTTAACTGTATTTGCACTAGGTATTAACTACGTAATTATACCAATGGGAGGGCCGATTATAGAGGCTTACACGCCTATCATCATGCAGCCCCTAGATATGACTGTCATGCTACCGTTACTTATGGGTATGTTAGGGCTGACAGGCGCAAGGACACTAGAGAAAACTAAAGGAGTGGCATCACGATGAGCGACCAGTTTGATTACGAAGGAAAAGATGGGTTAGCTAGGGACTTAGCTAAACTAAAGTCAGAGTTTAAATACTTGTACCGCCCTGCTATGCGGGGGCCTTGGCAAGAGCTGAAGGATGCAAGGCTAAAAGATAAAATCCATAAGATTACCAACCTGCACGTAGAGTCTGCTAGAGCAGCCCCGTACTTTTGGGGCCACGTTACTATGGTGCTGTCTTCTGTTAACACTGTAGCATGGATTGCCGCGCTGCTGTATGTATGGGAACTACATGGATGATTCCGGTGAACGCAGTGAGTAAAACTGTAGAGAATGCAGTTCTAGTAACGCAGCCTGTTGTTTATGGTGTTGCTGCGGGGACCGTGTTGGGCTTGCAGCTCAATGAATGGATAATGTTAGGTACAGGAGTCCTTCTTATTATGAATTTAGGACTTGCTGTAACTAAGGTATATTCAACTTATAAAACATTGAAAAAGGGAGACTACGATTAATGGCACAGCTCTCACAATACTTTAAACGCTCTGAGTTTGCTTGCAAGTGTGGCTGTGGCTTTGATACCGTAGACTCCATCCTCTTAGAGACTCTGGAAGCCGTCAGGCTCCACTTTAAAGTCCCTGTCACCATTACGTCAGGTTGTCGTTGTCTTGCTCACAACGCCGCTGTAGGTGGCGCTAAAGCCTCGCAGCACACGCTTGGGAGAGCGTCTGACGTACAACTTAAAGGTATACCCCCTTCTGAAGTAGCTGACTACGTAGAGAGTATAGGTGTATCGGTAGGCAGGTATCCTAATTTTACGCATCTTGACTCTCGCTCTGGTCAGCCGAAACGATGGGGTCAGAACTAGGGTTTACAACTTCTCCTAGTGCCTTCATCACTGCTCCGAAAGCCTCAATCTCCGAAGGGCTTAAAGTAACTCTCTGTAAAAACTGTGCGATTGCTTGTGCTATTTCTGGTGTCATCGTCATTATCTATTACCCCCGTTACCTGCGATTACGCCACGCTCTTGACGCGACTTTAGTTTTTTAATGTTGTAGGTAGCTACTTCTTCCAAAGTAATACCCATGTCTGTCAGTAGACTGCACAGGTTCCACAGTACATCTCCTGCCTCTGCGACAACCTCTTGTCTGTCAGGGTCACCATCATCCCCCCGTAACCACGGCTTAATGAATATGTCGGCTAACTCTGCTGACTCTACCATCAGTGACGCTATCGGATAGATAGGGTCATCGTAATTAGCAGTCTCCGCTGCCATCAATTGATACTCATTCAAATATAAACTTTTCATGTGTTAGTCCCTCCGGCTATTAAATTTTTCTACGTCAAATTTGTTTCCTTTGGAATGATTATCCTTGGGAGTCAGTAGTTGCAAATTACCCCAAACGTGCAAGCCAGACACCAGCTTACCTTTAAGGGGTATGATATGGTCAACCTGCATTTGCTGGCGTTGTGCTTCTAAGTATACGCCTTTAATGTTCTCAGTCTCTGACCATACGGGAGTGCGCTGTAGTTTAGCTGCTCTGCGGCGAGCGCGCATTGCTCGAACGGCTCCAACGTTTTTTTCTTTCCAAGCCTTACGGGTGGCCTTATTTTTTTCAAGGTTGGCTTTCCTCCAAGCCTTTTTACTAGCCGCTACTTTTTCAGCGTTGGCTTCCCTCCAAGCCCTTTTGCTAGCCGCGCGTTTTTCAGGGTTGGCTTTCTGCCACACCCTAACTCTGGCCGCAGCACACCGACTGCAAATCGTATTTCGAGAAGGAGTAAAAGCCTCTTGGTCATCCTCGCCACACTTGTTACAGTGTTTCATGGTAATTCGCAACTGCCACCAGCACAGGCTAACTCTTGTGAGCCTAGTGTGGAGTCGCTGTTGTGTTCAAAGGACGCCTGTTCTTCCCAGTTGAAGACTGGCATTTCCCCCGAAAGCTGATTATATTTATCCTGGGTAATCTCTTGGTACGGGGCTTGCTGGTATACCCCACCGTCAAACGGTAGCAGTGAGATGCCTGACATAACATCGAAGTTTTCCCACATCCACGCAGCTACCTGTAGAAACTCATTATCTTTGTAGTACACTGTGATAGACGGCTTGTGTTCACACCAGTAGTCTTGGTATACCTTCCACAAGCGTAGCTGCTCCATAGCGCCCACTTCTGCTGTGCATACCGCACCCACGGGAGCTGCCACTGGAAAACCAAAAACCAGAGTTGAATCCGACTCCACAGATATTTCGTGAGGAAAACCATAGTAAGCCATATACTCTGAGAGTGGGTCTTTAATGTCTGCGCGAACTGTACGCAGATAGTGAGGAGCAAACCTAGGGTGAATACCACTAGCAGAGTTGACCAACTGACTAACAGTACCACTAGGCTTAACGCAAGTAATAGCTGCGCTTGGATTGACTCCCAGCTTTTTCGCCCATTCTTTATTTGTTTCAATTGCTACCTCTTTCATTGTGGTTAACCAGCGTTTTGTTTCGTTTAGCTCACTGGAAGACAACACCTCATGGTCCATAATCCCAGTCAACGACACGCCCAGCAACGCTTCTTCTTCTGTGTTTGTCTTCCATATCTTACGTAAGTAACGGAAGTCAGTTAGTGTAGATTGCAAGGTGCCTAGTATGGTAGCTATCTTAACTTTCTCACACAACGTTTCTAGCGTGTCCTCGGCACGTATGACAACTTCTGTCAGGTTACAGAACTGATTAGGACGTAGTATAATCTCTGAACAAGGATTGGTACCAAAGTCATGCTCAGACTCTCTACGGCCATTCCTAGCGGCAATCTTCTGTGCTGCTACCCTGCTGAACACACCGCGCTCACCAGAATAACTCTCATGCAGAGCAACCATCTCTTTCAAGAAGAAACCGAACTCTGGCTTTTCTGTGTAACACGCACTGTTGTTAGCTAAGTAACGCTCAGAGTGCAGTAACCCAAAGTTACCACTCTTAGCACCACGCAGCCTATCGTCACTGGGGTTACTCAAGCTAATCAGTGCGCTCCTACGGACACCACCCACTACGATGACCTTGGCTATCATACAGCACAAGTCATGGCACTCAAGGCTGCTCAAGCGCCTTCCTGCGGCACCTTTGAACATATTAGTAGTAAAAACAAACAAATCAATTAAAGGTTGTGGTCCAGAAGCTCGCCCACCAAACGTTTTAAGCGGCTCTCCTGCACCCCTAACCTTGCTGGTGTCCCACTTAGGACACTCTCCTGCGTACAGGAGGGACATAAGCTGCCTGAACGACTTAGCCCAGCCTATCTTTGAGTCAGGCACTACAATAGCTGTGTCGGAATCGTGGAAAGTCTCTGCTACTTCCGGCAGTTTGCCCACGTACTGCCTCTCCACGCTAAACCCAACTCCGGTGCCGCAAAGCAAAATATACATAAGCTCATCGAAAGCGCGAGGATGGTCAATAGGTAGATACGAACAATTAAACCCTGCAACATTGTCTCTCTCCAGTGCTGGTCCCGCTGTCATTAAGCAGCGCATTGAAGGCATTACGTCAAGAGCAGTAATGGCGTCACTTAACATAGCTTTGTCTGTGTGGTTGACAACACCTTTGTCTTCCCAGAACTGGACGTAACGCCCTACAGTTTCTTCCCATGTCTCTCGTCTTTTATGTTCTGGCAACCACCTAGCGTACCTGCTGGCTGCAATAAATTCTTGGTACTGGTCCATACGTATTCTCCTATGTCTCTGAGTCGAGAACTTCTGCTAACAACGCTAATTTGCCTTTCTCAAGGTTGAGTAATACTTCACCAGCACTAGTGGCGTTAGACAAAATAACAAGAGCGTCCCCTGTATCAAAGAACACAGTGTACGTACCATGTTCTGACGTAAGAACGGTACTCTCGTCTAGCTGTGACTTTAGACGCTCACCAGCATGTTTTGGTGGCTCCTCCTCACGGGGTGGAAAGTCTACAATATTCATTGTTCTTTCTTCTTAAAGGGTTTGCTGACTGTGACCCTTTTCATCACAGTCCCCTCAACACCCTCACTAACAAGGCGGTTTGCTTCCGCTTCGTTGTTAGTCATGGCATCCCACTGGTTAGTCTTAGGGGCATTCTTATCCCCTACCACGTAGATGTACTTGCTCATATTGTGCCTCCTAGCCCGTATAGTTTGTCTTTTTCTGCTATGCTTTCTTTAAGAATCTGTAGGTAATGAATAGCTTTTTCTATATCCTCTGCGCCACCTTTAGCTTTGTATCGGCAGATGTATTTAATGGCGTTGCCTTCACAAAACCCTAGCTGATTAGCAGTAATAAATTCTATCGGCTGCTCTGCCATTTCTTTGTAGTGATTACCACCTACCTGTTTGTTGATAGCTTTAGCAGCATTGTCCCACTCTTGTGGTGTGGCGTCACTAAGGCGGCTTTGTGGTGGTGGGTCTATGTTGTGCAACCTATCAAGCTCATGCCATATAGTCTTGTCAGTCATTTAAGAACTCCCGTATCTCTACTATGTTTTCTTCAAGTCGGTCTTCAAACCGCCTCACTAAGTCTTCTGGTGTAAGTTGTAACAAATCAATTATGTCCTCAATGTCGCTCTTAACCATTAGTTTAACACACAGTTCCTCAAAAGTGTCCATCGGCGTACTCCTTTAAATCTTCTACGCTTTCAAACCACTTAATACTTTCTTTCTCACACCATTGTCCCATGTTCATCTTAGCTCCTTTGCGTACTTTTGTTTTCGCAGATTGTAGAAAAAAGACTAGCTCCTGGTTTTCCTTGAGCGCATCTCGAATTGCTTTGTACTTCTGTGTGTCACCTACTCGGAAGAACCCTTTAACTTCCACTAAGATGTGCATGTTCTTAGTAGTGTACACAAAGTCAGGCGTATAGTTCCTGTGCGTCACGTAAGCCACCTTAAAAGGCTCGTAGCGCCACAGAGGGCCTAACAAAGAGGCCACCAGAGCCTCTAGCTTACTCCGATACTTCGGTGCTTTAGAAGTCATCTGGAACCTCCAGAACGCGAGGCTCTTTTGCGACTACGGTTAAGTATCTTGGACCACCTGCATAGTAGTAAGTACGCAGGGCTGGAAAGCATAAGGACTTGTAGTCGCAGTAGCTGCACCCAATCGCTAACTTCATGTTGCCACTCTTGCCATCCGGCACTTCTTCGTAGCATTGGACCGGAAGCAAGTCGCTTCCAACGAGCTTTTTTATATCTCCTACTCTCTCCTCTGGATTCCAGTTGACTGCGTTGTAGTAATCGGTTGTGGTGTCTGTCTCATCGTACTGTAGCCACGCTAAGGTTCCGTTTTGTTTGTCCATTGCGAGCCAGCCGTAGGTGGTGTCTCCTTCAGCGTGAGCGTAGGCTTTAAGCTGTGCAATGTACCCGAACGAATCATCTTTGTGTAGCTTGTTGTCTCTAAACTTTTTGAATCCAAAGGAACTACAAGACTTAACATCCATAAGCACCCCATCAATACGACCATCCATGTGACCCTTGACGCCATTGACAGTTACCTCTTTCTGCTCGTCTGTAACACTGTGTCCACTAATTGACGTTAGTGCCAGAAGCATTCCTTCGACAAGGTGACCATAGAGAAACTTAACGTAGGTACTCCCTTTAAGTTCTTCTCCCTTTGCACCATTGTGACGATGATATAGTTGTCTGTCTGGTTTTCCAATTGCTGATAGACGTAGCTTACCACTACTACTGTAGGGCTGGAGCTGCTCACGTAGTGTGTCTGCCATTGTTCGCCCAAAAGCCTCACATTCTCGCTCAATGTCTACTCCTTCTGGTATCTGTTTAGTTTCTAGTAGTTTATATATGTCTTGAACTAAAGTATCAACTTCTGCCATTAGTGTGTCTCCTTCCATGAGTTTCCAATTTTATACTCCCCCGCAAGCGGAATAGTAAGGTTAAAATCTTCTCCTGCTTTTGTCATGGCGTACACTGCTAACTTGCCAAAACGTTCTGCGTCCTTCTCTGCTACCTCTGTCTGTATCTCATCGTGAATGTTACCGACAATCTTAAAGTCTAATTTCTGTGACGTAGCAAACTTGTGAAGGTTGACCAGCGCCTGCTTCATAACTACTGCCCCTGCTCCTTGGAGTAGAGTGTTGAGAGCAGCGTGGGGGCTTCTGACAGCAATTCTTCTACCGTCCAGTCCCCTAAGCCAACCTCTTTTAGCCGCAGTACCAACTCTATCCCTGAGTTGCGCGAGGGCGGGGGTGTTTGCAAGGAACTTTCTTTTAAGTTCTCTGCCACTTTTCGCACCTCCTCCGACAATACTCCCAATTTTCGCATCTCCAGCTCCATACAAGAAAGCGTAAATGAAAGTCTTTGCTGTATTTCTGTCAGATAAGCCAGCGGCTCTTTGGTTTGCTGTGTGAATGTCTCCATTTAAAACCTCCTGAGTGTACCCCTCATCATTCATGTAGTGGGCGAGCATCCGTAGCTCTAGTCCAGAGGCGTCCATGCCTACCAGCTTGTACCCGTCTGCAACAACCCAGCAGTCACGCATCTCAGAGCCGTATATCTTGCTCCCAGCGGTGACTTGTCCCATGTTAGGGCTGTAGTGTGTCATGCGTCCAGTAACGGCACCACAGGAGTTAACCTGACCACGTACTCGGCTGTCTGCGTCTACCTTGTCTAACCATGACTGTGCCATTGCTATGCGCTTAACGACAGTCAGGTAGTCAGCTATCAAGGTACACTCTGGTATGCCCTCTACGTCTTTAAGAACAACCTCAGACACAATAGGTGCGCCCTTGTCTGTATACTTTGCAGGCGTCCAGCCTAACGCAATCAGGTACTCGCCAATCTGCTTACGAGAGCCTAGGTTAAATTCTGGAAAATCCACGCGAGTGTGAACCCCACCAATATCCCTATGCCAATCTCTGCCATAATACTTGAGGCCCACAGCGGAGAGCGTACCATCTTTGTTGATTTTTGGTGTGACTTCTTTTCCACCTTTACATCTTGGTGTAAACGTAGTGCGTACAGTATCTTCCAATTCAATTTTCTTCTCCTTTAATTCTGCTAATAACATGAAGACAGCTTCTTGGTCTAACAGCCATCCGTTTTGTACCTGCTCCTGTATAATCCAAGCTACCTGATGCTCTAACTCTATAGAACGCTCAGAGAAACCCTCTAGCTCTTTCTTTACTTTGGCAAGTACGGATACGGTAAGTTGCACATCTCGCTCACAGTATCGCTGCATTTCGGGAGAGTATCTGTCCCAGTCGGAATGCTCTCCTTTGGGAAACCCCAGAAGACGACCCCAAGCATCAAGACTATGCCCACCAGCCCTGCTAGGATTAGCCAGTCTGGATAATACAAGCGTGTCTCGTTGATTACTGCGCCCACCACAAACCCCCCATATATTAGCAAGAACAGGGAGGTCAAATCCAATAGAATTGTGTCCATAATACATATCCTCATCGTTGAATGAGTATTCCTCTGTAGAGAAGAACCCCGTACTATCGGCCACACACCATATCTTGTCAGGCGTTAAGCCGTTTGTTTCTATATCATAAACTACCTCAGAACTCATCCACTACCCCTAGTGCGTCAGGCTTAGGACATTCCGTCATCCGGCCTGTAAATTTATCGTAGCGTAGGTAACACGCTGTACCTGTGTCTCCTACAAACCTATTCTTGGATACAATGACAGACGTAGTGTTAGCAATCTCTGCGTCCTCGTTGAGCTTGTCGCGCTCTAAAAAGATAACAGCATCAGCCAGCTTCTCAATTCCTTTTGAACCACGTAGGCTGCGTGAGGCGCTTACGTGACTGACAATGTGTATGCAAATGTCGCATTCCTGGGCCAGCACTGTAAACTGCGTCACCAGCTCATCAATGCCTGACCAGTCACCAGAGGCACCAGCTACGCTTGAGAGCGCGATGTGGAGGTGGTCTAGTATGATGGTCTTGCATCCTAAAGCCTTCGCCATATAGCGCACACGCGACTTGAGAACCTCAATGTCAGACTGCCATCCTTTGTGGTCTAACAATACAAAGCGATTACCTGCGCTGGCTTTCTCCCAGTACCTACGCAGCTCCTCCTCTGGTATGTTCTCTAGCTCCCTGTGCAACGGACGCCCTGCGTGGAAACTCATCCACCCTAGCATACTCTTAGCGACAGACTCCTCTAGCATCAGGCACCCTACCTGCTGGTCAGAAGTTGTGATGATGTGGTGTATAATCTCACGCATCGTTTGCGACTTGCCCACACCTGTCTCTGCTGCCCAGATATTAACTTCTTTAGTACGCTGTCCTAGCAGTAGCTCGTTCAGTCCGTCCCACGGATACGGAGTAGAGGGCGTGTCTCGGTACGCCAGTACGTCAGTCCATGTCTCGTCAGCCTTAACGATACCCGCTGGGCTGTAGCTCTTAGCGTCCCAGAACGCCTTAACAAAGTCCCGCACCCGCCCATTCTCCAGCATGACGCCAGCATCTTTGACAGGTAACTCTATAACTTTGACTTTGTTTGGGCTGAATAAATCTCTGACCGCTTCAACAGCAATCTTTCCTGCCTTGTCAGAATCGAAGCAGAGAACAATTTGCTCATACCCCTCAAGCCACTCCAGTTGTGACTTGACATCTCTGGCTGCCGACTGCGCCCCGTCCTTGAGGCTAACAACGTCCCATTTATTGTCGAACATCTCAGATACTGAAAGGGCATCCAATTCGCCCTCCGTGATGGTGAGGTACTTTCCTGAACCCTTGCAGGAATTCTGTCCAAATAATCCTGTGTCCGTTCTGTCACCCGTCCACGAAAATCTTTTCTCCGCACACATCCTCCTTTTGCTGGCCGTTATGTCACCAGTCTTTGTGTTGTAGTATGGGTAATGGTGGCTATCTATGCCCCCATCTTTACCGTATTCGACTATCACTCCGAACTTAGCGCACGTTGCTTTACTAATGCGCCTGTCTGGTATAGCGGCCACGGTGCCGTTCATATCTAATTTGGTGCTGGGTGTTGACATACTTGCGTCCCTGTTAGGCCGTCCTTGGCCGTTTACATGGTAGGTACAATCAGGTGTGTAGCAATGCTCACCACCGTCTGAAAATACCGCTACGTTGTCGCGTGAAGAACAAACGGTGCAGGGCTTTCGCCCCACAACCGTTGCTTTAGCGTAGTCAGGATAAGACACTAAAAGTCCTCCGGTACTCCACCGACCTGTGAAGTCTCAGCAAGCGTCACAACACGCACCTGCTCTGCGTAAGTACCAACACCATGCTGCGGGTGTGGCTCTTTACTAGGCACCCATAAGACGCGCACCTCGGAGCCGTAGGGTATCTCACCCCGCACTGGATTGTCATCCAAGTCCTTTACCAATACAGGGAATTTGCTGGCAAACTTACGCTGCGCCTTACCCTCGTAGTCTTTGAGCTTAACACCGAAGTCAGACAACTTTGATGCCTCTGCGTCATCCATAGTTATTACTACGGTGTAGCGTCCTGTGGATTGCCCCTGATACACCTCACACTCGGTGAGATTAGAGAAGGCAACAACGCCTTTAGCTACGTACCCTTGCTGTTTCTGTTGTGCAGTCATATTAATCCTCCAAAGGATTAGTTGAAATGGAGAGGGTGATTAGGTGCCTCTCCTTCACCTTAGTCATTAGTATACCACAGGTTATGTGGTTTGTGTCCCTTTAGTTTTAGGTATCATGCCCTTAGACCACAAGGCCCAGTGGTACGCCCTTACAACGCCATAGCAAGCCTCTACGAACTCGTCCACACTACGCACATGCCCCACGGCATCCATAGGTATGTTAACGTCCATCTGTTCTTCAATCCCGGCCAGGATTTCTAGCTTCCCCAGAGAATCTATGTCCTCCCAGCTCTCGTAGCCGCCTTCTTTCATGTCCATCTGTACTGCTCTCCGTATATCTACTACGCAGTCCCACGATGGGTCGCGCTCGTCTGCTTCAAACATAACCTAAGTCCCTCGCTGTCTTTTTCCAGTAGTCACACGCGCTGTCTACTATGTCAAACTCGCGCTTCGTTTCCTCTGCGTCCTCTAGCAGTTTCATCAGCTTGACAGGCACGTAGCCCTCTTTGTACAAGAGATTGACCATGTGGCATCTCTCACCCTCTGACATCTCATCGAACAATCCACGCATATCACTCATCGTTTTCTCTCCCGAATTTCAATAGGGCGAACTGGTACACCCAGATTCCTATGATAAGGGTGACAGAAAATACTAGCCACCCCGTTACTATTACGCCTAGTACGCTCATCGTAAGTCCCTCTCTGGCATTGGTGTGTATTCTGACAGTATGTGGTCATTCTTCTTTAGGCGAACCATGTCGGGTGCCATAGCGTACCCGACTAGCTTATCCCACGCGTCCATAGCTTTCCTTTTTTCATTCTCGTCATACGTTCCCTGTAGTTTACCGTTACGCCACAATGTATATTCAATCGTCATCTTCACTCCCCTCATCGGCTTCGTTCAGGTTAATGTACCACTCCTCAAAAGCAACGTCTACACTTTCATCGACTATGATGGAGTCTAGCGGTGGTTCTGTGAATATTACCGTTCTCCCCACGGACGTACTATCTTGCATAATTGCAATGATTGACGCTGCCCGTATGTACACAGGCGCACCCTTAAAACTAAATTCGCATATCATGTTAATCCATCCTCACTATCATTGTCTTATCACCGTCTGTGAGGCCCGTAATGGCGTACTGGTAGACGTACCACGTTAGCTCTGGTGTTATCTCGAATTTAATCAGAGGATTCATGTCGGGGTCATCCTCATGCTCAGACTTATATACGCCAGTCTCAGGGTCTATTGTACCCCAGCCTGAGCCGTCTTGACCCATGCCGAAACCGTAGCACTCCATCAGCATGTCGAAACACTCCTGTATATCGTCAGGCTTACTAGTGGACACATCCTGTGCGAAGAAAGGCAACAGACCAGCGGCCTGTATCAGCTTCTTCTCTGCTATCCCTTTGTATTGACCATTCGGGTCTACTGTTGTTTTCATACTGACTGCTCCTCTATGTGGGTTTCGTACATTCTGTTTAGTATATCATACAAATTGCTGCCTGTGTCCTCTTTAGACCAGCTCATGCCATTAAATACTGAATTAACTACTGCATCCTTTGCCATGACGTCCTCTGTGGTGGGCGTATCGTGCTGCGCGTAGATGGCGTAGGCTGTCTTGCCTCCTCTCGTTATCGCCTTGACCAGCCCCTCTAGGTGTATACGCTGGCCTATTGTCAGGGCTGCGTGTCCACTCTTTAACTCCACAAACACAAACGTTTTGCCTTGCCAGTCAATTGACAAATCTATGTCTGTTGGCCGCAGCTTCCCCCAGGATAATCCTTCAAAGTCAATCAACTGTGCCGCCCTTGTCCTGTTGTTAAATGCCATGCCATTCTCCCTTATGAGTACAGTCCAGTTATTCAATTATTTAATACTAAGTAGTTGCTCTAATTGTACAACAGGATAACAATCATGTCTCCCTTTTGTTTAGTATAACAGGTGGTGTGTCAAAAGTGTCCTTTTGTATAGATAATAAATTAATTTTATACTCATGGTAGCACTCTCTACACAAATCATAGTATTTACCTGTCGTTTTATTCTTACGTACACTCTCAGCGTCCGTCAGTGCTGCATTACATGCGTTGCATCTCATCGTGCGTTACTCCTGCTAGGTGAATCAAAAGCCAGCACATACGCTGTCTCTAGGGTGTCGTAATCCATCTCTCTGTGCTTGTCTAGGTACATGGCTAGTATTCTATCCTTCGCATGGCCTAGTGTGTCGCTGTCGGTAAAAACCTGTATAGCCTCCTCTATCGTCCATGTGCGCGCTTTACGCTCGCTCAGGTCATACTCCATCATGGCGCGCTTCTCTCTAAAGTCTCTACTCATCTTAATCCCCTTATAAGTTTCTCGTGTTGAACGGCTCTCTCGTGCAGCTCCTCAGCTATAAGCATGTGGTTTTCTGCGGAGGTTATAGTCCAACTGAGTAATTTCCGCGTTCCTCCCGCGCTTACAACTTTATTTATGTCATTTTGGAGAGCCTGAAGCAGCTCGTCTGCTGACATTTTTTGTAGTTCCTTTTTAGTCATCTATTCACACTCCTGTTCGATAACTTCCCAGCCACGTTCTATACTGAGATTTTCTAGGTTGGAAATTGAGCAATCACCTAGTTCTTCTGGCGACCAGACGATGACTGCGTAGCCTTCGTCTCTAAGTTCTTGTATTGTTTGCTTGCTTACGTCACTCATCTATTTCTACTCCTTTGTGCTTACGATGCCCACGCTTGGACTTCGCTTTGCGGTCTTCAAAAGTGTGCGCTAGGTTAAACGTCCTAGCATGTTTAGCTACAGGGTTACCCCTAGCCGCTATCTGTTTATCTCTTACTACTCGCTTGTGTCCCATCGTCCTACGTCCTCTGGCTCGTTGTGTGTGTCTGTGGGTATCAGGTCGCTCAGTACCATGCCCCTGCTCTCAAGGGTCTTCCTGAGCTTCCTGAGCGCCCTCTGTTCTATCCTGCGTACACTAGATTTGGTAAGGCCCAGCTCTAGTGCTATTTCCTCGTATGTCATCATATAGCGCCCCTCTGTTCATCGTAAAAGAAACGCATTGTATCATGCGTGTAGTCGGATGTGTCCTGCAATAATGGTGAATTTGCCAGATAAATTGCTTTTGCCATTCCTCTGGGCGTCAGGCTGCGGATGTACTTTGTACGCGCTGACTTCCCGCCTAGCATTTTATGACACGGGTTGACCTCACCCTCTGGCCGCTTGTCAATCAGGTAGTGGTGCGGCATCTCGGCACCATTAGAACACCATAGCCCTGTTTTTTTGTTGTATATGTCCCGTGGCGGGTAATACTCTGGAAACTCTGGGTGTACGTCATCCACAGGTAACAGGCGCTGGAATTCGTAGGG
>TARA_R110000822_G_scaffold301108_1_pt1 | contig 22405 bp, 46 predicted proteins | sample TARA_R110000822 | Tara Oceans TARA_R110000822 (sample SAMEA4397666) | marine metagenome | biome: Polar Biome; feature: [SRF] surface water layer (ENVO:00010504); material: water (ENVO:00002006), including particulate matter (ENVO:01000060) such as... | depth 5 m | reverse complement strand
GTTTTTATCATCCGTTTCATATTGGAAAACAGCGAGTGGCGAATCGGGTGTCGCGTGGTTAATGCGTGATAGCGCGTGTTTTAATTCCATTACTGACATATATTCCCCTTTATATTCCCCGCCGTAGCTGGGGTGAAGTTAATTAAACCGCTTTACCCTATGATTTCCCAGTCTTCAGAAAGCATGTCGGTCTGTGATGCCACCCACCCTGGAAGCATTGCGCGCCGACCGCTTGCGTTCACCGTCCACATGTCGATGTGAGGAAGGATTTCGCAGGATTCTTGACCAAGTGCTGTCCGGTATGGCGTACCCTATCGCAGTTGCGCTTCCTGTGTACCAGGCACCAAAACTAACCACATATTTTTCCCATTCCAGCCTGCACGCGCAACGCGACAGCCTACTTTTAATGCATTTATTGCATCACCAAATGTCATGCCAAGGGACGGGCGATAGGCTGTATCAAAAACAGATTTAGGCGACCAGGATTGATAACTGTTTTCGTACTGAACTAGATAACCGTCTCCGGTTTTATTTCCACCAATATCCCGCTTAAGAAGTTCTTCCGCTTCTTTGCGCGTCATTGGTTTTGCGGTAATAATTTTTGTGCCGATATAACTCTTCATTTCTTTGTCCATTTATAACTCCAATTTTCAAGCATCACGCGCTGCTTGGTTGCGCTTATTTTTTATTTACCAAATCGCCAAAATGTATTTCCCTCACAATCACATGGCGGCGTAGTTACTATAAATGCTGGTGTTTTTTCCTTTTGCATCTCTTTCCATCTTTGCAGGCTTACTATTGCCTCCTCAATATCTGTACTTACATCCTTGCCAGCGCCACGTCCACCGGCTACCAATAGCTTTTTAATAGTATGCTGAATGCATGGGTCAGTCACGTTGTACAACTCTAAAACTCGGTACACGTCGATATGCTGTAAATGCGATACGTCTTTGAAATAGTGATTGTGTTTTTTATCAGTCATTATTTTTCACCCCATTTAAGATGCTTTGCTTTATCTTTGTATTTATGCGTAGAGTACATTTCCGCACATTTATTATTCCAGTCTCTTACAGCTCGCACATCATCATTTACATCCCAATCTCCACCACATCTAGAACAAATAATACGATGCGAATAAAATTTAGATGTTTGATGTATGTGCTCATGTGTTTGATGCCCAAATATGAAACATTTCAGTTTTTTGATAAACATACTAAGCCCCCGTGCTACCAAATCCACCGACACCGCGCACCGTTTCTGATAGCTCTTGCACTTCTTCAAAATGGACTTTAGTCACTGGGACAAGCATTCCTTGCGCTATGCGGTCGCCTGGCTTTATGGCTAATTGGCTATGCGTATCACCAGTTAATTTCACCATTAACTCACCGCAAAAATCTGCGTCAATTACACCAACACAATTAGCTAAACGAACATCATTTTTAAAGCCGTGACCACTGCGCGAATAAATTAACATCGCCCATCCCTTCGGCACTTCAAACGACAGTCCAGTTCTAAAAATTACAGGATAAAAATCAGTTACAGCCCAGGCTTTAGCGGGTCGTTTATTTGCTTCAACTGCATACAAATCAAAACATGCAGCGCCATCAGTTCCATACGTCGGGATAACAGCATCAGGATGCAATTTTTTAACTTTAAGATTTATCATTCACCCACCATCATTTTTCTAAGTTTCAATGTCGGCACGTTCAATTTCTCATGCGCTTTAATTAGTATTGATGCGCCAATCGTTAATTTACCATTGCGAATTTTGCTAATAACAGGAGGCATTACACCAAGCTCTCGCGATAATGCAGCATCGTTTTTTAAGCACATCGCCTCAATTAAATAATCAATAAACTTGTTCGGGTTATAGTCTTTATCGCATGTTTTCATTTTTTTTTCTCCATTGCGTAATCAACCGCAGCATTAACAGATTCTTTAGTACTAGCATCAAGAATTTTACTTTCCATGTGCTGCATAAAAATTATGTCGTTTTCAAGAATTGCAGTTAAAAAAGCGTTCCACCTTGCCGCGTCTTTTTCTGTGTCTGTCATTGCCTCACCTCGCCAGCATTATCTTTTAAAGTCTGGTAAGCGTTTCTTGATGCTGTTATCCAATATTCAACGCCATTGACTGTCACCCAGTAATCAGATTTACCCATTCCGATTCCAGTATCTATGCCACCATCAGATATGGTTTTTAAAAGATCACGTATTTTATAAAAAACAGGTAGATCAACTTCATTTGCAATTAAGCTAAACTCACTATTCTTTAAATTTGATTCTGTCATTGTTTTCCCCTTTTTCTCTCTTCAAAATGCGCGATTAGCGCCCTATTTTTAAAACAAAATCTCTTGTTCCGGTTTTTCTTCATTTTTAAATAAATTTTCCTGGCGTTGCGCGTTTTCTATTCGCTCACACGCAATAGCAAAGTATTTTGGCTCGCGTTCTATGCCAATAAATTTTCGGCCTAGCTGTGTTGCTGCTACGCCTGTTGTGCCGCTTCCCATAAAAGGATCAAAAATAACGTCCCCAGGATCTGAAAATAATTCCAAAAATTTACTAATTAAAAAAATTGGTTTTTCTGTTGGATGGTTGCCATGCACTTTTGGCACAATCCATACCGCATGAGATCCCCCTCCATTCCATCGCTTTTTGCCTTTTTTATGCATAATTGCCACCGCCTCCCACCCTGTTGATGGCCGGTCGCCTGTAAATTGAGGCATACCATTTGGTTTTACCCAAATACCAGCTCGGATAAACTCACCTGGCATTTCTTTTTCTGCGTGCGCTGCATGCCTCCAATCGCAAGTCATCACCACCCACCTAGCAGACAAATTAACTAATGATCGGCAAATCATCAAAAAAAAATGATCTGAAATGCTATCAAAATCAATTAGCACATCTTCGCCCCTCCCAGCCCTCGCTCCAATGTGTGTTTTTTCGCTGTATGGCGGGTCAGTGATCACGCAGTCAACAACATCCAAAAATGGCAACACATCCATACAATCCCCAAGCAAACAAACAGCGTCGCCAATAACCCTAAAGTCTTGAATTTTTCCGCTGTCTTTTAACTCTTGCCATTTACTCATCTTTTACACTTTCTTTCCTCGAAGTACGCGATTAGCGCAACCTTTACTAACTCTAAAAACTCATCACCCATCTTTGCGCTAATCACCGGCGCATTCGTTTTACGCCACTCTAAATTCATTTTTGACAGCCACCGAACACAACACGGGATGCATTCGAGAGCTATGCCGCCATCGCGCTGATCTGCGCATTTTGGGCAGTCACTCTGCTGCAACTTTGGACGCCTCTTTTGCGAATCGAACTGAAATTCCAGGCAAATACTTATCCCCATTTTCAGCTCGCTTTAAAACGTTATCAATCCAGCGTCTATGATTGTTTTTCGGCGTAACCTCGACTTTGTATTGCTTCAGCATCTTGTCTGCCTGTTCGCGGTCAGTCTTTGTTTTCCCTGGTGCTGGTAATGCAAGCATAGGTTTAGGTATTTCAGCCCATTCAGACTTAGACATTTGCTCCATCATCGCCTGCCCCCATTGCGTCTTAACTTGCCCGTAACTTTGCTCTAACAAGTCATACGTCATGCTTGCAGCAGCCCAAAAAATGGCAGGATGCGTCCACCTTCCCATCTCACCTTTTGCCCGTGCCTGCATTCCTGCTATGGCCTCGTGGTACGCAACAACGTGGTCAACTGAAGGCCTGCATGCCTTAACAAACTCAGGACAGGATGGCGGCCAATCATATTTTGCTCTGCATACTTTCAAGCCAGCTTTAATGTCAATAGGCCTAATGCCCTCATCCTCAAATGCCTCCGACCATGCAATCTGCCAATTATCAATCGCCTGCTGATTCGGAAAATCCCGCTTCCACTTCCCAGGGTAAAGGCCATCCAAACGGTTAAAAAGGTGGTCCATCAAGGATTTGCCTTCGAGTTTTTCGTTAGGCTGGAACCATTTTTCAAATGGGTTCGCCAAATTCATTGAGGTCAATGGTGCGTTCATCTTGTATCGGTGTCCGGTTGCGGTTGACGTAGGCTAAAGGGTCGAATTTCTCTGGTTTTACAATGCCTGGAGAAGCGCGAGCTTGAGGCGGTATTCTTTCGTTTTTTATAAAATTTCGCCATGTCCCAAGCCAGTTAAGTTTTAAACCTTTTTGCCCAGGAACCGCAGACCAGTAGTCACGAAACTTATCTTGCATAGAGACAGGGTCAAGGTCTGGCCTCTCAGTTTTGCAATATTCCAAATATTCTGGTTGAGCAATCCAATCAGCAGGCAACCGCGTAGCGCGTTGCATCGCCTCTTCTTTTGACTTTAGATTCTTTTGTTCTTTATCTTTCTCTAATTCTTTCTCTAATTCTTTCTCTAATTCTTTCTCTAGGTAACGCTCTGGTAACGACAAGGTAACGCTTGTACCGTTACCAGAACAATTAGAGTGCGTTACCTTTGCGTTAGCTTTGTGCCCTGCTACGCGCTTTGCTGTCATCAATCTTGTTTTTGCTGAAGTACCGTTGTGCTCATCAAAACGAGTTATGCGTATTCCTGTTGTCTGATCTTCAATCCATCCAATTGAAACTAATGCAAGCCCGATACCTTGCACTCCGGTTTTTCGGTCAATTGAGCGAGGCGTTAAACCTGGCATAAAGCCGTCCTCTGAATGCTGGTCTGCTGTCGTCCAAAGCCAATAAAGAGCGCCGATAACTTGCGCTTCGTTTGCTCCAGTAGATTCGCATAAGGATGAAATACGCGGGTCATCCCACAAATTCCCGCGCATCTTTATCCAATCTCCAGCCATACTTTGCCTCTGCTCTATCTGATGTGATCAATTACTGGTTAAGTAAGAATTTATTGCTGATTGCTTTAAAGCTAAGGGGCGCCTCTACGCATTTGTAGACTAAACCCTCGCGCTCTGTATCTGCACATAGAGCACTTTTCCCCTCTGCGTAAGCAAGTAATGAATTACAGGTTTCATCAACAATCTTAGTGAAACCAATTACAGGACAATGATTAACCCCAAACATCGAAATACTGCTGCGCTCAAATGAATTCAAATAACGCCCCGCATCAATGTCATAAATGTCAAACAAATAAAAATCCTGCCCATGAATGCGGTATGGGTTCTTCTGGATTCCTTCACCGATTAATTCGCCCTGTAATGCCAGATTGCGGCCTATAGCACGTAATTTATCCTCCATCTGATAGTGACGGGCTACCTTCCAGAATGAATTGCCCTCAGCTTCTTTTAAATCAAGGTTGCGGCTGCATACGCCGAACTCACCTTGATATAGATAAACAGTCATAGAGCTTCCATCAAGTTTTTCTGTAACTTCCCAATGCAGATTACCTTGTGACCATTCAGCCAGTTCTTTACCTAAATTCTGAATGCGTTCCTGGTCTGTCTTTGGGATAAATGACGGGAAATTACCGCGCACTTGTCCAGCTAATTGAGCGGAAACAGGCGCTTCGTATTTTTGAATGCCTAACTGCTCAGAAACGTCATCACCTTCATTTGCCCCGTCAATCGCAGGCAACAATAAACCTTGGCTGATCTGACCACGCAGTTTCACAGTGCGAAGACGCTCGCCTTTTACGCCGTTAAATTCACGCAGCTCTTTACCTTTGCTTAAAAATGGCGCTAGCTCGTGAGGCACAAAAGCATCGACTTCAATATACAAAGCAAGCTGACCTATTTGGAAATCATCCTTTTTAACTACAACCTTCCACCCGTCCACCTGAGCCACTTCAATTTTTTCTGCGTCTGGTATTGGTTGAATATCAATAATGCGTCTTATCGTTGCTAGTTTTCTCATTCCATCCCCTCTTGCGATTTTTTAAGTTCTTTTAACTTCAAGCACAGACAAAATAAATTTAATTGCATCACCTTTTTTAACTGCGCCGCCATCAAACCTAAATACAAACCATCCTAGTTTTGCTGCCTCGTTGTACTTCTCACAATCATCAATAAATCCTGAACCTCTGGTGTGACGGCCACCTACCCATACCGCACCCTCAATCTCGACTGCGACCATCCTATCCGGCCAACAAAAATCAAATCTCCATTTGCGCGTAGGATGAAACTTATATTCTTGAACTGGCGTTAACCCACTTGCTTTACAGTGCAGTGCGAAAACATCTTCAAGATTTGATTTGCTCACACTAGACCTTTGCGCTTTAATTTTTCCGCACTCTTTAGCATCGCGTCATAGAAACGTTTTTCAACGTATTCCTTACTCATGCCTTCAGGTCGCTTAATTTGCCCGTCATAGACTGCGTGACACGCACTACAACCATATGCGCCGCGTTCATCTCTTGCTTTTAGCCCCATGCCCTTACCCGCTGCATAACTATTTTCATGACACCAAACAACCGTTTCAGAGTTGTAATTACAGACTTCCGGCAACTCGATTAAACATTCTTCATTCTTTGCACTCTGCCGAATCTTTGTCGTTTTTGGACGACTGCGCTTTATCGGCTTCTTTAACTTCTTTGCTCTATCAAACGATGCTGAAGAAAGAACGCCGGTTAATCCCTTTTTCATCGTCCCATCATCTTATTAGTCAGTGCATGTGCGCTTAATATCGGGCGCTCTTCATAAACCTCATCGCGTGGCCCTTGTGCTGTAACCATGTATTTTTTTGATAGAGGCCGATCAGTTACTGTTCGGGGTTTTGCTATATCGTTTTTCTCTAATTTATCGATGTAATTTCTAAAGCCGCTTTCAATTTTATATTTCTCATCTAAAAAAGAAATCTCATTGTTTTCGCGCATTTTAGAAAGTCGTCTATACACGTAAGTGCGTGCGCTTTTTGTTGCTGCGCTCATCGAAAACATAATTTCATCAACAGACATTTCACCAGTGTTAATTAACAATTTCCCGATTTTGAATTCTTTGCTATCTGCTGTATGCGCTCTCATTTTGCTAACTCCGGGTAAAATTGGCTGAACGTCCATTTGCGAAAATCAAATAATTCTCGACGCGTCCACGTTGAATACTCCCAATCGCTCGTCATTTTGAATGCCCGATTTTGGTACTGCATTAGTAAGTGATATCGTGTATCGATCACAGCAGCAAAGAGGATTAAACCAATTACAATTAACTCAATCATGCTTCACACTGTTGCTTAATTGATGCCCAAAATACGCGTATAACCATGCTGCATGCGCTTCAATCTCGTAATATGAATATGGGTTGGCTTCTACGCTCTCGCCGCGCTCTGCTGCTGTTTTTGCGTGTTGCTGTATAGTCTGTATGTGAGGTATAACCATGATCTTTATTTTTTAAATTCTTTGTTAATGCTTACTTGTTTCTTTTGGCACGCGCTTCAATGACATAAAACGGATATCGGCTATTTAATGATTCAGATAACACCGTGTTATCTGTTGCTTCTTCTATTTTCATTGCCCAATATCCAGAAACTTGCCCTTTTTTCTTCCAAATTTTAATAATGGATGGGATTGTTCCTATGTTTGCAGCAAGTTTATCTATGCCCCCGCAATACTTAATTGCGTCATTTATTGATTTAGTAACCGGCTTCATTATTTCTCTTTGAAAAAATTGCATAACTGAAGTATATACTGAATACAAAAAAAATAGCACCAAAAATACAATCAAAAATTATTTTGTTTGTTATAATTAATGCATGAAAACTAATACTGATGGCCTAACAGTAGGCAAGCGCATTAAAAAATTAAGATTGGAAGCGGGGTTAACACAAGAACAGCTTGCGTCACACTTTTTAAGTAGCGATGGACAATCTACACTTATAGTTAAAACAATTTCCTTGTGGGAAAGCGATGTCAATAGAATTAATATTGAGAATTTAGTTATTTTGTGTAATGTTTTGGATACAACGCCAAATTATGTTCTAGGGTTTCCAGAAAAAGAAGTTAGCGCCGAAAATGCTGGATTATCAAAAGATGAGAAATATATTAACAGCGCATATAATATTGCGGATAAAGATGGGAAACGGTTTTTAGTAAGTGCCGCTACTCAGTTGTGGAAATATGCGAATCCTAACCGAGTAGCTGATGATTCTTAGTGTTTTTTAGTTTGTATATGCAGTTTTTGACAAGGGGGCTTCGATTTGAGGCTCCCTTTTTTTATATGTATCAACTAATCCAAAAAACCAAATTTTTTCTTTTGTTGTCATTGATAAATAAGTATTAACTAACAATGATATTTCCTCTAGCTCTTCATCAGAGTTTGAATTAAAACAAACTTCCATCTATACCTCCATTTTTTTTGATAAAAATTAATATCAGTAATAAAAAACCAATTACTAATAATTCTAATAATAGACAGTTAACTCACTTAACGCAACCCGCAAAAACACTTAATTAATATCAAAAAATAGTAATTTAATTCGAGTAAAAAATATTATTTTCAACCTGTTAATTATGCGTGGGTAAAAAATAATATTTAATTGTATTTTCAGTCCCTTTTTTTTGGAATTAGATATATACTTCATTCCATCGAACAACACAAAGCGGGGGATGAAATGGAAATAGTAAATACTCAGCACACACTAGAAGATAAAAAAGTTATCTACGCTCATTACGAAAGACAGCTTGCATTGCTGAAAGAAGAAATTGAAGAGAGAAAAGCAGAGAAGAAAATCAGTTTGCTTGGTGTTGGTACAAGCAGTGTATGGATACAAGGATTTAAGAGTGATGAAATTGCGCTTCAATACAACGAAGCCTTTCAAACAATGATTTTATTGCGTCAGCAGCCTGGTAGTGAAGTACCAAATGATAAAAAATATCAAAGCGCAATAGTTTGCATTGAATTGAATAAGTTAACTATATATGGATTTGGTGATATAGGAGTAAAAAAAATGAGTTTTATTTCGCCATTTTTTGCAAGCAAAGAAGATACACAACGCGCAATAGATACTGTAGGCGTTGAACGTATATTGCGCATGTTTAGAATTTTGCACGGCGTGGAGGTTTGAGCATGATTGATAAGAGCATATTCCCAATTATTCGCATTGAATTGGAATCAATGCGCCACACGTTGCAACTTGCTATATCGCAGCATTTAGAAAACATGGATGAAATTATTCAAAAAGAAATTGACAAAGTTTGCACACCAGAAAACGTGGCTAGCATCGTAGCGCAAGCTGCGGATAAAGAAATAAAAGCAGCAATCACTAACGCTATCCATGATTTTTACAGATATGGTGAAGGACGTGAAGCGATAAAAGAAGTTGTACGCAAAACATTGCGTAACGTGGAGGCTTAATCATGAACGCATCCATCCTCAATCAAATTAACGCACATTTTACGCGCCCTATTTCGATGATAAATAAGCCAACAATTGAAGAAGGTCAGCCTGTTGTAGATTCTAAATATGTGTTTATCACTGACCGCATGATTGGCGATTACTGGGTTGACTTGTACGGTTATTACGATGGTGAAGATGCGGTTATTGAAGCAATAGCACTACATGGAACGCGGATTAATTTGTCTGAATTATTTTACAGCCAATTTTCAAAAGTGCAGCGCGACTACGACGAAGAGATGCGTTTAAGCCGTGAGCAAGAAGAGTACGACAGAGCGTTTTTTAAGTAGCAGGTGAGCGAAGCATGACCGCTATACATGCCTATGCGGGACATAGTTAAAGCCTGTGACAGCTTGGAACAGACAAGCACTAAAAATTTAGGGGCGATGTGGAAGGACACACTGCCAGCAGGGGTGGAAACGGAGAAACGAGCCGCTAGCCGAGGATGGCCTGATTAGATGTTTCCAGCTTATTCTCTTTGTTGGAATGGTGAAAATAGTTAGAGAACAATATCACCCCAGGTTTGCCGATTGACGGTATTAGTAGGTATCAAGCCCTACCCCCTAAACTTTTAGTGGTGCATGACAACAGCAGTCTAAAGCGCGAGAGCGTAGTCTGATTTGGGCAACCTTGGAAACAGGGGCAACATTGAAGCGGCGGCGTGGAAAATAGACACGCAAAAACTGGGAATAAGCCTGTGTCGAAAACAGGGGGAGAAACGAGTTAATTCGCTACCAGCTTTGTGCGAGTTACTAGGTGGTCAGTGCCAGCACTGGTGCGCAGGAGTAATGCCCTGCCCGCTTCAATGTTGTAAGCAGCATCAAGACGCATGCGGATTGTTCAGAAAACCCATGTCTGCGCCATGGATAGGCCAATGGAATCGATGGGCGCAGTCCGCAGTCGTGTTGATGATGTGGCAGTAGAAAACTTCACTCTAATATAAGTGTGGGTGTCATTTTTCTAGATAACGTGATGACGATGAATATTACTGATAGAAGACTGCCGCGCCTAGCTAGCGCAAAGCATCATCAACTTCAAATAAGGAGAAGGCAATGATAACTCGATATGATTTTCCAATTTTTGCAGTAGCACTAACAGCGTGGTTCTTTTGGTTTAAACCTGAGTTAATTATTTTTGCGATATGGGGTGCAATGTGAACACAATAAATATGCAAACACTAATGGCGCTATCTATTAGTCCAATAATCAAACGATTAAAAATAATTTGGATTGACCATCAACTTACTGCATCTAGTCGAGTGGTCGATGTGATTAAACAGCAGCGCGACAACGATAGATACATTGAAATGTTAGAGCACAAAAAGCAAGTTGAACTTATGTCTAAGCGCAACTTAATTGTTGGTCGAGTTTGGGAGGCGAGGTAATTATGAGTTCAAATGCCCTATCAATAATCCGTGGTGACATCTACGCAGCAAAAGACACTTTTGCTTCTGTGTTAACTGACCGCTCAATCAATTTTGAACGCGAGGCAGGCTTTGCAATTCAGCTTTTAAGCGCAAGTGAATACGCAATGAAGATCGCTACAAGCAATAGACAGTCTGTGGTTAACGCAGTGACCAATATTGCGGCTATTGGCATCAGTTTAAATCCTGCGAAAAAACAAGCCTATCTTGTGCCGCGTGACGGAAAGATTTGTTTGGATATTGGCTACATGGGGTTAATGGACTTGGCAATGGCTACAGGGGCGCTTAAATGGGCGCAAGCAGCGGTTGTCCATGAGCAGGATGGATTCTCATTGAATGGCTTTGATAAACCCCCTACGCACAACTTTAATCCATTCGCAAAAGATCGCGGCACGGTTGTCGGAGTTTATGTCGTTGTCAAAACAGCCGATGGCGAATATTTAACGACTGCGATGAGCATAGATGAAGTCAATGCAATTCGTGATCGTTCGTCAGCATGGAAAGCCTGGGTCGAAAAAAATAAATCATGTCCTTGGGTTAGTGATCCTGACGAGATGGCGAAAAAAACATGCGTCAAACGCGCATACAAATTCTGGCCGAAAACTGAACGCTTAGAGCAAGCAATTCATTATTTAAATACCGACGGCGGAGAAGGCGTTAATTTTGATCAGAATGCAGCGACTAAATCGGCAGATCACATTGACGTTACCCCGATGATCTCAGAAGCATTAGCGACTAAAACAGATGAAGAGGCATTGGCTTATTGGAGAGCGAATAATGCACGAGTAGCCAAGCAGTCAAAAGACCATCAACAATTGAAAGACGCTATCGCAGCACATCGAATTAAATTGAGAGAAGCAGCGTGTGTTGTAGACGTGCCAGAAAATGAAATTAAAGAAGAACTTCAAAGCGAAGTCTACACGCCGGAGTAAGCCATGGTGATTATCGAATGTACGCAAGGCTCTGATGTTTGGCATGAAACCCGTTGCGGTGTGATTACAGCAAGCAAAGTGGGAGAGGCGCTAGAGGTTGTAAATAAAGGCAAAAAAAACGAAAAGCCAAGCGCAAAAGCAGAGCTATATGCAACGCAAGTAGCAATGGAAAGAATCAGTAAAAAGCCATGCCAAGCCATTTTTAATTCTTGGCAAATGAAACAAGGTACAGAGCGCGAATCAGACGCACGTATTGCGTATGAAGCGGAGACTGGAAACATGGCTACCGAATCCGGCATTGTGCTTACCGACGACCGTCTCTTTGGGTATAGCACAGATGGCTTTATTGAAGATGATGGTTTTATTGAAATCAAGTGTTTAGCAAGTCCTGTTTTAGTGCGCGATATTTTACTCACTGAGGACTTATCAGATTACATGCATCAAATTCAAACAGGCTTATGGATTACGGGGCGCAAGTGGTGCGACTTTGTAATGTATGTACCAGAGCTTGAAAACGCAGGCAATCAATTATTCATCAAGCGCGTTTTACGAGATGAAAACTTTATTGATGAAATGGTGGACGGCCTTGTTAAATTTGAAAAGGTCGTATCTATGAATGAAAATATTTTTAGAATGAAGAAGGAGTCTTAAAAATGACAACAGAATTGCTTAATGCACCTAAAAGCTGTGTAGCAGAATACCAGCCGTTCTATGCTCAACTTTCTGAATTAGAGCAAATTAATTTAAAGTTGGTATTTGACTATGAAAGCAAAAAGGGAAACAAAGAAGCACGTAGTCACGTCAACACATTGCGCTTAACTAAAGGCGCATTAGAGCGCACTAGAAAAGAAGCAAAAGCAGAATCATTACGGATAGGTCGCGCTATTGATTCCGAAGCAGCAGAAATAGAAAAGCGCATTGAGGCGATGATCATTGTGCATCAATCAAAAATTGATGAAATAGAACAGCGAGAAGTAAATCGCATCAATGCCATTAAAGAAAAACTTTCTGCGTTGGGTGAAATTCACCAAGGGCAAACAGCAGCAGACTATCGGCTTCATATAGCGGCACTTGAAATGGTCACTATTAATGAAACTTGGCAGGAATTTATTGCCGAAGCCGCACAAAAAAAAGACGCTTCAATTGCAAAATATCGTCAGCTTTTATTAGAACGTGAGAAATATGATTCTGAGCAAGCAGAACTTGACCGCTTACGCGCTGAAGCAGTAGCACGCGCACAAAAAGACCGCGATGAAGCCATTGCCAAAGCCGCAGCAGAAAAAGCAATTATAGATGCTGAATTAAAAGCCAAGCAGGAAGCCGATAAAGCGCGTCAGTTAATTGAAGAAGCGGAGCGCAAGGCAAAGCAAGACCGTGATGCAGCGGAGCGCCGTGAACTAGAACTTAAGCTACAAGCAGAGCATGCAGAGCGTAGGCGCATTGAGGCAGAGCAAAAAGCAGAGCAGGATAAAAAAGACGCCTTGGCTAAAGCTGAAATCGAAAAGAATCTTGCGATTAAAGCCGAACAAGAAAGAATTTTTGCTAAAGAAAAAGCGGAGGAATCCGCAAGGGCAGAACGCGAAGCGAATAAGGCGCATAGAGAAAAGATCAACAATGAATCATTGGAAGCCTTTATTTCTTTTGGCGTTAAAGAAGATTGTGCAAAAGACTGCATTAAGTTAATTGCGTTAGCAAAAATACCTCACATTCAAATCTATTATTAAAGGTAATCGTATGGCTTCAGTTAATAAAGTGATCGTAGTCGGCAATTTGGGGAAAGCCCCAGAAACGCGTTATATGCCCAATGGTGAAGCAGTAACCAATATCACCGTTGCGACGACGGAGAGCTGGAAAGATAAAAACTCAGGCGAGAAAAAAGAATTAACCGAATGGCACAGAATTACTTTTTATAGAAAACTCGCTGAAATTGCGGGGCAATACTTAAAAAAAGGTTCTCAGGTTTATGTTGAGGGCAGATTGCAGACGCGTAAATGGGCTGATAAGGATGGCATAGAGCGTTACACCACTGAAATCATTGCAGACACTATGCAGATGCTAGGCAATAAGTCTGGGGGCTCTAGAGATGATAGCGCCCCATATCAAAAAGAACAAAACGCATCAGCAGCTTCGCAAAGTTTTAGTGATATGGATGACGATATACCGTTTGCTAATCCATATCGCGGCAAATATTCATACGCGGTATAAGCATGCTAAATAAGTGACTTATGACCAACATCGTATTAATGAAAACATCGAGTAACACTTTGGTTCCGGCTGATCATAATTCAGCCGAATATATCCGCAAATTAAAATTAGGTGTCGGTGTCGAGGTAAAACCAAAACGTTATAACAATGTGAAATTTCACAATAAACTTTTTAAGTTGGTTGAGTTTGCATATGACGTTTGGGAGCCGCAAGAAAAGGAACACAAGGGCGTAAAGATTGAAAAGAATTTTGACCAGTTTAGAGAAGATATTACGATTCTTGCAGGATTTTACACTACGAGTATTAGGGTAAATGGTGATATCCGATTTAATGCTAAAAGCTGGTCATTTTCAAGCATGGATGATGTAGAAAAAGAGAGGCTTTATAACTCGATTATCAATGCAGTTTTAAAGCATGTTTTAAAAAACTATACCCGCGACGATATCGACAAAGTAATTGATGGGCTAATGCGATTCGATGGGTAAGCATTAAATGGTCAGATCGAACAACATTTTTAACTTATAACTAACATCATGAAAATCAATCAAACTAAATTAGTAGAAGTGGACGCAAGGACGTTAAAGATTACAGCAAAATGCAGTGATATGTTCTCGTTTGAGATTTGCGACCAAAATAATAAAGTAATATTTAATCAAGAAGATGGTTATGTACCAGAGTTTATGCCTGGGGAAAATTACGGCGACTACATCATGTTAGATATTGATATTGATACTGGCGTTATTACAAATTGGGTGAAGCCAACACAAGAGCAAATAGAGGAATTTATTAATCAGTACAATGATAATTAAAGGTGCGAGATGAAAGCAAAAAGATTTTGGACGCAAGAAGAAATCAATATTCTTGTAGATTTATATCCAGATCACGAAACAAAAAAAATAGCAGAACAATTAGGGCGAAGTGTTAAATCTATATTTGGCAAAGTAGATGAATTAAAGATTAAAAAATATGTTGGATTTTTAAATAAAAAGACAGGAATTAGACCTTCAAATTATTTGCATGAGGGGACAACGCAAATAGATGAAAGAGGTTATGTAAGAATTAAAACAAAATTTAATACTTGGGAGTTAAAGCATCGTTTTATTTGGGAAAAAGAACATAATCAAAAAATTCCTGACGGGCACAGCATAAGATTTAAAGATGGGAATAGAAATAATTTTGAGATTAATAATTTAGAGTTAATTTCAAAAAAAGAAGTAATGAAACTAAATGCAATACATAACTATCCTGTTGAAATTATAAAAACAATTCGACTATTAAGCGCACTAAATAGGAAAATAAATGAACGACATAAATGAACTTCGCAAGCACTTATTTGAAACTTTAGCTGCATTAAAAGACAAAGATAATCCAATGGACATTGATAGAGCAAAAGCCGTTTCTGAAGTGTCGCAAACGATTATTAATAGCGCAAAATTAGAAGTTGAATATGCCAAAACAACTGGAGAACATATTGATTTCATCGAAGGGAAAAAAGATGCGAAAGAAAATCTACCAATTGGAATTACAAACATTACGCAGCATCGTTTGAGGTGAAATACTATGTTCACAATAACACTACCGCAATATCCGCCATGCGCTCAAATAGAGCAAGTCATTAATTTTCTACATAGCGCGGGGAAAAGTGAGTTTGCAAATATCGTGAAAGAAATGGATAGAACGTATTTAATTAATACGTCTTTTGTTCCGCTTAGTTTTGGGGGTGAAGGTGAGTAGGCCAAAATACGAATACCCAAACGTGACAAAAGAGCTGCTTTTAAATTTAGCTTATCGACTGCGGTTAGCTCGCAAGAATGCACGTAGACATGAGAAACCAGATAGCACAAGTTATTTGGAGCTTTGGGTAGACGCACAAAGATTAGAGGCATGGAATTCATACCAAGCAGCTAAAGCATTGGTCACAAGAGAGAGAACAAAATGACAGATCAAAATAAAACAGTAGTTGCATACGCGACGCTATAAAGTTTGCTATGCAATTCAGAAAAGAGGTAATCGAGTGAGCTACGACTTTGAGTGCCCATATTGCAAGGCGCAGATGGAAGCATGCCCAGATAATCTTTCCCCTTGTGAAAATTATGAGCACACGTGTGGCAAATGCGGAAAGACTTTTTTGTACCAGGTTGAATACGAAATAAGTTATTCAACCTGGGAAGCACCCTGCTTGAATGGCGGCGAGCATCAATATAAACCAGTAACAGGCTATCCGCCCGAATATTTCGAGGGTAGAGAACGGTGCAAGATTTGCGACGACGAGATTACTACCAAGGAGGAAGGTAAATGAGTTATGTTTTTGCTGTCGAGTCCGAATATGACTATCAACTTAGTAACGTTATAAAAGTATTTGAAGATGAAGCGGAAGCAAATGCTTTTTGTGATTTATGCAGAAAATATAATGAATCAAATTCATTTATCACGCTCGATATTACTAATTCCGCAGAAGTGGAAATTTATCAAAAAGAAGAAATCGCATGGAATAATTCACATCCCGCCGGGCCAGGAAATGCAGGTGCTGATTATTATTATGTAAATAAAATTGAATTTGTAAAAGCAAGTACGCCATCTAAAGGTGAACCTCAGAAAGAAACAAAATGACTATTTCACTATACATATTAAATATTGTAGATGACTTCGGCAATCAAATAAGACCTTGTGATCTAGCGTCTTATCAACAAAGGTATAACTTCTTTTATGGTGTTTGAAATGACTATTGATTTTACTAAGCCTGTGCAGACAAAATGCGGGCAGCCTGTGGAAATTATAAGCACAACGGCAAGAGGAGCATTCCCAATTGTTGGCTATATAGGCGACTTTGTGGAAATTCAAAGATGGGATTCTAAAGGGATTAAATTTGGCTATGGCGATGGCGGTGATTTAGAAAATATTTTGGAATATACCCAAGAAAAGAAAGTGATGTATGTGAATGTTTATATGGATGGTTCCTCTAGGGTGTGCGACTTAAAAGAGGAGGCAATTAAATTGCAATCTGAAAAGTGCATAGCCTGTGTTCGCGTTGAATATACTGAGGGACAGTTTGATGAATAACCAACAAGAAGCACTAAAGATAGCGCAAGAGTTAAGAGATTGGGAAAACGTAACTAAGCATTCATATTTTGCATTGTCGAATTTAATTATTAAGGCCGCTGATGCCCTATCAGAACAAGCAGAGCAAGCGCAACCCGCTGGATATTTTTACCACGATAAACATGACGGCGGTGAGTGGAAGCATATTGCCGACACCAAAGAACAAGCGGATAAGTATGATGGAATAGTTATTCCACTCTATAAAAATCTTAAATGTATTGAAAAGCCATTTGCTTATTTTCAGAAGCATCCAATTTCAGGCGCATGGGAGGAAGTTCTTGCATCATCTGCTAATGATGATGGTGTAGTAGCTGCTTATAGAGTGCCACAAATACAATCACCTAAGACTGTTGAAGAATTTGCAAAAACAATCAGTTTCACTCAACAAGTTTCACTCGACGAAAGACAACGGTTGATTGAGCAAGTTAATGACTTGAAGATGTAACTTGAGAATAAAAAAACAGAGTGGCAGCCAATTGCTACAGCGCCGAAGGAAACGTAATGCTAACCAAAGATCAAATTGAACAGCGCCTGATACCTTGGAAAGATAAATACATTGCGCTATCAGCCGCCTATGAAGAATTTAGAGGGCTTACTGGCGCAGCGCCTGATAGCAAATTAATGACACCTATTTTTGACATGTGGGAAGCCTATACCGACTTGATGTCTGAAACAGTTAGCGACGGCGGAGAATGGCTTGATTGGTACACCTATGAGTGCTGCATGGGGGCAACGCCAATGACGGTTATTTTTAAAAATGGCAAAGAATTAGAAGTTGCAACATTGCGTGATTTGGCGCGCGTGATATCTGAAATATAAATTAAGAAAGTGACACGTGAAATACATTTACCACTATCACGCGGCAATGCAAGAAAATGAACGCTCTACCATTCATATGGATGGCATTGTCGATACAAATAGCCCAATATTAAACTTTGACATGTACTTTGAATTTAAAAAACAGCTTGCTAATAAAAATAATGTGGAACCCGAAAAAATAGTCATACAAAGCCTATCGTTTTTACATACAGAACCAGCTTCCAATGCAGAAAGTGAAGCATAAAAATGCTAAATGTATTTTTTGTTTTGAACCTTATTTTATTTTCGTATTTTTTGGGTGACGCAATAGCGCATTCAACGATAGCAACAGAATGCAAACGGCTTGGCGGTTTTTATGTTGGCAATAAAACGTATAAGTGCGTGGAAATTGAACATAGCGAAGGTAAGAAATGAAAACAGAAACCGGCGTAATGGTTATTAAAGATGGTAAGGGATGGGGGAAAATATACAAAAAAGGGAATGGTATAAGTTATGGATGGGTTCCGCTTGAAGACGCGATTATTGCCAATCCTGAATTGTGCAAAAATTCTACTGACATCAAACCTATCGGGATGTTATCTAAAGACGGCCCTTACATTAATGAATTATCTTTAGGGGAACTTGTGCATGTAAAGCGGACAACAACAATTGAAATTAAGATTGAGGGCGAAGCATGAACCTATTCTACGATTATTCGCGCTGTATGCCCTCCTCCTGCGACAAAAAAGAACAGTGCGCAAGGTACACGTCACCCTATGGTGAAAGACAGTCTGTGAGCGATTTTAGCTTAAATAGAAAGTGCGACGAGTTCATATCAAATCAAAGTACAAAACTACAGGATAAAACCGGCTAATTGCAGAATAAACATACGCGATATGTTTAAAAATGTCCGAAATTTGTACACGTTTTTCGGATATGTATAGACAATCGACATATCTTTATAAAAAGAGGCATTCGATGGAATTGGAAAATAAAAAAGCAATATGGTCAATTAGCGCCCCTGACAAATTTGGCGATAAATTCGCAGAATGCATTCAAGATGGGAAATTAATTGCGGTAGCGTTAATCCTCCAAAATAGCGGAAATATTATTTATATTGGCAAAAAACTTTTAGTTCAAAAAATTTAAACACCTATGCTTAAACTACTTCAATTATTGATATTTGGTCATTGCCACAAGTGGGAAATTATTAAAGCGGTGGAATGCGACAATAAAAATAATACGACATGGACTAGGCACTATTGCCAGTGCGAAAAGTGTGGAAGAGTCAAAATATTTGATGTTTGATAAATTGAATAAAAAAAATATAGATGAGCCTTGCATATGACGCAATGATGTTTGTGAGAGAAGTTCATAAAGATCAAGTAAGAAAATATACTGGAGAGCCCTACTTTATGCATCTTGCTGAAGTAGCGGGAATTGTAGCGACAGTTACGGATTGGGATCAGATTGATCCAGAAGTGATGATAGCTACTGCCTATTTACACGATTCTATGGAGGATCAGCAAGTAACCGCAGAGGAATTACAGGAAGTGCTAGGAGTACACGGCATGTCATTTCAATTTCATGTTGTGCGCGGGGTTATTTTGCTTTCAGACTTTGAGACAGGCAACCGAACAGAGCGCAAAGCAGCGTCACGAGAACGTCTTGCAAATGCGCCTGGATGGGTGCAAACAATCAAATGTGCTGACCTTATCAGCAATACATCTAGTATTGTGAAGCACGACCCAAAGTTTGCGGTGACTTATCTTGAAGAGAAACGCTTACTTTTGGATGTAATGACTAAAGCTAATTCGCGATTATTAGAATTGGCGAGGTCGCAAATTATGCAAGAAATGAGTATATAAATGCCCAAGATAACCCACGCAATAGAGCCTATCGGAGTTTCATATATTTGTAATAACTGTGGCAAAGGTAAAATGGTATTCCATAAATTTCAAGCAGATGGTGAGGCTTACAGTGGCATGCATCAATGCACCCATTGCAAGAAATTTGCATTTTTAACAAAAAAATACCCCACGGTTAGGTATTTACGAACATAGTAAATGGTGCGCAAACCTGGACTTGAACCAAGAACCTAAAAATTCTAATTATCGCGAATCTGCCACAATTAGAAGCTATGGGCGCATGTGTTAATAGATGATTTGTTGATGGCCGGAGCTGATCTCCGGCATGCTAATTTTATTGAAGGACGAGGATTGTTCTATCTCGATTAGCGCGCCTTCTCACCCACTGCGAATCAGCACTTCGCATTCATCAACACGACTGCGGACTTAGACCAGATCAAACTAAGACGGCCCATTACCCGTTTTTCGGCCCCAAGGAATCGAACCTTGTAATCCGCATGCGTCTTGATGCTGCTGATGCATTATAATGCAAATTAAAACACATCGGCTATCACATTTGAAAAACGACAGGCATTGTTTATCGTTTAAAAACAATGGTTTGGTATTACATATAGAAAAAACATAAAAGGTAAAAATATGGAATGGAATCAAGGAAAAGTGCCGTATATACCTGGGGTGACATTTAAAGTGTGGCTAGATAGCGGAGATGTCAGAATTTGCCAATGGCGTGATTCGCTATGTACAACCGGTTTATTTTTTAAGGATTGTACCTCCCCTTTGCAAAATTCCCACTGCGATACAAGTCGAATAAAATCATGGAAATTAAGCAACCATTGATAGTGCAAATAAAGATACACCGGCTATCACTTACAAGAAGGTAAATTTATGAATTTAAAGATAAACATCAATGATTATGCGCGCGTAAAATTAACAGATCATGGCCGTGCAATCCACTTAAAAAACCTCGAACGATATATTGATATGGAATATATGCCTCCTAAAGAGGACTCAGAGGGCTACAGTAGATGGCAACTATGGCAATTAATGAAAGATTTCGGCTCGCACATGGGAAATGGCAACCCCATTCCTTTTGAAACAGCAATTGAGATTACTCCAGCGACGTGGGATTAAATGAACATTGAAGAACTAAAGAGACTAGCCAAACAAGCAACACAAGGGGGATGGCGAATTGAGGAAAGTGGCGACATGTATGATTCTTACGCCGGGAAACGCCGTTTGCTTGGCAATGCGCCTTATTCGGAATACGCCCCAGATATAGAAGATGCCAGATATATTGTAGTAGCCAATCCTCAAGTCATACTTGAGCTTATTGCTATGGTAGAAAGGCAGGAAGCACGGATAAAAGAGCTTGAATCTACAGATGGGACCAATGCGCGCTAATTTACCTGATTTTACCCTATATTTAACTTTAATTAGATTAAATACCATTTAAAAACAATAGGTTGGAATTACAATTATAGCGCGCGCATGGGGTGGACCTAACTCTTACTTTTTCCGACGAAATTCCCAAGGCGGAACCGGATTCTCGTCAGACCATAGCCCAGTCTGATTCGCCCTGGCTTCCGCTTCTATTGCTGGCAACGATGAATCCTTACTATAGCGCGTATAAGTCCATGCCAGGCCACGTTCTACCTGCGCGCGATTAACTTGTACGCCGTCACACGTTACAACAGCCACAGTGCGTCCATAACGGTCAATCGTTTGCGTGACATATTGCGCGTCTTTGCCGAAGCATAACTCAGATAGTGATTGTTTTGACCGTTCACCAAACGCTTGTTTCTTTTCTGGCGCGTCAATATTGGCTAGCCTAATTTTAAGTGGCTTGTTATCTTCAAGAACGGTCAAAGTATCGCCGTCAGCAATGCCGATAACTTGCGCTGAAAAGGCGTTACCTGTCATTATTAACAGGGTAAATAGTAAGGTTTTCATTTATTGGCTAATAGTTCATTCTTTTTATTGCTTCCGTAGCTACTGCCGAAATAATAATATAGAACGACCATTAATGCTGCATCTAAAGTTCCTAACAATCTAGCGACAAGCTGCTCGCTGCCATGTGGAACAGTGGTCATAAAGAGAATAATGTTTAATACCGCCCACACGATAACGATTGCATAAGCAAGAATCTTGTTTGTAGAATCATGCGTCTGTATCTCGCGGTTACGGGCACTATCTCGGTCTTTAAATGCTAACTCTTCCATATCTTTCATGCTTTGAAAGCCTAGGTCTTGCATGTGCAATGAAAACTGTTGATCTGCATTTTTTAATGCCATCATTTGCTCTGGTGTTGCTCCTGATAATGCCTGTTTAATTGCATTTTCTGTTTTGTCTGATAATCCCAAAGCATCCCCAATAGCCGATACTGCCATGCCAGCTAATGGGCCACCAAGTGCTGTCCCTATCCAGGGCGATACCGTTGATACAATTGCTTTCCAGTCCATTATGCGTCCCCCGCTGCGTAATTAAGGTTATTTGCGACACGATTTGTCCACCCCTTGCCATAAGTTGCCCATCCAGAAAGGGACGTGTAATACTTTAAGCGTTGCGCATTAAACCGAAGAATTACATCGGTAACACTGTATGACTGGATTGCGGCTAACGTGTGAGGGCCAATACTTCCATCATCAACTACTTTAACCGCTCGTTGCAATGCACGCCTTGCTGTACTCATCCCTGCATTTACAGCAAAATCCCATACCTGAAATGCAATGGCACTATCCATTTGATCCGCGCCAAGTTTTAACCACCAATCACGGTAATAAA
>TARA_R110000822_G_scaffold159476_33_pt1 | contig 22499 bp, 18 predicted proteins | sample TARA_R110000822 | Tara Oceans TARA_R110000822 (sample SAMEA4397666) | marine metagenome | biome: Polar Biome; feature: [SRF] surface water layer (ENVO:00010504); material: water (ENVO:00002006), including particulate matter (ENVO:01000060) such as... | depth 5 m | reverse complement strand
GTAGTGTGGGCTCTACGGATGACCGTCGTTTCTACCATGGGTTGAGCGTTATTCAGGGGCGTGATTCCATTGGTCGTTACGATGGTATTGCTATAGGTTCTGGTGATCGAACTCACCCACAATCCGCACCGTCAACTATTGACAACTGGTTTTACTTTATTAAAGACCGAGAAGTTTATCCCGATGCAGACCTGACGGCTGGTACGGGTGTTGATGGTCGAAATCCTTTGGCTATGATTGATCTACTTGATGTGACGAGCAGTTGTATTAATGATAGCAATAGTGATTCCGACAGTAATAACCAATGTAGTGCTTTAGACCTTGCGAATGGCTGGAAACTTAGTTTAGCTGAGGCGGGTGAAAAGAATCTATCTATCCCGTTAATATCAGGTGGTAATATTAACTTCACTACCTATCTTCCAGAGGGTGGAGAAGCAGACGGTGACTGTGCGCCCAATATTGGCATCAGCCGACTCTATCAGGTGGCTGCTCGGGATGGTTCTCCCGATATTCATCTTCATTCCAAGGTACAGGGCAATACGTTGCAGGCATCAGACAGGTATGTGGATTTAGCTTCAGGTATCGATGGTGGGGTTACCGCGGTTTCACCCAATACAGGACTGGCCGGGGGCACTCAAACAAAATTGGGTGATCAGCGACCTAATACATTCTTTTGGCGTGAGCTGGATGTTGATGTGTTGGATGAATAATATTTAGGTGATGAGAGCAATGATGAAAATAACGTCAAAAAAAAAGGGGTTTACATTAATCGAGGTGATGATGGTTGTTGCTATCATAGCGATCATTGTCGCGATCGCCTTGCCCAACTATCGAGAGTATGTTCTTCGCTCTAACCGTGCCGTGGGTAAAGGTGAGCTTCTGCAAGTGGCGTCGAGGCAGGAACAGTATTTTCTGAACAACCGTTCTTATACAAACCTGATGACAGATCTTGGCTACACGGCGAATTATTATGTGGATAGTGAGGGGCAGCCAGCTACCGCAGCGAGCAGTATTTATCAAATCACTATTACTGAACCGACAAGTAACACCAGGGAAACTACCTATACGTTGTCTGCGGTTCCCCAAAATGGTCAAACAGATGACATTAAGTGTGGTTCGCTTGGGATTGATGAACAGGCAGACAAAACTGAAACGGGTACAGAGACAGACACCTATTGTTGGTAAGACACTTACTCTATTTCAAATTTCTTCAACTTATGCCGTATCTGCCGAAAGCTGATTCCCAGCTCTTTGGCAGTGGCGGTTTTGTTCCAGCGGTTTCTTTCTAGTGCGCTGACTAACATGTCTTTTTCAATAGTAGCAAGATAGTCGTCGATAGAGCTGAATTCTTCTGTGGTTGAATTAGAGCGGTGGGAATTTTCTACCGAGGGTATTTCTGGATGGAGTTGAAGATCAACGGAACCTATTGTTGAACCATGACAGAGGGTGAAGGCCCGTTCCAACGTATTTTCCAACTCGCGGATATTGCCGGGAAAGCTGTGCTTAAGAAGCGCTTGAAGTGCTTCATCAGAGAGTGTTGGTGTTGGTTGGCCGGATTCACTAGCAAACCGTTTCAGAAACGTATCTGCTAGTTGTGGGATATCATCCCTGCGGTCACGCAAGCTGGGCACTGGAAGCTCGATAACATTGATACGGTAAAATAAGTCCTGACGAAACTGGTTGCTTTGTACCTCTTTTGCCAAGTTCTTGTGTGTGGCACTGAGAATTCGAACATCCACCGGTATCTCATCCTCAGCACCAACAGGGCGTACGCTTTTTTCCTGAATGGCACGTAGAAGTTTTACCTGCATTTCAAGAGGCAGATCTGCCACTTCATCGAGTAGCAGGGTTCCGCCATTGGCGGCTTGGAACAGCCCTTGTTTATCCTTATGCGCCCCAGTAAAGCTCCCTTTTTTGTGGCCAAAAAATTCACTTTCCATGAGCTCTGAAGGAATGGCACCACAGTTAACCGGAATAAAGGGCCCGTTTGCGCGAGGACCAAGACCATGAATTGCTCTGGCGACAAGCTCTTTGCCACTGCCAGACTCACCGCTGATAAAAATAGGCGCCTGGCTGCGGGATACTTGCCTGATTTGTTGTTTCAGAGCCTCCATAGCGGGAGAGCTGCCAATTAAGGTTGTAGACGCTGAGGTATTCTCTAGGTCTTTTTGATCCAACTTGAGTGCTGCTTGAACAATGTTGCGCAGGCGTATTAGCTCTAGGGGTTTGGAAATAAAATCAAACGCGCCCTTTTTAAGCGCTTCTACAGCCACCTCCATATTGCCGTAGGCAGAGATCATGGCTATGGGAAGATGTGGGTGGCAGGCTTGAACGTGATCAACGAGTTCAAGCCCGTTACCATCGGGCATGTTCATATCAGTGAGGCAGAGATCAAAGCTCTCACTGTCCAGTAGTTTTCGAGCTTTGGTGAGCTTGGCAGTAGTGACCACCTCAAGTCCCATCTGTTCCAGGGTCATGGAGAGTAATTCCCGGATATCAGGTTCGTCGTCAACAATCAAAACACGTTTTTTCATCATTATTGCGGTCTCGGTAATAGTCGTTCCGTATGAGAAAATCCTATACGAAAATGGCTATTTTCAGCGTTGTCTCCGAAATAATTAAGTAAGGCATAGTTTACCTTACAAAGTTCCAGAGCCAAGTAGAGACCCAAACCGGAACCTTCGTGAGATGTGGTAAAAAAGGGTTCAAAGATCTGTTCTTGATTACTCTTGGGAATGCCGGGCCCTTTGTCATAAATGTCTAGAAAGGGAAGGTTAGAAGTGGCGTCCTTTGAAACGACGAGCTTGATCCAGCGCTGATCACAGGACTGTTGACTGAAACGTATACCGTTATCTACTAGATTGGTTAGAATTTGAGTCAGGTGGCTTGGGTCAAAAAATATCTGAGTGTCTTGCCCATCACTCTCAATTTCTATAATCGTCAGTGGTTGATGATAACCTAGGTATTCCATGCGAAATTTCTTTAGCCATTGTAATAACCATAGCTTTTGAAATGCAGGTGTTTTTTGGCTCGAGAGTTGGAGTACATTCTCAACAATTTGATTCACGCGGTTACATTGTCGGTTAATAATATCAATCAATTTGTCTTGGCTTTCACTTGAGGGTTGCTCGGACAGTAATTGTGATGCATGGCTGATCGCACCTAAAGGATTACGGATTTCATGAGCAATACTGCCCGTTAGTCTGCCTAGTGATGAAAGCTTTAGCTGTTGGGCTTGCTGGGCCAAGGTTCGGGTGTCTTCCAAAAATATCAGCGTCTGTTTCGCGGCACCCTGATGGAGAGAGGTGAAATTCGCCTGTAATTCTTGCGAGCTAGAGGTAGCCTTGAATATGGGCGTCCTTAGCCAAGGGTAGGTTCGCCATCGTTCGAGTTGTTTAAGCAGTGGTGGGATAAGCCTGATTGTTTGGTTTATTCCCAGAGGTTTTCCTGGTGCTTGACCACCCAATAATTGTACAGCAGAACTATTGATCAGCTGGATGTTGTCGTTGCTATCAACAACGACAATCCCTGTATGCATCCGTTTAACAATTGATTCGTTAAGTTTTTGATGTCGCGCGCTCTCAATGGCAGTTTTGGAAGCAACGGTCTGAGCTGCCCGGATACGTTGGGTTAATATTTGAAAAACCAGTGCTGTGATAAAAAGCAGAATGCCCAAAATACCTGCCGGAAATATAGCTTCTTGATTCTTATTCAGTAACAGGATGGTGGACAGCGTTTCTGTCATCACAAAAATACTGGCAGTAGCGGCCAGTAGCAGAGACAACCTTCCTGCTACGAAGATGCTGCCCGCAGCCACAATAGCCAGCATTAGAAAGCCCAGCCCGCTTTCTAGTCCTCCACTGGCATGCATCATCAGGGTGATCGCCACCATATCCGTTAGCAATATAAAGAACAGCAGCTGGGTACTTGGCCCGTGTGGGTGGGAGCGGAAGTAAAACAGCGTGATGAGGCAGAGGAATGTGTACGCAGAGGTGGTGATTAAAAATAATTGAGGGTTTTCGCTGCCCAGAATTTTCAGGGCTATACCGGTCAGGTACATAACGAGTAATAGCACCGCCAGTATTGCCCGATAGTAGGCATAAACCTTCAGTAGGCTATCGGGGACGGTACTGGTTTCAACCTGATCGGCTTGCCGTTGCATACCTACCCTTTATGTTTTGTTTATGACGTGATTCTATCCGAAAAGCGTAGTTTGTTTCATGGTGAAAACGCTGTGATTGAGTATTGAGTCAATACATCGCAGATATTTTTCAGCATTAAATGTATCTGTAGAAGATAGAGGTTAATCGTAGATAGTTGGGATAGGTTGACGTTTGTGTTGGGTTTTTTGGTATATATCGACGATGCGAGTTATCACTGATTCGCAAACGGGTTTTCCCTCAAGGAAGTCATCAAGTTCGTCGTAGGTGACGCCTAGGGCCTGTTCATCAGCTTTTTGAGGCACCAGACACTCTAGGTCCGCGGTGGGCGTTTTTTCTATAAGGGTTTTGGGTGCACCAAGAAAATCAGCGATCTGACGAACCTGGCGTTTGCTAAGACCAAACAGTGGTGCTAAATCACAGGCGCCATCGCCCCATTTGGTGAAAAAACCGGTAATATTTTCGGCGGAATGATCAGTGCCAATAACCAGCCCACCTAAAAGCCCGGCAAGTTCATACTGAACAGCCATGCGCGATCTGGCCTTAGTATTGCCCTTGGTAAAGTCAATAACGGAATCGTGAATCGTCTGTAAATTACGCTTATTTAAAGCACCGAGAGCTTCCTCATGAATACCTTCCACCCCTAGTTTGATATTGACTACAAGGCTTTCTGTTGGCTGGATGAATTTCAGTGCTAATTGAGCATCATGTTCATCAGCTTGAATGCCATAGGGTAGTCTGACAGCAATAAACTGGTAGTGCTGATCAACATTTTCATGATTGAGTTGGTCTACCGCTAGTTGAGCCAACCGGCCACAGGTGGTGGAGTCAATGCCTCCGCTAATACCGAGGATAAGCGTTTTGGCGCCAGATTTTGAAAGTGTTGATTTGATAAATGTTATTCGACGTTCTGTTTCGAAGGCCGGGTCGATATTAGGTAGGACCTTCATTTCCCTGCGGATTTCGTCAATATCCATGGCTTGGCTCATGAGGTGGTGTTCGTTGGTTGTATATTAGAGCGCAGTCTATAAGGTCGTCTAGAAGCAGGGCCAACTGTACGCGTTATGAGTGGTAATAATGTTCGAAAAAACGGTAGCCCTTTCATGGTACGGGCTCGTTTATTGAAAAACCCCAAAAGTGAGCCGGTCAAACCAGGATTTTTCTCCCCGGGCGGCGTCTTTACCCGATTTTTTATAGCGTTCACTAAAAACATGGCGGGTGTCGAAACCAATCGTTTCTGGTTTATCATAAAGCCCCGCTGTCAGTGTGTTTGTCCAGCTACGCTTGAGTGAAGTGGTGTCTTCTTGATATTGGAAGTTACCACTTTCGTCTAGTGCGGGGTGGTTTGGGTAGTTGGCGACTAGTAACTTGACGGCATCATTGGAGAGATCCTGCATTTGCATTAAATAATAGGCTTGGGCCATAACGGCTAGACCATCTGGTACAGCAGGCGTCATTTGGTAGTTTTCGACCACATAACGTCCTCGATTGGCCGCGGCAAGGTAGGCTCCGCGGAGAAAATAGTAGTTGGCAGCATGGATTTCGAGTCGTGCCAGGTTATTTCGCAGATAAATAGTTCGTTTACGGGCATCAGGTGCATAGGGACTGTCGGGAAACCGGTTCAACAGCTCATTAAATGTGGTCAACGAGTCGCGGGCAGAACCAGGATCACGTTTGGATTCATCGGTGGGTATTAGCTGGTCAAAAAAGCCCTTACCTTTTGAAAAGGAAGAAAGCCCTTTTAAATAGTATGCATAATCCACATTGGAGTGCTGAGGGTGTAATCGGATGAACCGATCCGCCGAGGCAATGGCAGCTTCAAATTCACTTGCTCGGTAGCGGGCATAAATGAGCTCCAGCTGTGCCTGTTCTGCATAGTCACCAAATGGGAATTGAGCCTCTAGTGCTTCTAGGTTTTCAATGGCGGTCTGCCAGAAAGCGTCATTTAAATCCTGCTGAATCACCTCGTAGAAATCTTTCTCCGAAAATTCACTCGTGTCGCGCTCTTCCTGATTGATTTGGTCAGCGCCTTTCAGCCACGAGCAGCCGGTGATCAGTAGTGTTGTGCATAACAGCAGAGGGGTCAAAAATCGCATGTTGGTGGTTAAATCCCGATGAGTGAGCAGTAAAGTGTTCTTGTTAGCTGGAGCAATGCCTGTAAGATTCGCTATTTAACCACAGGCCCGACGGGATGCAAAACACCGATGACTGATCCAATAGAACTGGAAGCGATAGTGCCACTAGAACTGGCTGGCAGCCGTCTTGATCAGGTTGCGGCGGAATTATTTGATGATTTCTCTCGTTCCCGCTTGCAACAGTGGATCAAAGAGGGTGATTTATTGGTCAATGGTCAGTTGTATAGACCTAAAGACAAGCTTTTGGGTGGCGAGACGTTGGTGGTGAATGTTGCATTGGAGCCGGAGGGCGAATGGGAGCCGGAGGCGATCAAGCTCGATATCATCTATGAGGATGAACATATTCTCGTCATTAACAAACCAGATCGGCTGGTTGTTCACCCCGCGGCAGGAAACTATACCGGCACGTTACTCAATGGCTTAATCCACCATATTCCAGATAATGAAAATATTCCTCGTGCTGGTATTGTTCACCGCCTAGACAAGGATACCACCGGACTAATGGTGGTCGCTAAATCCCTAATAGCCCACCATTCTTTAACTAGACAGTTGCAGAAACGAACGGTGAGCAGGGAATATCAGGCTATTGTTCAGGGGGTAATGACGGGAGGCGGTACCGTTGATAAACCAATGGGGCGTCATCCACAAATACGAACCAAAATGTCAGTTGTGGTGCATGGCGGCAAAGAAGCGGTCACTCATTACCGAGTGATTGAACGCTTTCCAAACCATACTCATATTCGGGTCAAACTGGAGACGGGACGTACACATCAAATACGGGTACATATGTCCCATATTGGTTATCCTCTGGTGGGCGATGCCGTCTATGGCGGGCGCCTTAAACTGCCAAAAGGGGCCACCCCTGAACTGCATGATACCTTGAGAGCGTTCAAACGACAGGCGTTACATGCGGCTAAACTGGGCTTAATTCACCCTGATACGGGTGAATATATGGAGTGGCTGGCATCACCTCCGGCAGATTTTGACGCTCTGCTTCTTGCTATTAAGGCAGACACGCAGGCCTAATCATGGCAGTGCTCATCCCCGACTGGCCTACTCCCGACAATATTCACACGGCCATTAGCACCCGTAGTGGTGGTCAGTCAGCACCGCCTTGGAACAGTCTTAACCTTGCCTTCCATGTGGGTGATCATCCTAAGACAGTAGAACAAAACTGGCGACTATTATCGGAGCACTTGTTGTCCGAGAAAATACGGTTGCCTTCATCGCCACAGCTTCTTGATCAGGTGCATGGGACAACCATTGTTTCTGCAGAGAGTGACGGCGTGACGCGTACTGCTGATGGTTGCTATACCAATCAGTCAGGACGTGTTTGTACGGTGATGACCGCAGACTGTTTGCCAATACTAATTTGCAACCATGCTGGCACTGAAGTTGCCGCAGTGCATGCCGGGTGGCGTGGATTAGCAGCAGGTATTGTCGATCAAGCCATTAACCAGTTTCATTCCAATACATCCGAGCTTATAGTTTATTTGGGACCGGCGATTAGCCAGCCACATTTTGAGGTGGGAGTTGAGGTTCTCGAGGCTTTTATTGACAGTGCGGATCAACAAAATGTTCGTCGTAATATAGAAAACTGTTTTGTAAAAACTGATCTAGAGCACTGGCAGGCCGATATCTATGGTCTCGCCAAAATTGCCCTCCACAGATTGGGAGTAACGCAGGTTTACGGTGATGATTTTTGTACCTATGCGGATGCTAAGCGGTTCTATTCCTATCGCCGTGATGGCCAGACCGGCCGAATGGCCAGCTTGATATGGATCAGCTAAATACGGGCTAAATATAGCTTAATACAGAGTAGCGCTTGAAATATCCATATTTGCCCCAACTTGTTGTTTAACCAGTAAAATTGAACAATCAACATTGAGGTCGACTATGCGATTTGACCGTTTTACCTCGCATTTACAAACTGCTATCTCGGATGCTCAGTCAATGGCTGTGGGCAGGGACAATACTGCCCTTGAACCAGCGCATCTTATATTGGCACTGTTGAATCAGGAGGGTAGCGCTTTGCGACCCATGCTGAGTCAGGCCGGCTTTGATACGGAGGGGCTAAAGAACGAGCTTGCTCAGCAGCTTGATCGATTGCCTCAGATACAGTCGCCAACGGGTGAGGTCAATGTATCACCAAATTTAGGCAAATTACTTAACTTGGCGGACAAGCAGGCGCAGCAACTGGGTGATCAGTTTATTTCCAGTGAAGTAGTTTTATTGGCGGCATTTGAGGATAAAGGTGATGAGGGTAAGGCGTTGGCCAAGTATGGCGACAAAGCTAAATTCCAGGCCATTGTGGATAAGATTCGTGGAGGAGAGGCTGTGACAGATCCGGAAGCAGAGGGTAACCGTCAGGCGTTGGAAAAATACACTATAGACCTCACAGCACGTGCTGCTGAGGGTAAGCTTGACCCGGTGATTGGTCGTGATGATGAAATTCGCCGCACTATTCAGGTGTTACAGCGGCGTACCAAAAATAACCCGGTATTAATTGGTGAGCCTGGTGTGGGTAAAACCGCCATTATTGAGGGGTTGGCTCAGCGGATTGTTAATGGTGAAGTACCTGAAGGGTTAAAACGCAAACTCGTTCTATCTTTAGATTTAGGGGCGCTGCTTGCAGGCGCCAAATTTCGGGGTGATTTTGAGGAGCGCCTCAAGGCTGTTCTCAAGGAGCTCTCTAAACAGGAAGGTCAAATAATACTGTTTATTGATGAGTTGCATACCATGGTCAGTGCGGGTAAAGCTGAAGGCGCTATGGATGCAGGCAATATGTTGAAGCCTGCACTGGCTCGAGGAGAGCTGCATTGTGTGGGTGCGACGACCCTTGATGAATACCGTCAATATATTGAAAAAGATGCCGCTTTGGAGCGTCGCTTTCAAAAAATATTAGTTGATGAGCCTAATGAAGAAGACACTATTGCTATTTTGCGTGGATTGAAAGAGCGCTATGAGATACACCACGGGGTAGATATCACCGATTCTGCCATTGTGGCGGCGGCCAAACTATCACAACGCTATATCGCGGATCGCCAATTGCCTGATAAAGCGATTGACCTTATAGATGAAGCCGCCAGTCGTATTCGGATGGAAATCGATTCCAAGCCGGAGGAGATGGATCGTTTAGAGCGTCGGTTGATTCAACTGAAAATGGAGCGTGAAGCGGTCAAGAAGGAAGAGGATGAGTCCTCTCGCAAACGTTTGAAGAAAATTAAGGAAGATATCGATGTGATCGGCAAAGAATTCGCCGATCTGGACGAAATATGGAAGGCGGAAAAAGCGGCATTACAGGGAGTAGCCCAGATTAAAATCGAATTGGAGCAGGCCGGAATCGATATGGATGCTGCCAGCCGGGCGGGTGACTTGGCCAAAATGTCGGAACTGCAATACGGTAAAATACCTGAACTTGAGAAACAACTTGTGGCCGCTAGTGAGGCGGATACGAGTGAAAAACAACTGCTCCGCAATAAAGTAACCGAAGACGAAATTGCAGAAGTTGTTTCCAAGTGGACAGGAATACCCATCTCTAAGATGCTTGAGGGCGAACGTGATAAGTTACTTCGAATGGAAGATGACTTGCACAAGCGCGTGATTGGTCAGAGTGAAGCTGTAGTGGCTGTATCTAACGCCGTGCGGCGGAGCCGGGCGGGTCTCTCTGATCCAAATCGTCCCAATGGTTCATTTCTATTTCTCGGGCCAACCGGTGTGGGTAAAACTGAGCTGTGTAAAGCGCTTGCTGAGTTTTTATTCGACAGTGAAGACGCCATGGTGCGTATCGACATGTCCGAGTTTATGGAGAAGCACTCAGTGGCTAGGTTGGTAGGTGCGCCTCCTGGTTATGTGGGTTATGAGGAGGGTGGTTATCTCACTGAAGCGGTGAGGCGGCGACCCTACTCAGTACTGTTGTTGGATGAGGTGGAGAAAGCTCACCCTGATGTGTTTAACATCTTGCTGCAAGTGCTGGATGATGGTCGGCTTACCGATGGGCAAGGGCGGACAGTAGATTTTCGCAATACCGTCATTGTGATGACCTCCAATTTGGGTTCTGATCGAATTCAGGGACTGGTTGAGGATCATTCCTTTGATACAGTCAACTTTGATGCCAGTCAGGATGGGAGCGAGGTAGATGATTCCACTGCTAACGAAAATCGGTATGAAGCGATGAAAGAGGCGGTTATGGATGTGGTGTCGGGTCATTTTAGACCGGAATTTATTAATCGAATTGATGAAATGGTGGTATTTCACCCCTTAGCTAAAGGGCAAATTCGCGGGATTGCCGAGATCCAGCTTGGGCTGTTAAGGAAACGTTTAGCTGAACGTGATCTGTCATTGGAGATATCAGGGCCTATGATGGATAAGCTTTGTGATGCAGGTTTCGATCCAGTTTATGGGGCCAGACCATTAAAGCGGGCCATTCAGCAGTTGCTGGAAAACCCGCTGGCTCAACAGGTGCTTGGTGGTGATTTTGTTCCGGGCGATACTGTTGTGGTTGGTCTGGATGGCGATCAGGTCGTGTTCACCACGGAGCAATGTTAAGCAGGGGTAACGTTAAGTTTGGCAAAGGGCGAGGATCGTTTTTTTCTGGATGTCAGGGCTCCCTAACTAGGATCAGGAAAAATCAAACTCAAGACGTAACCTTAGGCCAGGTTATTATGGCGGGGAGACATGTTAGCAAAGAGCAGTGGGAGGACGCCTTCAGCATATCGATGAGCGGAATGAGGGCATATCAAAAGTAGAGGTTTTTAAAGCCATGACTCAACCAATGACGGAAGGCGTAGGAGAAAGTGCTTTAGAAGTACGCGGTACTTCAGAAGTAGAAAGCACGTCAGAAGTAGAGAGTACGTCAGAAGTAGAGAGCACGACAGATTCTGTGGCTCTAAATAAAAAATATTTTGAGCTGCTAGACAGTCTTTTAAATGATAAAAAAACTATCGCGATTAAAAAACACCCTGAATTAATTTCTGCATACAAGGCATTGGAAGTTTATGAGATTTATTTTTTAGCCGGCGGTGACTGGGATGACGTAGGGGTAATCGAGTTCAAAAAGAAAATGGCTAAGACAATAGTCAGTAAACTCGTAAAAGGGAAATGATTCATCCTAATTCCAAATACCCAAAGAGAAAAAAGATGGGAGCATTGAGTCTTAGTACGACGGTGTTGTCTTAATATAACTGAAGCAAACCCCCATTCAGCTTCAGGGCAGTAATTTTGTTCCGATCGGTACCATCGCGGTCAAACAGTAGGTGGAGCGAGCAGAATTTTCTGCTAAATAGTAGATAATTCTGGGTAGTAAAAAGGATCTTTAGTGATTGCTTGAGAGATGATTACACGTAGCTTAGGTGGCAATAACAGAGGGGCGGCATAACCCCTCCATTGAGAGTTGGTTACGGACAAAACTCCTCTACCTGCTGCTTGGATTTTTCGCGCCAGTCATCGTGTTCTTCAGCTGTTAGGTAGCGCTCTTCACCTTTTTCTTTATCGTTATAAAGAATCCTTGGTCGATTAGTGAGAGAGGTTAGGTTCTTTCTGGCCACCTCACAATTGTGTGCCTTACGTTCGCGTTCCGCAGCGGCGACTTCTGGGGACTGTTTTAGTGGTTGATCTTCCGATTGCCTGACACTCATGTCGGTATTTTCTTGTTCCGGTTCTTTTGCTGAGGGTTGGCCGAGCTGCTTGGGCCCCTTGATCCTAAGTGTTTCCGCCTCTTTTTCGACCGGAGGTACTTCTGAATAATTCCAAGATCCGTCATCATCCTGCCATTTGTAGATCTTTTCTGCATGTGCTGTAACGCTGGTGGTAACGAACAGGCCGGTGAGTATTACCAAATAAAGATGTTTCATATCCTGAAGCCCATATAAACCCTAACTAATTGCATCATAGCGGATTTATAGGGCAGATGTTGAGTGTTTGGTAGCAAAAAAAAGAAGAGGGTTTATGAGCTGGAAGAGGTAACTACTTGACTTTATGGCTATAAATTCATAAGGTTCGCAAGTTCGGCGGGTATCTCCTATTACTCGCCCGCTGGTTTCTTACCAGTTTGCCAAGTGAGCGTAAACAGCGTTCGCTGGGCATCCAGAACAGACTTGTTTACCGATGAGTCTGACGCGCCGACTACCAAAATCGGCTGCGGTGTTGCAATAGCAGACCTGTGATGTCACAGCGGTTGTGGTTTATGTTCCTTGTGGGCTGAGCCGGTGTTGTGGTGTTTATATTTTGAGGGTTTGTACAGTGGAACTTTTGTCTGGCGGTGATATCGTCGTTCGTGCACTTAAAGACGCAGGTGTTAAGCAGATCTGGGGCTATCCCGGTGGTGCGGCATTGCATATTTACGATGCATTATTTCAACAACAGGATGTTCAACATATTCTTGTTCGTCATGAGCAGGCGGCAGTTCATGCAGCTGACGGTCATTCCCGTTCCACGGGAGAAGTAGGAGCCGTACTGGTTACTTCTGGTCCTGGTGCTACCAATGCTATTACTGGTATCGCTACTGCCTACATGGATTCTATTCCCATGGTCGTCATTTCCGGCCAGGTTCCTAGGGATAAAATTGGTGGCGATGCGTTTCAAGAAACAGATATGGTGGGTATTTCTAGGCCTATCGTTAAGCATAGCTTTCTGGTTAAGGACGCCTCTGAGATTGCAGGGATTATTGCTAAAGCGTTCTATATTGCAGGGACAGGACGCCCAGGCCCCGTTGTTGTGGACATTCCTAAAGATGTCACTGCTCCCAACTATCGCGTGCCTTATGAGTACCCCGACAAGATCAAGATCCGCTCTTACCAGCCTACGACCAAGGGGCACCCGGGTCAGATTAAGCGTGCTATAAAGATACTATTGGCTGCCAAACGTCCGGTTATTTACAGCGGTGGTGGCGTAGTTTTAGGTAATGCATCCTCGCAGCTAACTGAATTAGCGAAGCTATTGAATATCCCCGTCACGAATACGCTGATGGGCTTAGGTGCCTTTCCAGGTACTGATCGCCAGTTTTTGGGTATGTTGGGAATGCATGGCACTTATGAGGCGAATGCAGCCATGCATCACGCCGATGTCATTCTGGCTGTTGGCGCTCGATTTGATGACCGGGTGACAAATACCCCTAGTAAATTTTGCCCCTCAGCAAAAATTATTCATATTGACGTAGACCCAACCTCCATTTCTAAAATCGTGGCGATAGATATACCCATTGTCGGTCCTTGTGATGCGGTACTACAGGAGATGCTTGACCAGATTGAGAGTGCTAGTGCAAAGCCAGATGAAGCGGCTATTACTGAGTGGTGGACACAAATTGATGAGTGGCGTGATCGTCATGGAATCTATACTCAGCCTCGCCATGAACCAAGCGCCGGTAATATTATTAAACCGCAAGATGTGATCAAAACGTTGTACAAGGTGACCGGTGGCGATGCCTATGTGACGTCTGATGTGGGTCAGCATCAGATGTTCGCTGCCCAGTACTACTTATTTGATAAACCGCGTCGATGGATTAATTCAGGTGGGCTTGGCACCATGGGCTTTGGTTTGCCTGCGGCAATGGGTGTGCAGTTAGCCCATCCCGATGCAGTCGTAGCCTGTGTTACCGGTGAAGGAAGTATACAAATGTGTATTCAGGAGCTGTCTACCTGTTCCCAGTATGGTCTCCCTGTAAAAATCATTAATCTCAACAACCAAGCGTTGGGCATGGTGCGTCAATGGCAGGATATGCAATACAGTAGCCGTTATTCCTCCAGTCTTTACGAAGATTCGCTCCCTGACTTTGTTAAGTTAGCCGAAGCCTATGGCCATGTAGGGATACGGGTGACTCACTTCGATGAGTTAGAAGAAAAGATGGCTGAGTGCTTCAGTCTGAAAGATCGTGTGGTCTTTATGGACATTAATGTGGATCGTTCAGAGCACGTGTATCCAATGCATATTGCCCCCAATGGCTCTATGCGTGATATGTGGTTGAGCAAAACGGAGCGTACCTGATGAGACGTATACTTTCAGTCTTGATGGAAAATGAACCCGGAGCGTTGTCTCGAGTTGTGGGTTTGTTTTCTCAGCGTGGTTATAATATTGATACGCTCACTGTTGCGCCTACGGAGGATCAGACGCTGTCTCGTCTGACCATGACGACTCATGGTAATGATAAGGTGATTGAGCAGATCACCAAACATTTACATAAATTGATCGATGTAGTCAAAGTGGTCGACCTGACAGAAGGACCACACATTGAGCGTGAACTGATGTTGGTTAAAGTGAAGGCCAATGATTCACAGCGAGCCGAGATCAAGCGTTGCGTCGATATTTTCCGTGGTCAGATCGTTGATGTAAATGCGAATGCTTATACATTACAGGTTGTGGGTAACAGTGATAAACTCGACGCTTTTGTCCAGGCCATTGGCGGTGTCGATATTCTTGAGCTGGTTAGGTCTGGTGTATCGGGTCTAGCTCGTGGTGAAAAGTCACTGCGACTTTAGTTTTTATTGAGAGGGCCTTTTGTGCGAGTAAAAAAGGCTCTTTTGGTAACTCGTTAACTTAGATTTAAAACCATATATTTGAAACCATAGATTTAAAACATAGGTGTAAACATGCAAGTTTCTTACGATAAAGACTGTGACCTCTCCATTATTCAGGGTATGAAGGTCTCCATTATTGGTTATGGCTCTCAGGGCCACGCCCATGCCCTGAACCTGAAAGACTCTGGTGTAGACGTCACTGTTGGTTTACGAGCTGGTTCAGCTTCTGCCGCAAAAGCTGAGGCTGCCGGCCTGGCTGTGAAAAATGTACCAGAAGCCGTTGCCGGTGCGGATTTGGTGATGATTCTGACCCCTGATGAATTCCAATCTCATCTCTATAGAGACGAAGTTGAGCCGAACCTTAAGCAGGGCGCTACTATGGCCTTTGCTCACGGCTTTGCCATTCACTACAACCAAGTTGTGCCTCGTGCAGACCTGGATGTCATTATGATTGCACCTAAAGCACCTGGACACACAGTCCGTAGTGAATTCACCAAGGGTGGTGGTATTCCTGATCTGGTGGCAATTCATCAAGATGCCTCAGGTAATGCTAGAAATGTGGCCATGTCTTATGCGAGCGGTGTTGGTGGCGGTCGTACTGGTATTATTGAAACCACATTCAAAGATGAAACAGAAACGGATTTATTTGGCGAACAAGCCGTACTGTGCGGCGGTACTGTCGAGTTGGTAAAAGCGGGCTTTGAAACACTGGTTGAGGCTGGTTATGCCCCTGAAATGGCTTACTTCGAATGTCTCCACGAACTGAAACTGATTGTGGATCTGATGTACGAGGGTGGCATTGCCAATATGAACTACTCGATCTCCAACAATGCGGAGTACGGTGAGTACGTTACTGGCCCTAAAATCATCAATGATGAGTCCCGTGCAGCGATGCGCAACGCTTTGAAAGATATTCAAAACGGTGAGTATGCCAAAATGTTCGTTACTGAAGGTGCTATGAACTACCCTTCTATGACGGCTTACCGTCGCAACAATGCAGCGCATCCGATTGAGCAGACTGGCGCGAAATTGCGTTCGATGATGCCATGGATTGCCGCTAACAAGCTTGTTGATAAAGATAAAAACTAAGCACTAGAATAAAGTGGCGTGACATCACTTAAAAAAAAACCGCGCTACGGCGCGGTTTTTTTGTTTCAACCTTTGGTGTTTAATACTCTCAGTTACCTTCATCTGACCTGAATTGACGTGTACTAGAGTCTAGGGTCAGTGTTTAAGGATTAATGTTTAAGGGCTAATGATGGTGGATAACGACAATCACAATGTAGATCATGGCGAGGAAACTCCCCAGCCGGTAGTTGATGACAATTGCGAGCCACCTCAACAAGAGAAAGCTCGGCACAAAGGCGTTTATCTACTGCCAAATCTGTTCACTACTGGCGCCATGTTTGCTGGTTTTTACGCTATTTTGGCGGGTATGGATGGCAACTTCGAGGCAGCGTCCATCGCTATTTTTGTCGCAATGATCTTTGATGGTCTTGACGGAACTGTGGCCCGTATGACCAATACATCCAGTGAATTTGGGCTTCAATACGATAGTCTGTCAGATATGGTTTCCTTTGGCGTGGCTCCGGCAGTGGTGGCATTCTCCTGGATACTCAATGAAGTGGGTAAGATTGGCTGGGCTGCAGCCTTCATTTATGCCTCTTGTGCGGCCCTAAGATTGGCTCGTTTTAATACTCAAGTGGATATAGTAGATAAGCGGTATTTTATTGGTATTGCGAGCCCTACGGCCGCAGCGTTGGTTGCTGGCATGGTCTGGAGTAGTTACGACGTAGAACCCACTACACAATTAGCATTCGTAGCAGCGCTGGTGACGGCTCTTTCAGGGTTGTTAATGGTGTCTAATTTTCGTTACCACAGTCTCAAAGGCCTAGACCTGAAAGGAAAAGTCCCCTTTGTGGTTATTTTTGCCGTGACCATGGTCTTGGTGATTGTCATCATTGATCCGCCACGAATTTTATTTTTACTTGCATTGATTTATAGCCTGTCAGCACCCGTGGTGTGGGTGTGGAAAAAGGTGAGGTCATCAAAAGCGTAGCATTTCCGCCTCTGTTGTATCGTAAAAGGGTTTCAATGTGACCGGGGCTTGGCAAACAGCTTGAAACCTGTTTGAATGAAGCTCTATTACAACTCATCTTCAGTGAAAGTAATGAATTTTAGTGGTCATCAAGCGGTTTGTTTTCAGCGGGGCACCTTGCCTCGTTGTGTTGCTGTTCGTCTGCTTCTCCTCCTGCCCTGAGGGGCATATACGTTTTATTCACAATTTTATTATTCCCATTTGCAAATCCCTCCCGTCACGGGGAGAATTCGCGTAATTATTTTTGTCCGGCCCTTGTTGGTGTAAGGGCGTAATATCTGGAGTAGCAACTGATGGACAAACAACATTTAGTGATTTTTGACACAACGCTCCGCGATGGTGAGCAGAGCCCTGGTGCATCAATGACCAGAGAAGAAAAGTTGCGTGTGGCAAAGTCATTAGAAAAGCTGAAAGTGGATGTAATTGAAGCCGGGTTTGCGGTTTCCAGCCAAGGTGATTTTGAAGCAGTGAAAGCCATTGCTGAGACAGTAAAAGACAGCACTGTTTGTAGTCTCGCGCGTACCATAAACTTAGATATTGAACGTGCGGCAGAGGCATTAAAAAATGCTAATTCCGGACGTATTCATACTTTTATTGCGACGTCGCCGATTCACATGAAGTACAAATTACAGATGTCACCAGATCAGGTACTAGAGCAGGCGGTGTCGGCAGTGAAATTGGCACGCAATCTTATGGGCGATGTGGAGTTTTCATTGGAAGATGCCAGTCGTTCAGAATTTGATTATATGTGCCGGATTATCGAGCAGGTTATTGATGCTGGGGCTAGAACCATCAATTTGCCCGATACCGTTGGTTATGGGTTTCCAGAAGAGTATGCGGAAACGATTGGTCGCCTTATTGAGAATGTTCCCAATTCAGACAAAGCGATTTTTTCGGTGCATTGTCACAATGACTTGGGTTTGGCTGTTTCGAACTCGCTGGCTGCCGTTATGAAGGGTGCACGTCAGGTGGAATGTACTATCAATGGCCTTGGTGAGCGGGCTGGAAATGCTGCACTGGAAGAAGTGGTGATGGCAGTAAGAACCCGCAAGGATATTTTTCCAGTAGAAACCGCGATTGATATTAGCCAGATCGTATCCACATCACGACTGGTTTCAAGTATCACTGGCTTCCCGGTACAGCCCAACAAGGCCATCGTGGGTGCCAATGCGTTTGCTCACGAGTCCGGGATTCACCAGGATGGAGTGCTGAAGTTCCGTGAGACGTACGAAATAATGAAAGCGGAAGATGTGGGCTGGAGTACCAATAAAATTGTATTGGGTAAATTGTCTGGCAGAGCAGCATTTGCTGCACGTCTTGAAGAGTTGGGCACTCACTTTGATGACAAAGCGGACCTCAATGAGGCCTTTGTCCGTTTCAAGGCGTTGGCTGACAAGAAGCGTGAGATTTACGATGAAGATCTTCAGGCACTGGTGTCGGAGGTTCAGGTCAGTGGGTCGATTGCTGACAAAATCACTTTGGAGAGCCTTGAAGTCGTCTCCAAGACAGGTCAATTGCCTCACGCTGAGCTTACCCTGAATTACAAGGGTGAGTCATACTATTCAGTATCTGATGGCGATGGCCCAGTGGATGCTGTGTTCAAAGCGATAGAAAAGCTTGCCAAGAGTGGCACTGAGCTAAAGCTTTATTCTGTGAATGCTGTCACGGCAGGGACGGACTCTCAAGGTGAAGTGACGGTTCGGCTCGGGAAGGGCGGACGTATTGTGAATGGCCAAGGTGCTGATACTGATATTCTGGTTGCTAGCGTCAAGGCGTATCTGAATGCACTTAACCTGCTGGAAAGTCCTGACCGGTTGCACCCACAAATGGCCGGTGTCTAGGATTGCTGTCATGAATCCAGAGCTGCGAAACTGGTACCTTAGCAACCTGGGTATTGTTCAATACTTACCCAGGAGCGAGGAGCCTGTTGAGCTGCCCTTTTATTCAGTTTCAGATAGTCATCCAGTTCTAGGTAGTCAATCAGTTCCAGACATTGAAGAAGTTAGGCTGGCCACTTCCTCGGTCAAAGAGAAAGTGGCTAGCGTGCTGGAGCTCGTTAGCGAAACGACAAACAATGTCACTCCTCTAGTAAAAGAGCCTGTGCCAGAGAGAAAGTCAGACTCGACAACTATGGCTCTGAACTTTCGTCTTGCATGCTGGCAGCCTTCTGATGACTTGCTAGTATTCAATCAATTTCCACCAGGTGTGAATCCAGAACCAGAACACACCCAGTTGCTAAGTAATATCTTGAAAGCTATTGGGCGGTTATCAGGCGGCTTGTCTGCCCCTGAAATAATTGATTGGCCAATGAGCCATGGTGGCGAAGTGGATAAATCTGCTGCACGTAGTATGTTGTCCGTGTTTCTCGATGCTCGAGTAACAAAGCGAGGCGTTCTTTGGGTATTGCTTATGGGTGAATTGGCGGCAGAATTATTGTCTCCGTCAGAAAAGGCCTATTCCGACTTGGTGGGAGTCACAGAGGAAATTTCAGGTGGCGCCAAAACTATTGTGGTGAGAAGTTTGCAAGAGATGCTGCACCACCCTGATACCAAGGCTGAGACGTGGCAAGCGATCAAATGCCTAGGAGACATAAGCTGAGTATTATTCCCAGTGTTCGCCCTATGGTTGCTGAAGATGTGCTCCATGTCAGCGCTATCGAACAACAGGTCACACCTCACCCATGGCGAGAAAGCCAGTTTCTAGAGAGTGTTTCTAAGCATTACTGTTTGGTGTTAACGCTAGAGACCAAGGTTATTGGCTACACAATTTATACCATCGTGGCCGGAGAGGCAGAAATCCTGAATATTGCCATTCACCCTGACTATCAGGGGAAGGGGTATGGACGACAACTGCTCGATCATCTGATGGCCATTGTTTATGAGCAAGCCGAGCGATTATATCTCGAAGTGAGGGCCTCAAATGCTTCAGCTATCCATCTTTACCAAGAGGTCGGGTTCGTCGAGATTTGTTTACGCCGTAATTATTATCCAACCCCTTCTGGGCCTGAAGATGCCATTGTAATGGCGATAGATTTTCAGTTTGGTCTGTAATTAAGCATTTTCGATCCTAATCTTGTTTCAGAAATTGAACTTTTTGCCAGTTTATTTGTGATGCAGTTCACAAAAAGATACTCTGAGAGAGAAAATTTAGCCCTTTGGTCGGGATATTTGACCGTGTTATCTCCCCTGAAGCCGGGGATTTTTTAGAATGACTACCGTGTTCTCTAAACTGTTTTTCAGGACGATGATGATGGAACGTACAACGGACTACATTGGCGAGCCAACAAGTTTTGAGATGGCAGGGTTGATGCTGCACCGGTTGCCACTCTGTTTGGGAGTAACAGCGGGTTTTTGCCTGATTTTGGCCTATGCCTGGCAGCAGGTATTTACGACCTGGCAAATGCTAGCCTGGGGCCTATTTTCAGTGAGCATTCTCATTATTGGCTGGTTATTGATTCAACGGCTGTCAGCGTCTCTTAGCGCGGTGGGTATGACCATTAAGCTGGTTGAGGACATTAATAATTTCACCGTTGTTCTTGCTGCCGCAACGGGTTTGATCTGGGTCTTTGCCAGCGCTATTCAGTTTTATCATCATGGTTCCGATCAGTGGCTTTATCTTTCCATTGTAATTGGCGCCGCGGGCTGCGGTGGTATGCTATTCAGTTACAACATTAAGGCTGCCTTGCTTAATGTAGGAATGGTGTTGTTGCCTTGCACTCTTCAAGTCTATTTAGCTGATCAGAATGCGAGTGCCTATTTCGTGGCATTTACACTAATTTATCTGGTCACGTTGTATCTGGTTCTAATCCAGTTTCACCATCTTCTTGAAAAGAATGTGTCGCTGCGTATTGAGTCCGAGTTGGCAGCAAAAAAACAATCTGAAGTAAGTTACCTTTTTGAGCAACATTGGCTGAATGCACCCTTGGCAGCTATTCAGTGGGACCGTAATAACTGTGTCATCGACTGGAATCCCAGAGCTGAATGTTTATTAGGCTATTCGAAATCAGAGGCCTTGGGTAAGCATGCAGATTATTTTGTGTCGGATAACTCACTGGATCAGTCTAAACAAATGTGGGTTGCACTTTTTCAGCGGAAAAAAGAGGGTAACCATAGTATTCATGAGGTTAAGCATAAAGATGGAGATATATTGATCTCTGAGTGGCATAACACGCCCTTATTAAAAGACGGTAGGTTGATTGGGGCTGCATCATTTGTAGAGGATATTACCTCGAAGATGGAAGCCAAGGACACTATTCAGAGACAAGCGACCTACGATAATTTGACCTCTCTGCCTAACCGACGCCAGATGATGGATGAACTAGAGCGGGCAATATCCCGTAGTCAGCGCACCAAGCAGTATGCGGCCGTACTCTTCCTTGACTTGGACCATTTCAAAGATATTAACGATACCCAGGGTCACCATGTGGGTGATTTAGTCTTGCAGTTTTTTGCACAGACCCTTCGTAAAGCGGTGCGAACTCAGGATGTTGTGGCTCGATTCGGCGGTGATGAATTCGTCGTGTTGATTGAGGATCTGGGGAAAAAAGAGTCCGAGGCTAAGATTAAGGTGCTTGCGATTGCGGACAAGATTAAAGAAATGGGTAAAGACGTTGGTAAGCACGAAAAGCTCGAGTATGAGATTGAGCTTAGTGGCGGTATCGTCATATTTAACAACGACAGATTTTCATCGCACGATATTCTGAAGCAAGCGGATTTAGCTATGTACCGGGTGAAGGACGGTGGCCGCAAGGGGTTCTGTTTTTATGATGAATCGATGACGGTAGAAGCCGAGTACCGAGTAACGCTGATTCATGAATTGCGCCAGGGTGTGGAAAACAAAGAGTTCGATCTGCATTTTCAGCCAATAGTAGACCCCTCCGGAAAAATGCTTTTTGCAGAATCCTTACTCCGCTGGAGACGGCCATCTCAGCGTATTGTTCCCGCGGGTGAATTTATTGATTTTATGTCCACTCTTCCCATGATGAACGAGGTGGGTTTCTGGGTGTTTGAAACCGTTTGCGAAAATATTGTCAGCTGGCAGAAGCAAGGGTTGTGGTCTGACGATATGTCGATATTTGTTAATGTCAGTCCAAAACAATTTCATAATGATCAGTTTGCAGTAGAAGTTAAGAGCCTTATTGAAAAACACGGAATTAATCCCGATCAGTTAGTCTTCGAAATAACAGAAGAGAGTTTGATTCATAATCTCGATCAAGTCCGCAGTCAGCTCATGGACCTCATTAGTTGCGGTATACGAATTGCCCTAGATGACTTTGGTACCGGTTATTCTTCTTTGGCGATGCTACAAAATTTGCCGGTTCAGTTTGTGAAGCTTGACCGAGAGTTTATTAGTAATCTGGATAACTGCGATGAGAGCCACTGTATCGTTAAAGCGGTGATTAAGCTTTGTGAAATATTGTCTCTAAAAGTTATTGCTGAAGGTGTTGAAACCGAGGAGCAGTATCTGGCTTTGAAGGAAATGGGTTGTGATTATTTTCAGGGCTATTATTTCAGTAAGCCAATGGCTGCTCTGGACTTCACCAAAAAGATGGATCCAAATTCTAAAGAACTACCCCTTAAGTTGGTTGTCAGCTGAA
>TARA_R110000822_G_scaffold152112_5_pt1 | contig 22799 bp, 13 predicted proteins | sample TARA_R110000822 | Tara Oceans TARA_R110000822 (sample SAMEA4397666) | marine metagenome | biome: Polar Biome; feature: [SRF] surface water layer (ENVO:00010504); material: water (ENVO:00002006), including particulate matter (ENVO:01000060) such as... | depth 5 m | reverse complement strand
CGTATAAAGCTTTCTAAGAAAGAGGCTACTATTAATAAACTTAATACTCTTAAAGCTAAAGAACAAGCTAAGTTAGATAGAGTTGCTGAACTTACAGCACAACAACCTAGTGGGGTTGAAACCATAGCAGAAAAAGTATCTAAATTAAAATTTAGTGAAAGAATAGACGCACTTAAAAAAGAAGGTATTATAGCTTCTGATATTACATACAATTTAGGTAAAAGATTTCCAATTATACTTAATATAAATGGAACTAAAGTAGCGTTTTACAGAAGCTCTGAAGGTACAGGCGGTAAAGAAAAAGGAAGTTGGACACCTATGTTTGGGTTTGGAGAAAGCAAAGGTAATCCTTGGTTAATCAAAGGGAGTATAGATAGTATAAATAATGCTTATAACACTCCTATTATAAAGCAATATCAAGACTTACTTAACAAAACATTAAACTGGGAACATTCTTTAGATAAAGGTAAAGTTAAAGACCACCCTTTTTTCAAAGATTTAAAAGCAGCTTCTAGTCAAGAAGCTTTCAACAAAGAGCTTTATGGTGTTGAAGATTTGGGTATAGTAAATAATGAAAGTAATGTTTCTGGATTTATTGAGTCAAAATTAAAATCTATTAAACCAACACAACAAACTAGTGGGGTAGAAGCTAAGAAAGTTGAAATAGAGAAAATTAAAAAAGATATAGAAGAAAATCCTAAAACACTTGATATACAGTTTACACCAAATCAAGAGAAGGCTTTACAGATGTATCTTGAGGAAGACTTTAGTGATATAGAATTCCTTATTAACTATTTACCCTTAAATACTAAGTTAACTAAAAGTATATCTGCACCTTTACATACTCGTTCAGATACAAAAGGAGCTGGTAAATTTAATCAGATATGGAAAAATACTACTAAAAATTTACGTACTGCTGTTATAAAAGAAATAGTTATTGAAGGGACTCCTATCAATAAAATATCTGTAGAAATAGCAGGTCAAAAGAATGGGGTCATTCAAGTAGCCCCAAAAGTTGATAATAAAGTAGTAGAAAACTTTGTACATGAGTTACATCAGTTTGCCGGGGATATAAATAAAGTCAAAACTAGTGATATATTTATTGTTAATAAAATAGGGGATATTGTAAATAATAGTACCAAGCAAGAAGAGTATACATTAAATAGACCACTTGCTCCAGGTGAAGTTTATATTAGGACAGCTACTGCCAATGGGTCACAAACTTTCTTAAAGTTAAACATACGTAAAACCACAGAAGAAGAAGCTACTCTTTTATATGAGATTTATAAATATAGATTTCAAGAAGAAGAGTCTGGTAAAGGTATTCCTATTAGTGAAACTACCCCTGAACTTTATGCAGAAATGCAAGAAAAGTTTGCAGAGCCTTTAAAACTTATAGGTAAACCAGTAGAAGAAATTACTATACGAGATGTAGTGGATTTCTTTATATTTGATGGAAGTAAAAAAAGAAAATCTCAAGTTAGATTTTATACTAAGCTTAGAAATGAAAAAGATACAGAAAAGACTCGTTTACTATTCGTAGGTGCGGAGGAATTTTCTAAAGAGGAATTTAGTTCAGACCAAGGTAAAAATGATTTTATTTTTACTGTGACTGAAATGAAGCGTCATAATATTAGATTTAAAAGAAAAAAATCTACTAAAAATGTAGATGATACTTATACAAAAACTTTAAGAAATAAAGATTATTTACAATATTTACTAAAAAATAAAATATTAAATACTAATGCTGTAGTAGGAGAACCTACTTTTCAAGGAGCTACTAATGTTTATTTAAAATCATTTAGGGTAAAAGCTAATAATAAACTATCTAAACATAATGTTGGTGCTCCAGTAACATATTCTAAAAGGTTAAGAGGTAAAAATGTTATACTTAAGAAATACTTTCCTAAATTAGAGCAAAATTGGGTAAGATTATTAGGGCATCAAAAAGGATATGTTGATAGTAACGGTGTATTTGGTAAAAGAACATCTGAACTAAAAGGTAAAGGCACTCCTATAGAAGATAAGCAGCGTAATGCAGCTAAAAGAGGAAATGTAATTGATGAGTTAGTTAGAAGTTTCTTTTCTTATCCCGTTAATAGAAATGTATTTAAACAGTTAGGGATAGATGAAGTAGCCAAAGAAAATAAAAAAGATGGTATGGCTATAAGTTTTGATCCTGCCTTATTTGATAACTTATATAATATATTAGATCAATATGCTACAGAATTTGAAAAAAGAAACTATACCATATATTCCCATATTCCTTCGTTGATGGGATCATTTGGAGAAGGTAAATATAATGTATATGGAGGTACAATTGATTTATTAGCTTATGACCATGATGCGGGACACTACGTTCTTGTAGATTTAAAAACTACTTCTACAGATAGAAGCGGGTATTATAAAAATGCTAAGGATCCATTTGGATACAAAAAGGGGGATAGAATACAATTAAATGCCTATAGAGAGTTATTAAAACAAAAAATAGGTATAGAAGTAGCAGAAATATTTATAATGCCTCTAACAGTACCTGGATTAGACGCACAGAATACTATGTATAGAGATATATCTATAGATTCAGATGGTATGCTTATGGAGGTAGACATGAGTAAGTCTATCTATGATTTAAAAACTTTTAAAGCTCCTGGTGAAAAAAGTACAGGACGTTTTAATTTAACAGGTAATGAATTTGATACCGATAGTGATTTAGCATTTGATCCTGATTCTTTAAGTGAGGGGCAGAAGAAAGGGAAGACATTTAATACTGAAAGTTTAATGGAAAAAGTTCTTGAGCTTGCTAATATGGTAGCAGCTAAAGCAGAGCCAACCCCAGCTAAAGAAGCTTCAGCTACTCCTAATGTAGATCCAATGGTTAAAAAAGTAATTGATAAATTTCAAAATGACCAAGCGGCTTCATCTACTGTACCATATAAAGGTAAAACTTATTTAGTTGCAGGAGATGTAGGTTACATTGTAGAGGCAGATAAAACAGGTACAAAAATAAAGAAAATTATTGTTGATAAAAAATTAGCACTAGAAATTATACAATCTTGGAATAAAACATTTGGAGCAATTCCATCTGTTAGTATTACTGAGGAGTTATTTATGACAAAGTATACAAATAATTTCTTTAGTAAAACTAAATCTATAAAGGAAAAAGTTGAAAAAGTAATGGCAACTCCAGCTACAGAAAAAGGAATTAATTTAGATAATGTAGCAGATGAAGAGTTAGATAGAATTAATGTAGGATTAGCTCAGTTTTTAAATGAGGATAATCAAAAATCTTTTCAAACTTTAATAAGTAAAAATTTAGATAAAAGTCTTAGGGAAAAAGTACAATTATTTATCAATTTTTTAGTTGATAGAAAAGTTAGTACAGAGGAAATCAGAAAAAAATGCGGATTATAAGATATGAGTTGTAGCAGATTTACACCACAGAACGAAGAAGTAGAATCATTACTATTTGATCAAATATTTGATATAGTTAAAAATGAGGAGAAAGCAGATGAGTTATACGGTTATTTTAGAACTGATGAGGCTTTAGATGTTTTTGGCGATTATATTAATAATCCAGATCAAGATTCTATAAAGGATAGAACCGATGAGAATGGAGAACCTCGATTAGAATTTGATAAGGTTTTAAATAAATATTATTTTCTAGATAGATTTGATGAAAGAATTTATTATCCTCATAATCAAGGACTTATTAATCTTTTTGCAATATCAGATATTATGACCCTTAGGGAAATAATGGCATTAAAGTATTATGATACACTTGAATTTGATTTTAATAAAAGACAATTTTTAAATATTACAGATAGCCATGTTAAAACTATAGTTACTGATTTTTTAGATTATAAAACAGATGCATTAAAAAGGGATTCTGATTTCTTTATAGCTACTGCATATGGTAATTCTATGGAATTATCCAAACAATATATTGATGAATGGGTACAGGAAGTTAAAGATTATTTCTCTACTAAAGGATTAATTATTAATAAAGACCAATTAGAAAAACAAGATATAGAAGATACCACTGATTCTGCTACTGCTACTAGAGAACAACTTATAGCAAAAGAAGCTTTTTTAATTAATCGTAAAGATACTGTAAATAATAATATAAAATTATTTTTATCTTTAATAAAAAGTAAGGAATTAAATAAATTTAAAGAGTATGGGTTTATACCTTTTGATGATATATACACTACTTTAAATACTATACTAGCTAACCATATACCTGTTAATGATGAAAATGGTAATTTAGAAAATATTTATGATATATTCTTAGATATAATAAAAAAACATAGTAAGTTTAAACCTTATTTAGCAGATTTATACGATAAAATACAAAATATTGATAATGAAAATTTTAAATACCAATTTATTAATGCTTTTTTCTTAGCTAGAAAGCAATTTTTAGGTTCAGATATTTCTATTGAAAAAGGGGAATATACATATGAAATAAAAGATTACTCAGAGGTTAGTTCTAGAAAAAAAACAATATTATCTTTATGGACATATCTTATTAATAAAGGGGAAATTAATTTAAAACATTTTCATACTTTAAAGAATACGTTAACTCCTTTGATTAAATCATTAGATAAGACACCAACAGAGACTACTTATTCTCGTGTAGCTAGTAGTGTAATTTTTAATCTAACAATGGTTGGGGTACCTCTTAGTTCTGAAGCCTTAGATTACCATATCCAAATTACTTATGGGGAGGAATTAGAAGATAGAGTAGAGGGTGTAAAGAAAGTTATTAGGGATTTAAATATGGCTATAAATGCTTTTGATGAAAAGACAGATATAGTTACAGATTTAATGAATAACTCTGCTTTTGTAAAGTTAGCATCTGCAGAATCTTTCTTTAAATCAGAAGGAACAGATGCTGCTTTTTTCTCTGCAGGTAAAACTAAATGGCTATATTCTTTATATTCCCATCTAGAAAAAACTATACTATCTTGGCAGAAGAATCCTAATACTTTGGAAAAGCATATTAATAGTTCTGCTTTTACTAAAGGTAGTCTCTATGCTAAACATTTCTTAGCTTATGATGTAGCAGAAGAAGAGAGAGAAGAAGTAAGAGCAGAAAGAATAAATAAAATCAAAGCTTTTGTATTTAATTCTGTCCAAATGAAGAATGAGAGTATAGAAGCAGATGATAATAAAAGCCTTTTTTATGTAGATAGTATAGCTGACTATATGAATAAGATGTTTAACTATTTAAAGCCTAATGGTAAAATATATCATAAAACTGCTTTAGCTGCAGGTAAAAGTACAGAATATCAAATAGTATGGGGAGACCATCCTGAAATTTTTTCTATCCAATCTAAGGCTTCTAAAAAAGGGGGTACGTTTAAAATTAATAAACAAGTACAAGATATATTTTATGAGTATTTTAAATCAGACTATTATAGAATGATTGAGGTACATGATGCCATAGATAACGGAGAAGATTTAGTTCCTCATTATCATACTGGAGCATCTAATGGAAAGTTATCTCAATTATTTCCAAGTCTATCCCCTACCTTTAAAAAGGGAGTTGCAAGTAATCCTGCAGGAGTACCTATAACATTATATGATAAGGCAGGGCGTCCTATATATGAAGATTTAGATGTAGTAAAGGATCAAATTTTACCTTTAATTAAAGTAGCTTTACAGAAGAATATAGAATCTACTATAAAGACACTAGAGGAAGCTAATATTTCTTATTATACAATAAATGGATTTAGAAAGTTCCAAGGACTTGATAAAAATATATTAGATTTTTATATGGGATCTGCACGTAAATTTAAGAAAAATTTAACTGAAGAAGAAAAAAATAAAAGAAAAGCTAAATTAGAAAGTGGATTCTTTGAAATGGCAGCAGATTTTACTGTAAATAGTATTATATCTCAAGTAGAGTATTCTAAATTAATTTCAGGAGATGTAGCTTACTATAAGGATATAGTAGATTATAAGAAAAGAATCTCAGCTACTTATACTGATGGGCAGTATTTAACATTATTAGAAAATGAAGAGAGATATTTTAACGCTGCAATTATTGATTCTGTAGAATTTACTACTCCCAATATAAAACAGTTACGTGCAAGATTGCCAGAACGTATTTGGAAACAATATGAGTCTGTTAATGCAGCTGATGCACAAGCTTGGATTACTCCAGAGCGTTGGTATTTTATTATGAAACGTTTAGGTAAAGGGAATGAAGCATTGCCTATTTTTACTAAAATGTATGAGGAAAATCCTCAATTTACACCAACAGAATTAACTACTTTAGCACAGCCTTTAAAAGGGGTTTATTTTAGTAATACAAGTGGTAAACCTGTGTATTTAAAGTATTCTCAAGCAGTTTTGTTACCTCGTTTAATTCAAAATACTCCTTTGGAAAAGTTATACGATCAAATGGTGGAGGATAAAATTGATGAACTTATTACTTTAGATGGTATTAAAGTTGGTTCTATAACTCCTACAGTAACTCATAATGAAGATGGGTCTATTAAAGATAATATTGTTTTTACGCCTATGCAATTAAGTAATGCGCACTGGAAATTACAACAAGATTTGCCTACTAAAGGTATTAAACCTAGAGAGTTAGGCTCCCAAATTCAGAAGAATATATTTCAAGGGTTAGCTTATAATTTACTAGAAGATTTTTATATAGAAGACCAAAAGATTTCAGGAAAGGAATTAATTATACATATTAATGATCTATTTGGCTCTTTATCTAATAAAGGAACTCAAAAGTTATTAAACCAATTAGGTATTGACGATGGCTTTAAAATTACTAATGAAGATGGGTTATATCATAACCTATTAGAACAATTTAAATCTAGAACAGGAGTTAGTAAAAATGTTATTAACGCCTTACAAGCTAGAACAGCTCCATTTGGAATACCTGGTTCTTACTCAATATTTCAAAATGTTTTTAGTTCACTATCGAGTAAAAATACTATTAAGATAAAAACTAATGGTGGAGGTTTTATTCAAATGGCTGATTATGGATTAAGTAAATCCGAAGCTAAAAAACAAGGTATTATATTTACTCCTTGGTTTAGTGAAAATGAAGAAATGTTAAGTCCTCCCGTAATAGGAATTAATCCTGTTACAGGTAAAGAAATTATACAGCCTGGCGGAATATTTTTGTCTGGGTCTATGATAGCTAAGCATATTCCTAATTATGCTAAGATGAATACTAAACAACTATTTGGTACTCTTAATGAAGAAACTGGTAAGTATGAAGGAGGTAAAATAGATGAAAAAATACTACGTAATATTATAGGGTATCGTATTCCTAATCAAGCATTGTCTTCAAATGATGCTTTACAAGTTATGGGTATACTACCTGAAGAGATAGGAGACACTGTAATAGCATATACTGGTATTACTGAAAAGACTGGTAGTGATTTTGATATTGATAAGATGTATTTAATGGTGCCTTCATTTAAAGCCCACTATTCTACAAAAAAAGATAATAATCCATATCGTACAGCTAGAAACTACATGGCAGATAATGAGTGGACAGATGATAAAGTTAGGCAAGAGATATTTAAAATAGGGGAAGCTCCTAGTGGTAATATAGAAGAAGATTGGAATACCATAGCTAAGTTTATTACAGAGGACTCAGAATATGAATATTTTGATTCATTCCGCCAATCTAGTAATGTTAAGTCAGCCCGTAGATTAGAATATATAGAAGCGGATCCAGATCTTTCATTAGACCAACAATCTAATGACGTATTACAAAATAAACTTATAGAAGCTTATAAAGCCGTTTTAACGCACCCTAAAGTGTATGAACAACTAATGAATCCAATTGAGGTTCCTCATATTAAGCATGATATTAAAAGTTTAATACCTGTAGAAGAAACTGAAGATTTATTAAATTTCTCTTCTATTAATGATTTACAAGTAAAGAGTAACCTTATGGTTGGTAAAACAGGATTAGGGCAGGTTATTAATTACCTTACTGATTCTGTACGTGGTAGTATGGGGGAATTACATTTTGTTGAGGATGGATTTACTTGGGGACATAAAACTAAACAAGGAGAAAGTAAATTAGATGAGAGATTTTCAGAAAAATTAACAACTGAAGAAAAGAGAGAGTACGTAGAGAGTTTTAATGCTAACTTACCAAAGGGAGTTCAAAAACTTACTATGAAATCCATGAAAAATTTAGAAGAATTAGAAATTACAGAATCCTTTATGGGACTTGTAAATGGATTTGTTGATATTGAAAAAGATGAATATATAGTAAAAGGTAATTGGACTACTAAAACAAATAGTTTAGGACTTAGTTTATTACGTTCAGGATCGCATCCTTTTAAAATTAATGCCTTTTTAGCCCAACCTGTTTTAAAAGAGTATATGAAATTTTCAGATACTTTAAATAGTAAGAACATAAAAACTAAAGGTAATATTGAACATCTTTTTAAACTTCATAAATTCCATGAAACATTTAAAAATAAAGAAAATGTAGCTACAAATGGTGAAGAAAAGAATTTTTATAAACTAACTAAAAAAATATTTAGTTATTACGCTATTAGTAAAATAAAATTCTATAATCAAGCACAGTATACATCTTCTGTTAACAGTGCTTTTGAGAACATTAAAATGGCTCTTTATAAAGAGTTTGATATGAATGTTAATAGAGAGGATGATGTGGTCTTAGATGAGGTTATAGAGTCTTACAGAAACACTTTTAATGAGTATTTTAATGCTCCTAGTATAGATTTAAATGAGTTTAGTCTGTTACAGTTAAGAAATCAAGTTCTTGAGGAATCAGATAATGAAACACAAATAGGTATTTTTGAAATATTTTTAGAATGGCAGAAAAAGGCTAGACAAGTTAATAAGGTAGTATCGGTTAATAAGGCAGATGTTAATGCTTCAGGTAAGAATATTACTTCAGCAGTTGTATCACTAAACCTTGCTGATGAAGTTATTAATGGTGGAAAAGAAGGAGAGATTACTGGGTATGACACTTTATTAAATTTTGAAGGGCGTCCTACTATTATGAATTACTCTTTAGTTAATGGTCTTAGTTTACCATTTAAGATTATGCAAGCTAATCCTAAGTTTTTTCCAACAGCTTCGCCTGTAGCTATAAGAACATTTAATATGGTTTCTAGGTTTATGGAACAAAATAGTCTTAATGATGACTTTTTAGGAGACCAGTTAGAAAAATCTTATTATTCTTATTTAATGGGTGGATTTAAACCTTTTAATATAACTAACACAGAAAGGATTGATTTAATTGTAAATATGCCTGCTGAGTTATTAAAAATGAAAGAAGAATATAGTGATAATCTTTTAGTTAATGAATTAGGATTTGAAATAAGTCCTGTTCCAAATAAGTTTTATATTAGTATGTCTTCTAATAATAAAACAGCTAGTAAGAAAAATGATATTACGGATGCTTGGGCAGATCTATTAGAGCAAGAACCAGAATTTGCAGAGAGATTGATTAAATATTCCTTTATAGAATCGTCATTTAGCAATTCTATTTCACAATTTCATGAGTTTATTCCTTATCAATGGTTTAATAAAAACAGATTAAATTCTTATTTAAAGGGGTTAGAATTAAATGCTTATGAAGTAGATTTTAATTTTATAGATCAATTTTTTAGAAACCATATTGATATGGATAAAATAGGTTTAAAACTTAACTCTAGAAATAGTGGACCATCTAGTATTGATCCTTCAGGAGAGTATCTAAGAGTAGGACCTATAATTAATCCTAAAAATGAAAAGTTTATTAAATATATAGCTTATGAAGAAGATTCTGAAGTTGATTTAGGAGCTATCTTTGATGGTAACCCTTTCTCTGATTCACCTTCTAATAAGTACTTTAAATTTATAGGTATAGATCAGAATAATAGACCAATCTATGTTAGAACTACCCCATTAGGTATAAAGGATAAAAAAAATAATAAAATTAAAGAATTTAGTATTGGTACTTTAGATAATTCTTATGGGTTACAAAGTATATTCCCAGCTAATGTTAGTAGTTATTTGGTAAAGCAGAATATAAATATTAAAAGTTTAGAAGCCTTATCAAAGTCAGAGTCTAACTATATTTTACCTAAAGCTAGGTTTTATGATAATCTAGATACTTTACCTATAGAAGCTATTGATATAGCTGATACAACTGAAACAGTAGTTACAAAGAAAGCTAGTGTGGTTAAAGAAGGAGTATCTGAAGTATTTAAAGATAACCCTAAATTAGATAACATAGGTACAGAACAACAATACTCTGAATATTTAGATAGTGTGTTTCCTGATAGTAAAGTAAAAGATATTGCTTATCATGGTACAAAAGGATATGATGGTTCAGGTAAGGAAGTGCCTAAATTTGAAAAGTTTGACAAATCTTTAATAGGTAAAAAGAATGGTTTAAGGTCAGATGATATGGCTAAAGGGTTTTACTTTGGTTCGTATAAAATTGCAGATAGAGTAGGCACAAGAATTTTACCTGTTATTCTAAACATAGAAGAAGAAAATAATACCACTGTAAGAAGAAACACAAGAGATTTTGATACAAAAGGAGATGTGTTTGTAGTTTTTGAACCAGAACAAATTCATATATTAGGTTCTAAACAAGATATACAAGGGTTTAAAGAGTTTACTAGTCAACAAAGTAGTGATGTTGGTTTAGGTACTGAAACAGTAGTTAAAAACATATCTGCTAAAGCAGGAGTTAAAGAAACTAAAGAAGAATTATTAGAATATATTGAAAGTTTAGATAGAATATATTTTGCTATTAATGTAGTAGAAGATATTCAAGGAGATGAATTTTTTGATGCTGATAAGGCATTAGAACAAGCTAAAGAATATGAAGCTAAGGGAGAGTTTAAATTTGAAGTAGATAGTATGAAGGGATTATCTTCTTTAGAAAAGAATATATTTAAAACTATAGTAAATTTCGTTGCGGATAATCCAACTAGTAATCTAAATAATGAAAATTATGATCCAACAATGATAACTGCTATATTAAAATCTACATTTGATATGACTAAAAATGAACTTAGTGATATTATTACTTCTTCAAAAACTAAAAACTTAATAGATTTTATACATACTACATTAAGCTTAGCTGAAGTTTCAGATGAGATGAATAATAATAGGGAAGAAGGATTTGACTTCTGTTAAAATAATTAACTATGAGTTGTAATACAAAAATAAATACTAAGAACTTTCTAATAGAGAAAGGGATTATTGATGATAGAAATAACATCAAAGATATATATGATTTTAATACTGTTAATAGTTTGTTAACTATGTTAACATGGACTAAATATGGAGTTAAGATACCTAAAGAGGGGAAATTATTAGGAGAGTCTTATAATAAAGTTACTTTTAATGATAAAGCATTTGATGCTTTAAATATAGCCACGGAAGAATTTGATCCAACATTAATAAAAGAAGCTCAAAATTATATTGATAAATTAGGAGCTAATAAAAAAAATGTTATGTCTACTAAAGAGACTTTTATATTCTCTGATGTCGAACTAGAAGAAGCTGTTCAAGAATTTCAAGAACAAACTAAGGTAACTAAGACCCCTGTTGAATATATTTTATTTGGAGAGGATACCCCTATGGTGGATAAAAAAACTACTCCTTCTACTCCTTTATATCGTCAAGGATTTAAACCAGGTTCTAAGATGTATACTAAAGCATGGAAATTAGATGTAGCTCTTTATGAAAAAGAAGTTATTAAAGAAATCCCTGCTAATGTAGTACTAGATAATATAATAAAAAATTATAGTAATTTCTCTGAGGATGGGCAATACTTTGTAGAACAAGCTAAGAAATTATTAGGTAAATCTAATACCAAAATAGCATTAATACCTAGAGATGCCTTAACTAGTATTAGTGAAAACCCATTTACTTTAATGGGATATAGTTCTGATTATAATAAAATATATGTTAGTACAGATACTTTAAATGGGGATTTAAATACAGATGAAGTTATTTCTACAATGCTTCATGAAGTTGCACATTCTGTTACAGTACAAGCATATTTTTCTCCTCAAACAATAGAAGAAGAAATGTTTAGAGATTTTATTAATGAGCAATATGAAAAATATCTACCATATAAAACACAATTAGATAATCCTTATGGATTAAAAAATCAAGCAGAATTTATTGCAGAAATGGTGGCTAACCCTAAGTTTAGAAGTCAAATTGAATCTATAAAAATACCAGAAAGTAAAACTATAGTTTCTAAATTGGTTGAATGGGTACGCAGAATTTTTGGATTAACTAAAAATACTAAGAATAAGAATATAGTTGAAGAAATTCTTAAGATTAGTAAGCCTTTTGACAATAGTATAGAAATGCCTTCTATCTTATTTGAAAAGAGAGCCCCTGAATTTACTGAGGATGAATTACTTATTGATGATTCTACTTTAGAAAAACGTCTATTAAATACAATACAAAAACTTACTATATCTTTAGATCTTTCTATAAAGTCTTTAAACAAACAACTAGAACGTACAAATGAAGATGAAAATAGTAAAGAGCAATTCCTAGAAGATCAAATACAGATTTTACAAAATGTTCAAAGAGATTTAGGAGCAGTAGAATTAAGTAATAAAATTCTAGCTGTAGAATCTTTTACTAATGTTATGATTGGTAATATGGAGGCTATAAAAACTGCCTTAAAGAAAGTAGATCTTACAGATGAAACATATGTTCTTAATGTTATTAAAAGATATGACAAAATTGTAGGAGCTTATGCTATTATTGATGATGTACAAGATATTATCGCGGCTATTGAAACAGATAATTATCAAGATTTTATAACAGAAAAAGAATTAGATAGTTTGAAATTACAAGCTGAAATGGCATCTGGTAGATTTCATGGTACTAGGAAAACAGTTGAAGAATTAACTAAAAAGTACATGATTAAAAAATTAAATAATGTTAAGTACTTTAAAGAAGTTGAAAAAAAGCATTTTACTAAATTAATGCAACAGCATAAAGAAGCCAAGTTACCTGGGGATGCTAATCAATGGGCTATTCATAAGATGACTAGTCCTGAAATTAAGAAAGAAATAGATGCTGATGTTGAGGAAGCTATAACTAAATTAATTAATAATAAAGCTTGGGATATTTTGGCTGCAGATGTACCCTTAAATTCAGGTCTTAATATTAGTTCTCCTCTTATTCAAATTATGCATCAGATTCTTACTGAAATAGATGAAGTTAGGAATAAAGATAGAGTTAAAAAAGATTTAGAATTTGATAAATTATTTGCTAAATTAAGGGAAGAAAAAGGTACTAATGATATAGATGTATTATATAAAAATATTTATGATGTAGATTCTAATGGTAAAACTTATTTCAAAGGAGAATATAGTTCTAAATTTATGTCTGATGTATATCAAAAAATATTAGATATAAAAGAAGAATATCAAGATGATATTGATAGGCTTACAATAGAAGTAAATGAAGCTCCAGTAGGGAGTGTAGAATGGCAAAATAAAAGTTCAGAATATCAACAAATTATTATAGAAAGTAAAGCTAAACAAGACGCTATTATTAGAGCCAATACTATTAAATTAGATAATGGCAAACTGGCAATAAAAGATAAATGGAAGAATGATACTTCTAACTTATCAGCAGTTGAAAAAGAGGTACTAGATTTTATAATAGAAACTAATAATGATATCCAAAAAATGACTTATCCTTCTGAAGGACAAAGTAATATTAAATATGCTTCTAGAGCTATTAAAAATTTAGTTGATGGAGTTAGATTTTATGAGTTACCTAAAGTTACTAAATCAGATACTGAACGTTTCTTTAAAGGGGATTTTAAAGGTATAGTACAAGATAAAATAAATGAGGCTAAAAATCTACGTCCAGATGATTTTGGATATGTAGAAAAAATGACTGATTTATCAGGACGTAAAATTAGAAGTCTAAAATTATGGTATAGAGATCCTTCAGGTACTTTTCTAAATAGTGACCAATCATTAGATGCAATGGGTATAATGAGAATGGATTACATAAATGCTAGTGCCCATCAAATTAGAGGACAATATGAGCATGAAGTAAATTTTTTATTAGATATTGCTAAAAATAAAGAATATTATAAAAAAGAAGGTACTATACCTGTATTGTCTAAACTATTAAAGAAGTATGATATTACTCCTGGGGATAACAGTAATACAGTAAAATTCCTAGAAAATATGGTAGAAGCAAAATTTTACGATATTCTTAATAAAGGTAGTGTACGTATAGGTCCTGTAGATGCTAATAAAGCAGTTACTTTTATTAATAGTGCTAGTGCATTTTTAACTCTTTCTTTAAACTTAGCGTCAGGAACTGCTAATATAGTTAATGCTAATGCCCAATTATTTATTGAATCTTTTTGGAAAGGGCGTTTTATAACAGCCAGTGCTTTAAAGAAAGCTAATCAAATCTATGGTACTACTCTAGGAGACAGTATGAAAGATTTAACTAGACCTTTTAATAAATCATTTCCAAATCAACTTCAAGAATATTTTAATACTAAAGGGCTGTTTCAATTAGCTAATGCTGATTTCTTAAGAACTGATATGGTTAAAATGGGGTTAAGTATGGAGTCTTTACGTATATTTCAGGAGACTGGTGAACATTACATTCAATCAGTTACTGTTATGGCAGTATTAGATACTATTAAAGTAATGGATGAGAATCATAATTTCATTAATAAAGATGGTAAAATTGTTCAGACTAAAAAAGCAGCTGCATCTATTTTAGATATGATGAAAGTAAATGAGATTGATGGATTAATTAGTTTTGATTCTAAAGCAGTATATACCACTCATTCTAAATTAGTAAAATGGAATGAAGGAGGTAAGGAAAATCTAGATAGTTTAATAGCTAAAAAATTATATGATGTTATAGGTAACTATAGAGCATCAGATCAACCAGATATTAAACGTGTCTGGTATGGTAAATGGATAATGTTATATCGTAATTTCCTTATTCCAATGGGTATAGCTAGGCTTAGAGGGTTTGGATCTTCATGGACTAGAAAAGAGGATTTAAAAGATCATGAAAAAAGATTTAGTTATGCTCTTCAAGAACATGAAGAAGGGTATTATACAACTTTTATAAGATATGTAGTAACTTCTTTTAAAGATAAGAAAATGTATCTTACATCTAAAGAAAAAGTATGGGATAAATTAAGTGATTATGAAAAACATAATATTAAAAAAGCTTTTGTTGAATCAGTAATGACTATGGTATTATTACCATTAGTAGTTCAGTTAATAACATCTATTAAAGGAAAAGATGATCCTGAATATATATTTTTCTTACTATATCAAATAAGAAGGTTAGATACAGAATTATCTCAATATAAGAGTCCTAGTGAATCATTTAAAATGATGAGATCTCCTATCCCATCTATGAGGTTAATAGAAACTGCTTTATCCGTATTTGGAGATACTCTACAACCATGGAAATGGGGAGATGAATATCAAGGAGGATATAATAAAGGTAAAAGTAAATATTGGACTAAAATTAAAAAACAAATTCCATTAGTAAAAGAATACCAAAGAACTTATAAAGATTTATTTGAGTACCAAAACTCTTATTTCGGGTTTAAATAAAATTAATTTAGTTTGTATAAATAGGGCAGTTCCGTAAGGTTCTGCCCTTTTTTATTTTATCTTTCAAATACAATTCTTACCATAACCATTTGACGGTTAGAACCAGTGTTAATATATTTTTTAATATATATTTTAGTTCCTTTCCTTAAATTTTTAAATTTCTTTAATTGGGGTATAAACAACGCATCTACATCTAATAATAGTTGTCTTTTTGATATCTTACCTCTGATACTATTTAAAATTATATCAAAATCCTCTTGGGTACTTTTTAATAAAATATGTCCGTATTTTAAACAGGCAATTTGGCAATTACCTGTTGGAGAGTGTACTAAATACATCGTACTATATGGTATATTTATTTTATAAACTCTGCCAATCATAGTATCTTCATGAGTTATTACTATATCACTTTTTTTCATTGTATAAGGGGTATTTGCATTATATCTTCAATATTTTCTATGGTATTTACTTTTTTAGGTAATGGAAACGCTCTCACTATCTGTTTTTGAACAGCGCCTTCTTTATCAATTATATCAGGCTCACTAAAAGGGGAAGTACTATATTTATTCCAAGCTTGTAAAAGTTTACCTTCTTCTGTTAAATCTAATTTTACTATAACAAAACACATTTCTGATCCATTAGAGTTATTATATGGGAGTTGTTGTATAGACTTAGCAAAAGGCTCTAGTTTAGCAATAACTTCTTCTGTATTAGTTATATTTAGATCTAAAACTAATTGTGGTTTATGTGCATAACGAAAAGTTAGTATCATTAATAATCTTTCTATAGCAAAATAGGGTATTTTTTGAAATTGGAATCCTGAACCAACTGTTATAGTTTGGCAATTATGAAATACATTAATAGAAAAATCCATCGTAAAATATGAATATGATTCATTTCTTTTAAAATACACTCTATAAGAGAGAGTAAGTGCTCCTCCAATTACTTTTACAACTAACTTAAACTCTTTCCAGAACTTTTGTTCCTCTTTTTTTAATTTATTTTTTTTAAATAACGTCATGTCTTTATTATTAAATGCTGGTTGTTATGATGTATTTCCACAGGGAAGTTATCTTCCCTTATATCTGTTAATCTGGTCATTGGGGAAGGGAACCCTGTTACTTCTTCTTCTAATTTCTTAACTTGTTGTTTATGAGTGGTTTTATTTTTCATATTGGGTTATTTAAGAAAAATTAGGGCAACCTAAGTCACCCCTGATTTTCCAATTATTTAATCCTAAAAAAATAATTGCTAAATTAATTCTTTTAAAGTTTTTGGTGTGTAATTTACATTGTCTACACTAACATTACGATAACTAGGATGGGGGATCTCCTCGTCTTCTTGAGTCACATAATTCCATTTATATCCCATTATAGTATTTTCATGTACATGCCCATGTATATTTATATTAAATCTATATTTTAATTCCCCTAAATGAATAGGAATATGAGTTAACATATATTGACTTTTATACTTAATAGCTCCACCAACAGAGGCAACATATTTTAAAAGTTTAGGAACATCTTGTCTGCGATCATGATTACCAAGAACCACATGTTTAAGCCCATTTAATCTATCAAGAAGTTCATATCCTTTAGATTTTTCCATAGTTACATCTCCTAAAATATAAGTAACATCTCTTTTATGGACAACTTTATTCCATTGTTTTATTATATGGTTATTCATTTCGTCTGCGTTTCTAAATCCACGATGAAATGCACAATTTTCGTGATTAAAATGTAAATCTGCTATAAATCTAACTTGAGCCATAAATTATTAGTTTTTAATTAAAAAATTGTGTTATGTTATTACAACATCTCCAGTTCTTAGTACGTTCTGAAAAACATGATAAAATCCTATATCAAAGTCATCTACAATTGCAAAAAAATTATATAGCATAAAATGCCCAAGCCAAGCCATTTTATTTTGACTAGCTCTATACATAATACATTTGGTAAATGCTCTTTCTATTTCACTATCTGTGGGTTGCAACTTAGTTTCTTGAATTTGAGGTATTACAAATTCATTTAAAGTGTCTATATATAAAGACTCCACACAAGCTGTTACTTTTTGTTGATAAGGTAAATTATTAAATTTATTTTCATTTAAATATTCTGTCTCTTCATTCTTAGGGAAATCATCCCATATTATAAAATAGGGAGAAAAATTTACCACAGTTGTAGTCACAACTGATAATAATTCAGTTCTACTAGCCCTATTAAAAGCAGAATAAACATAAGGTCGCATAGCCACTAATCTTTGTTCTAAAATAAAAGGGGCTAACATTTTATGATATCTATCTATAAGCCTATCATATTTTTGATCTAATGCTACTAAATCTTCAATATAGGTAGTTACTAAAAAATTATAAGATTTTACTTTATTTACCCAATCATCAAATCTACCATGATAATTGACAACTTTTATAGTATCAAATATAAAATTAATAAAAGGGTTAGCAATTACTGTTTTATATTTAAGTGAAAAGGAATCTTTTAATATTTTTTTTAAAATCTTACAAATATCCTGAGAAAATAATCGATATGTTAAATTACCTTTAACATATTCATGAGTCCATGTAGCATTATGAGTCATTCTATATAATTGATATTTTTGAACAATAAATTCTAATTCTAATTTATCATGGTATATAATATCTACAAAATGTACTTCATGTTCTGGGTAAACCCTTTGTGTTGCCACGTCTCCAAATACTAACATGATTCAATAGTTTTTAATTTTTTATCCATAGCTGTCTTAATAGCAGCTTTGCCAAATGTTTTTTTTAAATATAACATCCTAATTTCAACATCTGCAATTTCTTTAATAATTTTGGCATTATTATCTTTATGAGGTTTATTTAACTTATGTAAAAGTTCTAAACTTAATTCTGTAAGCTCCTCAATTGATTTTCTAATATTTTTATTAGAGGTATTTTTAGCAGCTACTTGTAGCGATCTTTTTTTTAGGTTCATTTTTTTTCAAATTTAACTGGTTAATAAAACTAGAAATACCAAAACTATGGATAGTACTAGGAACAGTATGTATTATATCATATTCTGTATTTAATAGGGATTTATATTCATCTCTATTTATAAATGGTTCAATAGTTTGAACTAAATATTTATCTGCGGGAATAAAAATCTTATTTTTGTGAGTACTAAGTATTTTTTTAATAGGTAAAGAGGCATCTTCTTCAGTAATATTAAAGAAACATCTAATCCATAAAGTCATTAAGCTTGTTAACCATGACCTTTGTCCCCATATTGCTGGTATTTTAAATACAAATTCTGTATCTGATATACCATATAATATAGTTCTATTGTCAGATACACTTAAATGATCTTCTAATTTATTAATAGAAGTTAATAAGTGTTCTTTTTGACTTTTAAATAGATTAGATGCTTCAGTAAATTGTTGCCAAAGGGCGCCACAGTTATAGTGTACAACCTTAACTCCTAAATATAAAAAATCTTTATTTTTAAAAAATCCAGTATATGTATGTTTAAAACCATGTACTTTGGCTAAAGGTTTATTATGCCTTTCTACATATATTAAATCATTTAAATAATCTTTACATGCTGAAAATGCTTGCATAGTTTTAAAAATTCTTTTAGAGTTAGATCTAGTAGGAGTTACATAGGCAAATCCTACTCCAAAATTTCTACCTTCTCCTAAAATACCTCTATCAAAATTATTTCTAATTGTTAATTTTAATATTTCCATTATTTTGTAAATTTTTGTATGCAATCATCTACATCATTGCAATAAATTATATTTAGGTTGTTTATATTTTGAAAGATTTTTTCAAACCATTTCTCTTCTTGGGTATTTTTTGTTAGTAATATAAATACATTACCAACTAAGTCATTGTTACGTAGCCTTCCAATTCTTTGTATAAAATCTTTATCAGTACTATAATAGGACATGATAACGCAATTATCTAAATTAACTAGATTAGCTCCTTGTTTTAACTTTTTAAAACTTCCAATAACTTGAATTTTTCCTTGATCAAAATCATCTCTTATTCTATTATTAGCGACATGTGTGTTTTTAGAACTAATTACATTAGGTGTTACCTTATGTAAACTATCTAAACTATTGCCAAAAACAATAGTTTTTCCTTTGATGTGCTTTAATAATTTTATAATTATATTTACTTTAGATTCAAGATTATATAAGATACTACTTCTTTTATGAGCAGTAATCCTTATTTTTAGTTGTTTCTTTTCTTCATCTAAGATAAACCAAGATTTTTTATGTTCTTTATCCCAATAATCATATGCTGCTTGTTCAGTTTGATAAAATACTCTTTTAGTATTTCCTGATTTAATTACTTTATTTATTTTATCTAGATGATTATAGACAACATAAACATTAAGCTCTCTAGATGTACCATCTCTTTGACCATCATCTACAGAATATGTATAGCAAACAGGAGCGATTTGATCTAAAAGTTGCCCTTTAGTATAAAACTTCCCATCTACTTCATATCTAGTATCTCTGGTAATAGTAGCTGATAAACCTATAATAGCATCATACTTATTATTTGAATAAAATTTTGAGTAGGACGGACTTAAGGAATCATGGATTTCATCACAAATGACTAATCCAAAACTCTGATTTTTCCACTTATATACAGTTTGATAACAATAAAATTTAAGATTATAATCATTAAGAACATCTCTATCAAAAAGCTTATTATACTTTAAAATATCATCTCTTAAATCTTTAACCCTATCTCTTTGTTCTGCCAAAAATAAATGAACTTTATCATCTTTAGGCATAGTATATAATGCATGTAGACTAATAAAAGTCTTTCCAAGTCCTGTAATAATTTGGCAGGTTCCAACCTTACCATTCAGTTTCCAATGAGTTAGTGCTTCGTTTTGGATTTTATTCCTAACTAAGTCTAACTTCATTTATTTTTAAATATTTAATTAATCATATCCACATTTTCGTGAATTTTTACTTCCATGTAAATTATTATGAATAGATTGGATATATTTGTTTCCTCTATCTACTCCTATTTTACCTCTGATTCTGGCTGCGTCAGTACTTTCTAAGGCTGATCCAAAATCTTTATCTGTTATTCTTTTCATTTTAATTGTATTATAAGAGCGGGGAATCACAATGGCGGATTCCCCTTTATACTCTTAAGCCTCACAAGATACACATTCGTTTATGTCTCTTGCAAATGATTGAGCAGCACTTTGACTAAATTGATAGTACAAAGTCTTCACTCCTTCTTCCCATGCATATAAATATAATTTATTTATATCTTTTGCAGGTACAGACGGATGAATCATAAGATTCAATGATTGACTTTGGTCAATAAATTTTTGTCTTTGTGCGGCTTGTAAAATTATTTCTTTTGGGCTAATTTCTATAAACGATTTAAAGACCTCCTTAGAAGGAAACTCTAAATGTTGGACCGATCCATCATTATCTAGAATAGACTGCCAGGTATCAGCTGTATTAAGCTCGTATAGGTCTAATTCTTTCTCTAGAAAGGGATTTTTGTATACACTCTTAACTTTAGCCAAATCTTTGACAAAATAGTTAGATTTGATAGGTTCAATACCCATAGAAACTTGTCCTAATATAAAAGAACTAGATTTGGTAGGTGCAATTGCTACTAAAGTAGTATTTGCATAACCGTCACGTAAGGATGTATATCCTAAGTGATTGTGGCACCACTGACTAGCCATGTCGGAACGTTCTTTTAATGTGCTAAATATTTCATGATTTAACGCTTTAGCTTTTAATGACTCCATAGGAGTTAATTCTGATTGTAAAAAAGAATGGTATCCTAATACTCCTAAGCCAAGAGCTCTGTGCTCTTTAGCAAATCTCCAAGCACGTTTCATACCTGGAAGTACAGATGATTTTTTTATAAAATCCTCCATTACTGCATTAAGGAAATATACATAAGTTTCAATTGCATCAGTTTGTTTAATCTCATGCCAATGTAACAAATTTATACTTCCTAAACAGCATACAAAAGAATTGTAACTATCTGTGGGTAATTGGATTTCTGAACATAGATTACTTGCTGTTATTTCCAGACCAAGATCCTTATACGGTGAATTATTATTTGAGTTATCCTTGAACATCACGTAAGGAAAGCCAAATTCATTTCTTCTTTGTATAATCTTAGCCCATATCTCTCTATTGGGGGAATCATCATTCATTATCATCTCAGTAAGCCATTCGTCTGTGACGGTGACTCCATATTGTAGATTTTGAATCGGATTACCTTCCGCGCCAATGTCAAGAAATTCTGAAATATCTGGATGCTCTGCAGGAAGCCATAAGGCACAAGCGCCTCTCCTAGCTTCTGATTGCTTACACACATCTATAATACTATCATAGATCTTAGCATAATGGACGGGACCATCTGCTTTACCTCCAACAGAAATATGAGAACCTCTAGCTCTAATATTTCCTAAATATATTGAAGTGCCGCCACCATATTTGGACATCATACCTACTTCCCTAGCTGCGTTCAAGATACTATCCATCGTATCGTCTACATTAGAACCATAGCAACTAATTGGTAATGCTTTTTCAAATCCAAAGTTACACCAAACAGGTGTAGATAATGAATAGAAACCTCTACTCATATATCCTTCAAATTTCTCAGCAAAACCATTAATTCCTAAGGTTTTTTCAGCATAATTTGCAATATCTTTAATTCTTTGTTCAGGGGATACCCCTTCTTTTAAATAACCTCTTGATAAAAACTGTCTCGCTTCATCATTAAGCCAATAATATTTTTTATATTCTTTCTTCATATTAACCATTCTGGAATTCATTATCAAATGGTACAAACGTACTATGTTCTACATATTGATCTGGTTCTCCAAAAAATGTATTATTTTTAGTAAATATCCATCCTCCAGGTACCCTCATAATTGTTAAATGGTTTCCTATTTGAGCTTCTTGCCCAAGTACTAGTTTATATATTGCTTCCATAATTAAAATAAATCGTCTTTTGTTATACTTTTAGACTTTTTATTATAATCAATGGACTTTTTGTAGAAGAAATCTCCTTCTTTAGTGGATTTAATCTCAACTTCAAACCACATAGTAGGTTCTAGTAATTCAATATTTATATCAAACAAATTTTTCATCCCTATTTTATTTAGGGAATTGTTAAATCTATTTTTAACAAATTCTTGTACTACC
>TARA_R110000822_G_scaffold53335_5_pt1 | contig 22930 bp, 23 predicted proteins | sample TARA_R110000822 | Tara Oceans TARA_R110000822 (sample SAMEA4397666) | marine metagenome | biome: Polar Biome; feature: [SRF] surface water layer (ENVO:00010504); material: water (ENVO:00002006), including particulate matter (ENVO:01000060) such as... | depth 5 m | reverse complement strand
AAGACGGAGCAGTCTCGCGATTGGGTTATCACGAAGACCTTCAATAGTCTATCGCACTGCAACAATTTTATAGAGTATATCCACAAGACTAAGGGATATATGCTAGATGAGCTATGGCACAAAGACGGGTATCCTTTCAGTGATGGCGACGACTATTGGACTATAGAGGATGGCGTGGTAGTATATTCCTGTTGGGATGAGCAGTCAGAAGAGGTATTTAACCCATATAAAATATACTTCACATCAGAGAGTGATGCAAATGAATATTTAATTAACCAATAAAATAAGTTATGAAAATTATACTTGAAGGAACAGCAGAACAAATAAAAAACTTAAACTTATTAATTGATGAGGGTAATAACGACTTACCTAAAATTAATGAGTCATATCAAATAGAAAACCTATGGAGCGTAAGCGATATGCAAGATTGGGATTGCACAGATGATGAAGCTTTAGAAGTTTTAGAACAAGCATTAACAAATGATGCTACAATGGAGCAAATATGGTGTGCAATAGATTATCACGCTAGAGATAATGGTCTAAAGCATTCAACTAAAAATAAATAAGTTATGAGAGCAGTATTATTAATACCATCACTATGCCTAATCATATTAGGACTGATGGAGGGCGCGGTAGGGTTCAGTATATTTGTAGCTCTTACCACTACTATTATAACAATTAAAAATTATAAATCATTATGAGAAAAATTACAGAAGAATCAGTCAACGCTTTTATGAACGCAAGAAAATTCAAGAAAGCGAATATGGAGGTAGAGGTGTTAGCTAACGTGACAATCCTAAAGCTACACGGCAACCCAATAGCGTATAGATATAACGACCCGAGCAGAACGCTAAGCATAACTAATGCAGGATGGGAGACACCAACAACAAAAGAAAGGTTGAATGCAATTGACGGGGTAAGTATACACCAAAAAAATTGGGTATGGTACTTAAACGATAAAGAGTGGGACGGAGAATTAATAGATATTAAACAATAAATCATTATGAAAACAATTATTATAATGCTGATGGCTATGGTAAACTATAGCACAGTAAAGATTCAGGCAAGTCCGTTCATTGAATTGGACAGGGCGACAACGTACTACTGTGAAGAAAGTCAATGTGATAATGACCCATTGACAACGGCAGATGGTTCAGTAATTGACCCGGTCAAGTTAAAAAACAATGAAATCAGGTGGTGCGCACTGAGCAGAGATTTAATTTGGGATGAATATCGACAAGGCATTCACGCGGTAGGGTTCAGAGGGATGTATGAGTTTGGAGATACAATACTTGTATATTCAAAAACGTGTCCGCAAATCAGCGGGAAATGGGTAATACACGACACAATGAATGAGAGATACACAAATTCAATTGATTTCTTAATTCATCCCGACAACAATAACCCAAAGCTAGGTGTGTGCGAGGATGTGAAAATATTAAAACCTAATTACACGGCTTATAGTTATGGTATGAATAGTAAATAAAACAAAAACAAATATTATGAAAAAAACATATTGGACTATGAACAATGGTCAAAAAATAGATGTTGATACAATGGATGTACAACACTTACGTAATACTCTTAAAATGATTATTAATAATAAAACAAGAGTAATAACTACACCTGTAAAACCTAAGTTTGAAATACACGGTGAGATGGCACAGAACTTCATTGAGCAAATGTCTGATGAAGATTATGCTCCTGATGATTTTTATTAAACAAATAAACAAATAAATTATGATGTATCAAGTAAAATGTAATATAACAGACGAGGTTCTGTTTGAAGGATTCAGTCAGTATGAATGTGGAGAATGGATGGAATATGAAGGGCTAGGTATGGGAGATGCTTGGATTCAGAAGGTCAAGATGAGTAAAATAACAACAGGCTTAGATGAAATTCTGCAAGAGGCAGAAGAGCAAGGTGTAATTGAAAATGAATTTAATTGGGAACTTGTAAGAGAACAAGATAAGTTAACAATGAAATCAAAAAGTATTAAATGGCTAGAGTTTAATGCAGACGGAACTTTCAAAGAGCAATTCCAAGAAGCCGCAATCGGTAGAAGTTTAATTATGTCTCCGTTTAATGCTTTTTTTACTTGGCAAACTACCAACGTAACAGAAATTGTAGAACAACGAGAGGACTATATTAAATTTAAAACACAAAATAGTAATTACGAATTAAATAAATTAGGATATGTCTAACTTTAGATGTACCTTTGTGTAAATCAAGTATAAATCAGAGGGGTGTCTTCAAAGACACTCCTTATAAAATCAAATCAATTATGTGTGTAATCATTATTAAACAGAAGAACAATATGATGTCGGAACAAATCGCAAAGACATCATCAAAAATAAATCCTGACGGATTAGGTATCATATGGCTCGATACATTCGAGGTCACGTACCACAAATCAAAGGAGTATAAGTTACTACTAACGGATAGACCATTCATTGCCCACTTCCGTTACGCAACAAAGGGTGCGGTCAACTTAGCCAACACGCATCCATTTGTGTGTGGCAGTAACACAGACGAGATGCTTATGCACAACGGTACAATAAAGGGCTTAGGTTCTAACGATATGTGCGACAGTAAAGAGTTAGCCATTCAGCTAGGCTCAATCAACAGAGCAGATTGGAAGGCACGACTAGAGCAGTACGACTCACGTTTCGTATCAGTGAACCTGCGAACACGCTCGTTTCAGATATACAATCGTAATCTATATACATATAGAGACGGGATATGGTATTCAAAGACAGATGTCCTACAGGATAATCTAATCGCGGTGTACGGCACGCTAAAGAAAGGGTTATCAAACTATCATTCATACCTTAGTAACGCAATCTATATCGGTGAGGGTAAGACACAGGACAGATACCCATTGATAGTTAACGGTCTGCCGTTCTTGGTAGACAAGAAGGGTGTGGGTCACAACGTCACAGTGGATGTATTCAAGGTGTCGGACGCGCAGCTACAGAAGATTGATTGGCTTGAGTGTCATCCACATTGGTACAGAAGGGTTGAAGTGCCAATAAAATTAGAGGGGCGAACGCTAAGCTGTTGGGTATACTTTAACCCAAAGGATATCACTGAGGGTACAGAGATGCTGAATGAGTATGTAGAGAGACAGAGAGGAGATTATTCGCTCAACTATTACGACACTAATGAGAGTCACAGCACGATAGATATAGGATGGGATGATGATGACACCTATACCACAGGGGCACTAGCCTGCATAGATTGTTTTAATGATGTAGAGCACGACCTATTTCAAAACTACTACTGCTCATCTTGTGGGGGATGGTTCAAAGAGGACGAGATATTAATCTTTAATAATAAATAAAATGATATACATAACTAAAGATAATTTTACGTGGCTAGACGTCACGGGTAGGTGTGATGACACATCTATAGCTGAGGCACTCTTCAGTGTACATACCATATACACACTGTTTGATGACGAGTCAGAATCTCTTATCGAATCAATGGATGAATTAGAGTACACCCTAAAGCTAGGACTTAAGGTTGTTGTACCTGTGGGCTTCTTACCAAGAAAAAATATACCCTACTCAATAAAGGATAGCGAGACAGTCGTTAAGGATGGGTATCTATATGCAAGGGTAAAAGATTTATCTGCCAAAAGAGTAGTATATGTCTAAATTAATGCGTATATTTGTTTAAATTAATTATAAATCAGTGTCTTCAAAGACACATAAATCAAATCAATATGGGACGAACTAAATTATTATTCAATCAGATACTCGAAGAGGAATCACAAAGAGAGAGAGAGGAAGGCAGAGACATCTTAAGAGAGATATACTTCCAATCAAGCAGTCAAATATTAAAGGATGTCTTCAAATCATTCGAGGATATCTTAAAATCATACGAGGTTACAAAGAGTCGGATGGTAGTAGATAATAAAAATCAGACAGATGGCGACATTAATTAAATCAGATGGGACGGAGATACCCAACGTAGATATCTCAACATTAAAACATCAACAGGATATGGTGGGTGGATACATAGAGTATATATACTTCCCGACAAACAGGGTGGCTATTGTAAATGAGGAGGGTAGGCTTATAGGTCTACCCTACAATGAGGTGGCTAGTATAGTTGCAGGCTGTCTCCTTGTGGGTGAAGTTATAATCGTTGATACAAACGAATTAAATTAATTATGAGACTTGGTTTTAAATTATTCCAAGACACGGGTAGGATATCAAGCCCCTGTGTTCTTGAAGACACTAAAATCCTTAACCGAAGGACGGATGATGTGATAGTGTATGAGGGAGGGCATTATATAGAGATGCTTGACAATGGATACTTCCTCTATAGACCTACAGGTAAGGGGTATGGAAAACGCTCATTAGATTTAGTAACCGTAGAGAGACATCTATGGGAATGCATAACAGTTAAATAAAATAAATTATGAAAAGGATACAGTTTAATATTTACGTGTCACGAGTATGTGATACGTTCGGTGTAGACAGGGACGACCTGTTTAACAAGACAAAGAAAAGAAATATCGTAGAGGCTAGGCATATGCTATACTATCTATGCGAGACAAGACCAATGCGCGTAGCTAACATCCAAGACTATATGGGTGAGAATGGATACGACACCGCTCATTCACCTATCATACACGGCATCAAGATGGCAAAGAAAAAGATAGAGGAGGATAAGGATTGGATTGCTGCACTAAATAGATGCAGGAGGGGGGATGTTGGCAATGCTTTATAGCACTAAAGATATTTGGGAGCAGGCAGGTGACGACACCTTTGCGGTGGAGATTGAGAGTTCCTTATACACATCAAGGATGGTGTACGGAATCAAGATAGTCCGAGACCATAAGACTTCTGATATCTATATGATGAACACACAGATTCGAGGTGATTGGCATATACCATTATCCCAAGACGATATAAATATTTTTTTAGAAAAAGGTTGGAGATATGGATGTTATACATTATCTTTGTCTAACTATCGTTCAAAGCTAGATAAGGTTAAGTATATGATAAAGTCAGAGATGAACGGTAAGAGAAGAGGGAGAGAGATACATCACCTAAAGACACAGCGTGAGAATATATTAAATAAGTACACAGAAATAAATAATAAATTAAATCAAATCAATTATGGAAACAGTAAAAAAAACGAAGACGCAGACAACATTTGAGAAGCTATCTTCAATCAACGTCAACAAGTTTGTTGAGAAAAAGAATGGATTAACATACCTATCGTGGGCATACGCTTGGAGCGAGACAAAAAAGAATTGTCCGTCAGCCACGTACACAATAGGAGAGACTGAGTATGACGACGCAACAGGATTTATGTGTCACACAGAGGTGACCATAGATGGTGAGACACTAGAGATGTGGCTGCCTGTGATGGACGGAGCTAACAAGTCAATGAAAAAGGTAGGGTACACCTACACAACTCGTTATGGGGAGAAGCAGGTTGATGCTGCTACATCATTCGACATCAACAAGACTATTATGAGATGCCTTGTTAAGAACCTAGCAATGTTCGGGCTTGGAATATACATCTACGCAGGTGATGACCTACCTAACGCACAAGAGGAGGCTGCCCCTACAGTAAAAGCGAAAGAAGTTACGGGCAAGGACGCACTACGTTTCAATGATTCTAATTGGAGTAACGTAGCTAAGTTTGTAGCTGAGAATAAGCAACTTGGTCTCAAGAAGCTAATAGATAAGGTTGAGATAAAGTATACTGTCACACCTGCTGTCAAAGCAGAAATCCAAAACCTACTTAAGTAATGGATGTGCTAGATAAACTACGTGATGACGAGCAGTACTATGGTGAGTTCGGACAGCAGTACCTGTCCAACTCAGACATAAGCAAGTTACTCACAGACCCTGCGGCATTTAGAATGCCACAGGAAGACAACGTAAACTTCCACAAGGGAAGATATTTCCACCAACTAATACTTGAACCTGAGAAGGCTATAGATACCACATTCATAGATGTGTCGTCACGAAACACAAAGCTTTATAAAGAGGCTGTGGAGAGCAGTGGCACAATAATTATGCTTGAGAAAGAGGGTCAGGAGATACGTGACTGTGTGCAGGCAATGATGGGTAACCTATCATTCTTCGAGGGAGTTCGAGAGGATGGCGTCAAGTATGAGGTGCCGGCTATAAAAGAGATACACGGTCTGATGTGGAAGGGTAAGGCAGATATCGTATGTAACGATAAGCTGATTGATTTAAAGACTACAGGTAAGATTGATGACTTCAAGTATTCAGCACGTAAGTATAACTACGATAGCCAATGCTATATATACCAACAGCTATTCGGTAAGCCACTTGAGTTCTACGTGGTTGACAAGACGACCGCACGCTTAGGTATCTTTAAGCCCTCAGAGGAGTTCATTCACAGGGGTGAGCAGAAGGTTATCAGAGCTGTGGAGGTATACAATCGTTTCTTCGGAGACAATCCAACAGAGAACATCAACGAGTTCTTTATTCAGGATACATTATAAATATGGTGCTGTTATGTGCGACGTCCCAACGTATGTAGCAGCATCTTAAATAAACTTTGGGACAATAGTAAATCAATTTATATTATGGCACAAGACGAAAAAATCTTTGCAGACGGATTCTTATTCAAGAGAAAAGAAAACGCTCCCGACTTTGTTATCGGCAGTCAATCAATCAAGGTGGACGAGGCTATACAATTCCTAACGGATAACGTTAAGAATGGTTGGGTGAACATTGACATCAAGATGTCTAAGGGCGGTAAGTATTACTGCGAGTTAGACACGTGGGAACCGAAACCAAATGCACAGGAGGCTACAACCCCAACGCCTGACCTTCCGTTCTAAGTGTCTTTGAAGACACAGTCTAAAGATAAGGGGGGCAGATGGCTCCCCTTTTTTTCCCTATTAAATGTTGACATATCTAATCACTATATATATATATATTCTTTTATATTTTATTTTTTTTTCTTGTATACAATAAAGAAAGTTAACATTATTAACACTACTACTGAGAATCAGGTAGTTATAAATTTAAAATCAACATAAAATCAACACAGTATGACATCTATAGTAACAATATTCAAAGACATCAAGGATACATCTACCCCATTTCATAGGAGTATTGATATGGTATTAAGGAGAATCAAGGATGGTAACACGAAGAATCTAATCAAGGCTATCAGACAGACCAAGGATAAGACAGAGCGCAATGAGCTAAAGAAAAACCTACCTGCCATATGTTTCTCAGGTGTCTTTACTAAGAGAATGGACACAGCTATCACAGAGCACAGCGGATTTATCTGCTTGGATTTTGATGGGTATCCAAACAGGAAGGATATGCTTTCCCATAAAGAGAAGCTATCAAGGGACGGGTATGTATACAGCGTATTCATATCGCCAAGCGGTAACGGACTAAAGGTGCTAGTGAGGATACCTGCCATTGCAGATAACCATATAAGTTATTTCAATGCCCTTAATAAATATTTTGACTCAGAGTATTTTGATAAGACGTGCAGGAATATATCACGCGTGTGCTATGAGTCTTATGATAAGCTGATACATATAAACGATAGCTCTAATGTTTGGGATACTATGGCAGAGCCTGAGTATATAGAGATGAACTCGCACAGAGACCCACCTACCATACCAATAACAGACCACAATAAGATTGTAGAGATACTTGTTAAGTGGTGGGAAAAGAAATACCCAATGGTTGACGGGCAGAGGAATCAGAATGTGTATATACTAGCAATGGCGTTCAATGATTACGGTGTGCCTAAAGCACTTGCAGGATATGTATTGGGTGGATATGCTGATGAGGGATTTAATATGTCTGAGATAAACAGAACGATTGATTCAGCGTATGCGAACACATCAAAATTTAATACCAAATACTATGAGGATGAGGAGATGATATCAAGCGTAAAGGGTAGCCTTCGCAAGGGTGTAGCAAAGAAGCAGATACGCTATCAACTTAATCAGTCAGGGGTTGACAGTGAGGTTACTGAGTTTGTAATCAATAAGATAGAGAAGGAGAATTCCAAGCAGATTTTTTGGGAGAAGAATGAGAAGGGTGTCGTGCGTATAGTTCACTACTCATTCAAAAGATTCCTTGAGGATAATGGGTTCTATAAGTTCTGCCCTGAGGGTGGTAAGAATTATGTATTCGTAAAGGTAACCAATAACCTTATTGACCACGCGAGTGACAAGGATATAAAAGACTTTGTGTTAAACTATCTGCTTGAGATTGATGACCTAAGTGTGTACAACTACTTTGCTGACCAAGTTAGATTCTTTCGTGATGAGTTCCTACACCTGCTATCTACTATAGACATCTTCTTTATAGAGGATACCAAGGACAGTGCGTACCTGTACTATAATAACTGTGCTGTAAAGATTACTAAGACCCTGATAGAGACAATAGACTACATAGATTTAGGCGGCTATGTATGGAAAGACCACGTGATAGATAGAAAGTTTGATGTGTGTGATGAGAAGACCTGTGACTATTCAGTATTCATTAATAACATATGCGCTGATGTAGTCGAGAGAAAGAGAACAATGGAATCTACGATAGGCTTTATGATGCACGGACATAAGACTAAAAGCTACTGCCCTGCAGTCATACTTAATGACCAAGTCATTAGTGATAGCCCTGAGGGTGGTACAGGCAAGGGGTTATTTATGAATGCGCTATCACAGATGAAGAAGGTGGTGATGATTGACGGGAAGGCGTTTGCATTTGAGAAGTCATTTCCCTACCAAACAGTATCGGCAGACACACAGATACTATGCTTTGATGACGTCAAAAAGAACTTTGATTTTGAAAGGTTGTTTAGTGTCGTATCAGAGGGGTTGACGCTAGAGAAAAAGAATAAGGATGCTATCAAGGTTCCATTTGAAAGGTCACCTAAGATAGGTATCACTACCAACTACGCTATCAAGGGTACAGGTAACTCATTCGCTAGGCGTAAGTGGGAGCTTGAGCTATACCAACACTACAGTATGAACTATACGCCATTTGATGAGTTCGGAAAACACTTCTTTGATGATTGGGATGAGGATGAGTGGTGCTACTTTGATAACTATATGGTTGGGTGTCTTCAGGATTACCTAAGTACAGGTCTAGTCAAGAGTGCGTTTGTAAATCTTGAGACGCGTCAGCTAGAGCAGTCTACGAACCACGAATTTATTGAGTGGTGTGGTCTTGTGGAGGGCATAGAGGGTGGCTATTCACTGATGGTAAACCAACGCATACGTCTTCAGGATGCGTACTACGACTTTGTTAATGAGTACCCCGACTACTCCCCTAACTCTAGGAGGTCTGTTAGCAGGGCTCAATTCTATAAGTGGGTTAGGCTGTACGCTATATTTAGTACAGGGGTAGAGCCTGAGGTAGGGAGAGACCCTGTAGGTAAATGGATTATTATTAAAGACGAATAGCTATGGATTATAAAGATGAGCACGTATCACGTATCGGTATCCAATCTGATGCTGTGATAGCAAGACGAACGGGATTCTCTGACGAGAGGATGTATGAATCATTAAAGATAACACGCGACGTACTTTTTAAAACCAAGAAAGAGAAGGTGGGGAGAGGTAAGAAGGCTACGTATAAAGATGTACGTGTGAACTCACCGAGAAAGGATATAGAAGAGCGTATCATTAAATCATTAAATCATTATAAGAATCTTATGAGCATTCCAATAACATTAAAGCTAAGACAGTATCAGAAAGATATAGTGATTAAGGGTGCAGAGATAATGTTAAAGCATAACTTCCTGTACCTAGCAATGGAGGTACGGACAGGTAAGACACTGACGGGTATGGGTATAGCTCAGATGTTATCCTCTAGGTCTGTACTGTTTGTTACAAAGAAGAATGCTATCAGCAGTATCCTTAAGGACTACGACAGCTATAGACCTGACTTTGATATAACAGTTATAAACTATGAGAGCCTGCACAAGGTTGAGGATGTCGGTAGATTTGATTTAGTAATCCTTGACGAGGCTCACGGTATGGGTGCGTTCCCAAAGCCAAGCGGTAGAGCTAAGTTAGTAAAGCGGATTCTATCCGTGAAGAATCCATACGTCATCCTTCTATCAGGCACGCCAACTCCTGAGTCATACAGTCAGATGTATCACCAAGTGTACGGTATACAGGGCAGCCCGTTTAAATCTTACGTCAACTTCTATAAGTTCGCTAAGGAGTATGTAGATATAAAGCAGAGTAAGATAAACGGATTCTTTATAAATGATTATAGCAATGGTCTTAAGAGTATCACAGATAGGATGAAACCATACACTATATCATACACTCAGAAAGATGCAGGGTTCAAGGTGGACACACGTGAGCACGTGCTAGAGGTTGAGATGAGTGATATGGTATACAGTATAGCTAAGACATTGAAGAGAGATTTAGTAGTGCAGGGGAGCAAAGAGGTGATACTTGCGGATACACCTGTTAAGTTAATGATGAAGCTACATCAGCTATACTCAGGCACTGTTAAGTTTGAGTCAGGCAACTCAGCTATAATAGACCTGAGTAAGGCACAGTTTATCCACGACAATTTCTCGCTTGCAAAGATTGGTATCTTCTATAAGTTCAAGGAAGAGTTGAATGCACTCAAGCAAGTTTTTGGTGCAGAAAACTTGACAACTGAGCTAAGTGTCTTTGAAGACACTAACAAGTCTATTGCACTTCAGATTGTGTCGGGCAGGGAGGGCATATCATTAAGGCAGGCAGAGGCATTGGTGTACTACAACATAGACTTCTCAGCCACAAGCTATTGGCAGTCACGAGATAGGATGACGACAAAGGATAGGCTAGAGTCAGATGTGTATTGGGTATTCTCTAAGGGTGGCATAGAGCGAGAGATATATAAAGCCGTAACAAAAAAGAAAGACTACACCCTGTCGCATTTTAAAAAAGAATTATTAACTTTAAATGAAAATGACTGAACAGCAGATACAATCTAAAAGAATAAAGCAGTTGGAAGCCGAGGGGTATTATGTGCTTAAGTTAGTTAAGACAAACAAGAATGGTATCCCGGACCTGCTCGCTATACCCCCTAACTCTAATGTAATATTCAGCGAGGTCAAGACACTAAAGGGTAAGACATCAAAGCTACAAGACTACAGACTAAAAGAATTAGAAGGATATGGATTTAAGACAGAGGTATACAGAGGCGATAAATAATGAGGGGATAGGGTGTGAGCTAGACACGTGGTTCTTGGAATCAATGTATAGCTATTCTATAACGGAAGGCTTAGAGATGTTATCTCAGGTGTTAGTCGTGATAGATAAGCTACCCACAGAGGACGGTTTTATACAGGAGATTGCAGGAGTTGTAAATAGTACGCCACCTATGTTCTTTGTTGTAGACTACATCAAGCAGACAGGGGATACACCACTACTTATAAGCATAAGAGATATAGACTGCGATACATATCTCGATTTTATTTTAAAAAAACAATCAATTAATTATTACTTAAATCTATAATAAAATGAATAAAATAAAAATAGTTTCTAGCGAGAAGAAATTTAAGTCTCTAATAGATATAATACAATCAGAATTAAACGTCAATATATTAGAGGATAAGAGCAGGCTTAGGAGTAACGTTGAGGCGAGGATGATTTTCTGTTGTATCTTAAAAGATTATGGCTATGGATGTAGTGAACTATCAAGGGGCATTGGTATGAACCACACATCTGTGCTTCATTACTTCAAGAGCCTACCCAATCTTGTCCTCGTAGATAGGGCGTTGAGATTCAGATACAATTATATAAAGTCTGAGTTCGCTTGCTGTGATACTGACGCTGAGAAGCACCCGTCACACGACCCGTATCAGCTTAATCAGGAGGTTATTGAATTAAAAAAAAAGCTATATGCTTTGAATAAAGATAATAAATTATTACATTGCGAGATATTAGATAAAGATATAGAGCTAGACAACGCTAAATCCTACACAAAAAATTTAAAGATACGTGACGGGAGACTTGAAAATATTTTTAAATTAGTAGAGGAGAGAACGCGTATAGGTACAGAGGATAACATACTAATCAAACTTAATAGATTTTATAATGGTGTATACGGATAACGAGATAGAGAAGATTGTTTCGTATAAGACTTGGTCGGATAATAAAAAGCTTGACCGTCTACTAGAGATGGATTGTAAGATGTACTGCTACCTTGGTAGCGACTCCACCAAAGGCGAACGGAATGATGTGACAAGAGCGTCTAAGAGAATTTATTCATCTATTAAAAAGATTGATAACACCATTGGTACACTACTACTTCAATCAATAGACCCTAGTGGAATAACATATTGAATAATCTACCTGCATATGAGAAGGAGAGAGTTAATCAGATAAACTTTTTAATGAATCAGATTCATATGTCGTCAGCATCTGTATACGAGGCTCTTATTGATAGAGACTTTGAGGACTTAGAGCAAGAGCTAAACAACTTAATCTTTATCCTTAAGGATATATTAGCCTCAATAGAGAATGATATATAAATATAAATGTTTCTACAGTGAGGCAGAACTTTTCAATTTTATAAAGGATTATTTTATATCAGACCTTCAGGAGTCTAAGAGTTCTGTATCTAGGTATGACTGCTCATCTAGTATGTTTAATGTTGATGTAGAGCTTAAGTGCAGGAGGAGGCATTACAATGAGCTTATAATAGAGAGAGCAAAGTTTGATGCGCTCATCAGCATTAGTAAGATTAACAGCACTATACCTGTGTATGTAAGCTCTACACCTAAAGGGGTGTGGGCGTTCTATCTTCTTGACCACCCACAGATTCAATGGGAAATTAAAGACCTTCCTCGGTATACGGATTTTAATAGACGGGATAATATACCTAAAGAGATAGGCTACCTAAATATAAACCAAGGCATCAGCCTGCTAGATATACTACCCAATGAAATATAGACTCCTACTAGAGTTAATATTAGTAGTGACACTTAATGTCATTATATTTTATTACCTTATAATGCTATTCTGAACTGCCGAGTAACTCTCTCATTTCTTCCATAGACATAGAAGAACTCGTCTTGTTCGTCTCAGTTTTCTTCTCTCTATTTACAGGTATGGTTATGAATTTTTTATCCACATTTATATTCCCCGGTCTATATGATTTAGTTATACCCAATATTTCGTACATCACCTCATCATCATAATCCCCATTAATATAATCAGACACACCTATAAGCGCATCTATATCAGAGCCTATAGATAATTCTAATAAAGGCTTAGTAGCCTTCCATACATCCCACTTGTTTTCCTTTCTATCAAACCCTTTATAGACTTGTTCTACGATAGACACTAAAGCGTTAGTACCATCATTGGTAAAGCCTGATTCACCACTAGATTTATTAGCCGCCACTTGGATACCTGCGCCAAGGTAAGGTATGCCATACAGTAGGTTCAAGCCCATTGCCGCATCCTTAATCTTGTTCCACGCGTACTCCTTATCATCATCATCTCCGTGTAACAGCATCCCTGCGTGTGATGCCGCTACAAAGAGTGCATTCATTACAGAGAAGTTTAATGCAACCTTTCTTATATCCTTTGTCTTTGGCATTTCCTTTCTGCCTATATCCCTCATTATAGAGTTCATACCCTGCATAGTATTGTTAATCATTAAGAGCGTTGAGCTAAGGAACATTGTAAACATCTTAACAAAAGAATTATTAGATTGCTGCATTGAGGTTTTCTCTGAAGCTCGCTGTGTCTGCTGCGTTGTGTTGTACTTATTAAACAGCTTCCTTGCCTCAGCCTCAGGCACACCTCTTCTCTTAGCAGCCTTATACACAGCCATATATCCAAGGACCCCTGCGATATCACCTACAGCTGTCCCCATTCCTGATGCCGATTTAAACGTTCTACCAACCTTTGTTCTTTGAGTCTTTTTATAGACCCAATTTGGTGTACCCATTTTTGTACCAAGCTCTATTGTGTAGAAGTCACCTGCTAAGTTTTTTTGGAGTCTGTCATTAAATGTAGCCGATATCTTTTTTCCTTCTCGTAGTGTCTTTCCTGTAAAGACGCCTAACAGAGATGTTGTATAGTCAATAGCAAACATAGGTAGGTCAACAAAAATTGACTGACCCTTACTAAACGTTTGGTAGTCTTCGAGTGCAGCAAACGCTGACGACGCTTGCTTAGCAATCTGTATTATTTTAAAAGCTAAGGCAAAGCCAATAAACTTTCTCCCTGTCCAATCTGCAATACCCTCAGCCTGCTTTGGTCCTGCATTAGGGTTTATTGCATAGTTTATAGATGCTTTAAATAGCATACTAAGACCTGTCCCATTCAATACAGTTTTTATACTCTCGCTTCTAAGTATATTATTCATCTCCTGCACACCAAGCGCATACGCCTTATACTGCTCCATCTGAGCTGTATGATTGCTAAGCACATCCGTGAATGCTTCGTTGAGAACGACATCCCCTGTAGTGTCTGTTCTTTCCTGTAGTGCCGGTGAGGTCTCAGCATTAAATATACCATTAAAGTCTCCGTTAGACATCATATCTCCAAGCTTCTCTGAGCTGACCGTTTTCGTAGGGAAATAATTCTCAACGTATCCAAGGCTGACATCATTAGCCTGTATGTACACATTATTGACCTCATCAAAATATGTATTACTCAGGTAGTCAACAACCATATCCGCAATTGCAAGGTTGTCCTCTCCTAAGAACTCCTTTATTTCTTCCATTGCATCAGCATTGAACCCTTGAGATATAAGCTTCTCTCTTTGGACAGGGTTTTTGTACAAGGCGTATATGCGTAGTGCCTCATTCTTTGTTATCCTGCTCATCTTCTTAACAGATGATATCTCAATGTCGTCGAAAGTCTTATTAAGGGATAACGCCCACTTTCTGTAGCTTTTAAGTTTAGGGTTTACCGAACTAACTATATCATTTAATATCTCCTCCTGTCTAAACGCACCCTCAAGATGGCTCTCACTCATCTCGTTCAGCTTATCATAGAACATCTTAGTAAACATACCATCCTCTCTACCCCTGTCTAATATATTTGTTATCGTGCCTAGGTGAACTAGGTTGTTTCTAAAAAATACTTTAATCTTGCTAGGGTCGATTTTGCCATTTGTAGTAAACTTAGAGGTAAGCTCTTGAATAGCAACCCATACCTGCATCTTCCTTATGGCAGCATACACTGACCGTGAATCCCTTACTATCTCATTAGTGTCCTTAGGTGCACCGTCCTCATCAAATAGCATCTCAAAATCTCCCTTAACCTGCTCCTCTATCTGTTCTCTTTTCTTTGTGTATACCTGTCTCTTAGCATCTCTCCTATTATTAAACCTAACGATAGCCTCAGCCCTTTGAACTTTTAAATCTGCAAGTAGCTGCTCTAGCTGCTCAATATCCATAGAGGATATCTCAGCAAATGAATCTAGGGCAAGCTGAAGGTCTAGCATAGCTCTCTCATTAGCTGTAACTGTTATGTTATCTTTAGTGTATTTGGCAATCCCTTTCTGTGTCGCGCCCTGCTCCCTCATCTTTTCAACAACACTATTGTGGAAATCAACATTGCTAACCTTCTCTATAGCACTTATCACCACCTCATCATCTATTGATTGCTGAAGGGCTGTAAGTGCACTGACATCCTCTTGAGCTGCAGCATCTAATACTTTATATACCTGTTGAAAATAGCTTTGAGCTACAGCGTCAATGCCTTTAGCTCGTCTCTTTTTAGATGCTGTTATTGCTGCCTTGGATTTACTCTTGACTAATTCTTTGATTTTTTTAATAAGGTTTACTCGTACCATTTTACGAATCTTCTCTATCTCATTAAACACTTTAGTAGCTTGACCCTTAAAGTTTTTCTCAGTCGTATCGTTGATAACCTTATTTAATCTATTAATAACGCCACGCGTGTAGCTGTCAAACTTCGGCAGTGATGTTCTTATCAGCATCCTCATCCTACGCTGCGCATCCTTTAATGTCTTGGCTCCAATAAATCTCTCCTCAAGCTTGGCTCTAACCTCAGCTATATTTTTTTTAACATTAGTATTACTTCTTATACCCAAGCTTCTATCTAACGCTGACTGAAGCTCTAGCTGTACGGTCTCAGCCTGCTGTTGATATACAGGCTCATCCTTTAATATCTCCTGTGCCTTCTCTCTTATCTCTGAGAATGATTTTGTTTGAGTCGTACCTACCCCACCTCTCGGTCCCTCGGTAGCAAACCTCTGTAACTTTTCTTTTATTGATGTAAATAATTCAAGACCTGCAACAGCTCCCTCCTCTATATTCCCAAACTCTCTTGGCATCAATGTAATCAAATCAAAGTTTACCTCTAACGCCTCATTTATTTTGTTAGCCTTAAATCCTCTATCTAGTAGCACCACCTTTATAGATTCATTTGGGAAACCATTCCGTCTACCAATCTCAATAATACTTTGCATTGATACGTTAGGACCCGTCATTAACTGTAGGCTTTCAGAAAGCTTTCCTATAGGGGAATCTTTAAACAGTGTCTGACCTGACAACAGGTCTACGGTGACAGCCTGTAAGAATTCATCTAATGTTATATTCTCAAGCTGCTCTGCTGTGAACTTAGATATACCAACCATCTTCTTGATATTGTTGAATAGGTCTATAAGCCACTCCTTAAAGTTCCTAGAAACAGATGCGTTAACGAATGACTCACCCTTGTCACCTATAGCCGTAGCCAATGCCTCCTCCTTGATGTATGTGTCAATATCTTCCTGTGACACCCCCTCATCCTTCATCTTTTTGATAACACGCTTATAGTCAGGACTATTTTTAACCTGATTGATATATGTATCATCCTCAGTTATAAGCTCCATACCCCTATTGTAATCCTCAGGATTAGCCTCCTTAGCTATGTTAAGCCATATATGCCCGAACTCGTGTATAGGGGTGTTAAAGTTTCTTAGTCTTGGGTTTAGATATATCTTCCCCTTATATACAGCACCATATATTTTTTGGTTTTTAGTTGATAGAGACTTAGCGTATACGTCTTTTATTAGTGCGTCAAATTCTGCTTGTGTTGCCAACACCTCCACATTTGGGAATGACTTGCTAAGCATATTTATAAATGTTTCATAAGAAGATGCCACGTAATCAGATATCCCGTATGATGTGCTACTTGTTGTCATAGCTGAAGTCATAGCCGCAGCCTGTGCTTCGGCTGCACTATATCTCCTCATCTTAGCTAGAGGGGTCTCTGCGTCGTAGAGTAACTCTTTTATTTTCTGCGCATTATTTAGCTCTAAAGCCTGTTCTAATAGTGGCTTGATTACCTTAATGTCCTTAGCTTTTAATTTTTTAAAATCTTCTGAATCAAGTACCTCTTGTATCGCAGCCTTTTTGTTCTCTGCATTTACACTGTCTTTCTTGGCTTTGTTAAGAGCGGTGTATACTCGTTCTTCAAAATCTTCGAGACCCTCCTTTAATCCTGTCGCCCTCTTCTTGTCTACCCCTAACACTCTTGCCTGAACATCATCAGAGTATTCTTTAATAACTCTATAGAATGGCACAGTCTCCTCCATCAGCGCAACTGCCCTACCTCTAATATAGTACGGGTAGTTACTATGACTCGGTATGCCCTCAGCCTCTTGCTGCTCTTGTGTCATCTTTGCAGATGCTATGATATCTTTGAAAGCGGTATCATACTCTGCTTTAGTCATACCTCCTGCCCTTTTATCAAGCTGCTTTTTTAGCTCACTAACCTTGACACCATCCTTATTTGTAACCTCAAGCACCATAGTGATAGCACCTGCCTTTAAATCTTTAGCAAAGCTCTCACTCGTCTCCTCGATTAGACCATCTCTTGATATGCCAAGTCCTTGTAGCTCCTGTGCTAATTTACCTTCTGACTTTACATCTAAGTCTTCAGGCAGTATGAGCTCCATAACAGCAGCCCTTGACTTTACATCCTCTTTTTGTAATAACTTAAAGAATGAGTTCATATCGGTACTATTCTGTATGTGCTTTTTTGCAGGTTTAACTTGTTTTAATCCTGACCCCAAAACTGTTTCTTTGATAAGCTCATAAAATTCTGCCTTTCTATTGTCAGGTATCTTCTTGTCTAACATCTCAGCTATAATAATGTTTGACATAATCCCACCGTTGCCCATATTGTAGACTACAGAGTAGTCTCCGTTCATAGCACCCGTGATAATCTTTGTTGTCGCAGCATCCGTGATTGATGCCCACGCAATCTTACCAAACATCTTCTCCATTAGAGGGAAGAAATTACCGCCCATCATTACATATGGATTAGTCTTTTCATCATATGGCTTGGTCTCATCCATTAGCATTACCTTGAGTTTGTCAGCCATTAATAGGTTAAGCTTCTTGCCTATGATATCCTTTAGTTTAAACCTTTTAATCTTATCAAGAAGCCTATTATTCTCTTTAACCTTAACAGGTGTTGGGGTCACAGTAGGGGCTTCTATCTCTACTACATCTTCAGCTAATGGCTGTTTATCTAACTCTTTAAATAGTTTCTCAGCATCTTTTGTCTGCCCCTCTTTCTTACTATCCTCTGTCTGCCCCTTAGATAATTGGAATTGAGTCTTCTCATCTGATGCAGCCTCATCTATCAGTGACTCTAAATCAGATACCTCTTGCTCCTGTGTCTTCAAAGACACAATCTCATCTAGTCTCTCTTGATTCGCAGCAGCCACTCTCTTCTGAAATGGTGTGAGCTTTTTACCACTATCCTCCTTATCAGAGATGGCTACAAGTATACCATCTAACCTCTCTGTTGAAATGGTGTTATCCTCGAACTGCGCTTTATCTTTTGCATCTACCTTTGTAACAGGCTTAGGTAGCTTTACCCTCGGCTTTTCCTCGACTTCAGTTTCGACGGCTTCGGTTTCAACCTGTTCGGGAGTGGTCCCCTTACCGGGTACTCCTTCTCCCAACGGGTTGCTATCTCCGGGTTGTTTTGGTGCATCCACCTTCTCTGTGCTTGGCTCTTGAATGGCATCTGTTTCTGTTTTTAATGTTGCTAGTCCTGCATCAATTAATTCTTGAGGTTTAAACTTTAACAGCTTCCCTCCTTTAACTTTCTTTTCTGATGATGGCGTAATGTCCGATAATGACGTAGGCACGTCCTGTCTGTTATTCACAAACACCGTCACCTCAGATGTGTTATCCTCTAGCTCTAATGTCTCAAATACATCCTCAAGTCTACCTGTCTCCTTGTTAACCTCAGCACCTGTCTTTATTAAAAATTTAGGCGTAACAGTTTCAGTGCTAATCCCTACCTTTTTCTTAGCCTCATTTATCTTACCCGAAACTAATTCAGATGTCTCATTATCATTCTTTATAATAGCGGTTAGTCTTCTTAGCTTACGGTCGCTAAGCCCGTCAATGTGTTTAATAAAATTCTCCTTTGAAAAGTTTTTCTTACCTATAGAGTAAGATGTGACATCACCTCTCACATCTGTTGACGCCTCTATACCACGCTCCTTGGTTATACCCGATAGGGATACCTGCTCTTCTTTTTCTAAGTTCTGCCCTGTCTCCGCTATATGTGATATCTCCTTTTTAATTTTAGATATCTCCCCACTAAATGTCTCTCTTAGATTTGACGAAGACTCTAGCTCTTTCTTTGCAGACATAAGCTCCATAAGCCTAACATTAACTGCCTGCCTATTCTTAGCACCACCCAAATCAACATTATTGATAAAGCCTCCTGAACTAATAACCTCTCTAGCATCTCGTCTTATGCCAACATTCTCCTGTATGCGTTGGTTCTGCTCAGGGGTTATCTTCCCTAGCCTCTGCATATTATTAGCCCACTTTGTTATATTCCCATCAGATGATATCTCATCTGAGATAAATTCTATATCCATTAGGTTGTCAGCTAGTCCCTTGTTTTTTCTGTTCTTAATATCTAGACCCATATTGACAGCCATAGATGGGGCATTCATAAAGAAACCTCCCGACATCTCTAAGACTATCTCTCCCCAATCAAGTTCGTCACCGACTGATAGTTGAGCTAGACCCTCACCTAGACCCTCCGTTAGTGGGTCAAGCACTAAGCCCTGAGCTGCAACCGCACCAATCTTTTTACCAAGACCTGCGGTGCTACCTACCTTAAAGACCCTACCTGCTAGGCTCATACTTAGGTAATCAACAGCACCAATAGTAAGACCCCTCTTTAGCCCACGCTCCCGAGTCTCCGACCAAACATAATTATCGTTCAATGCCATTAGCGCATCATCAGGGTTTGTTAGGTCAAACCCTTTAAACTCAGCCGCCTCCATAAAGGCTGACCCATACTCTAACGCCGTCATAGTGGCTGACATCCCTACCTTTAAACCTTGAAATCCACCTCTAACACCACCCGCAAGCATACCTGCACCGCCGCCGCCTGAACCCAATGCCGCGCCTGTTACTAATCCTATACCTACTGTCTTGGGGATTATATCCATTCCGGGGGCAAGCATCATAGATATTGATGAGGCTGCCATTACTGCTGAGAACTCAAGTGGATTATCATTAATAACATCCCAAGACTCCAAAAATCCGTCAGCCATAGCCCAACTCTTCATTATCCTTGAGTCTGTATCAGCTCGTTCGCTCATAGCCCTAGATATCTCATAGGCTGCCTTCTCCATTGCGTCATCATCATTTAGGTCCATACCACCCAAAATCTCAGGGAACATACCGAACTTCGCAATCACAAGTGACACATCACCTGTCGCCAATCCATTCTCCCACTCCGCTTGAAAAGCTTCCGCCCCCTCGCTTAATTCCCTTGATATTGACTTGTCGTGCTTCATATCGTAGAATAGGGTGCTACTCTCGTAAGCATTTGCTGCTAATTGTTTACCTTTTTCAGCCGCTTTGTAATCGGTAACGATATTATTAATAGCCTCAGCCTCCTGTACGGTCTTTGGTGTTATAGACTTAAGCCCCTCAATGTTTGTCCCAAACTCCTCATACGCCCTTATCTCTAAGTCTTCGCTTACCCCTTTGAACTGAGCGTTTACTTGGACTGCCTGACCTGCTCTCTCCGAGAAAGCCTCATTAAGAATAAAGTCAAGGTCTTGAATGGCATATTTTTTATCTGTCTTACCATAGATTGCATTATATAAAAGGTCTTTCTCCTGTTCCAATCCCTCTCTCATTTGAGCTATATACTTGGGAGATAATCGCTGTCCATCTACATAGACAGCCTCATCAACACCCTTTAGGGTCTCAATATCTTCCTCGCTCATTGCTGATTCGAGAAAAACAGCTCTATCTAAGACATCAAAGACATCCTTTATTTCTTGATATCTATTATATTGGTTTAGAGATTCAGCACTTAATCCTCGGTCTTCAAGATATTGGCGAGTAAATCTTTCTGCATATGTTGCTGATGCTGATGTCTCATAATCCATAAAAGCCTCAGCCTCCTCCTCTGTATCAAACGTGTACAGCTGCCCTGCCTTTTCAGCATCAGCCTCAGCCTCACTGAATGATTCATACTTAGACCAAACCCCCTTGTGCTTAAGTAATGTTGGCACGACAACAACCCTGTCATCCTTCACCTCCATTTTAAAACTCTCTAATACCTTGATGGCATCATTATTAATAATCCCCTCTTTTTTTAAGTTGTCTTCAAGTTTTTCTGCGTTACCTAATTCAGGGATTGGGGTGACATTATCCGTAAGGAAAGCCTTCAACTTAGCAGCCTCCTCTTCATCACTAAAGAATGTCTGTAAGTCTACGCTGTGTTCCGTCCCATCTTTCGCTGTTACCATAAGGGCGTCTCCTATATCTGTTTCCTCAAAGTCAAACCCATATTTGGAAAAATCTCTCTTTAATTTTTTTACCGCATCCTCCTCATCTTCAGCAATAAGGGACTTGTTAACGTATCCTAGCCTATTTTGAAACTCTTCAGATTCTACTGTTTCCGCACGTCCAATCTCAAGGTCTTCCGCGGCTTGTATTTCTTTAACGTATTTCCTAAAACCTTCCCCTATCGCGTTCCCTTTAGCATTCTCATTGAGCACAACGGCGTGGGTTAGTAGAAAACCCTTTAACTCATTTCTATTTGATGTCTGTTCTCCCCAACTAGCTCTCACTTCATCTTTCTCTTCACTAAACGGTAGGTCCTTGAACTTAGTCAAATCTACTAATTCGAACTTAGTTCCATCAGGTGCAGTTATAATCCCGTGGAATATTTCCTTTGTCTTAATAATATTCCTATGGTTATTTGTACTGAATCCATACTTATTAATAAGGGTGCTCATATCCCCTGTAATTAATAATTCATTTACAGCGTTATCAAGCCCTTCTTTATCTGCAGTGTCACCTGTGTCCTGAACATACTTATTATTTTTCCGATTAGCGTCACTCTCACTCTCTGCCTTTCTTCTGCTTTCTTCGCGCATTTGTTTTTTAACTTCATCAGAAGCCCTTTCTAAATACTGAGGGTTCTCAGTAAAGAATGCTACGTCTCCCGCTAAGGGCGACTCGAGAATAAATCTTGCAACATTAGCGTCGTATATTGTTTTGGCTTTACTCTCAAATTTATCTACCTCCTCTTTCGTTGCCCCTTCGTAATTAAAATTAAGTAGTTTTGCTTGGTCTTCTTTAATAGCCTCAAATGATTCCATTTCAGGTGCTTTATAATCTTTAGAAAAGCCTAGCTTAGTGGCTAGAAAGAGTTTTTCATCCTTAATAGCCTTAGCCTCAGCCGCCGCCGCCGCCACCGCCTTAGCCTCAGCTGCCGCCACCGACATTTCTGCCACCGCATTAGCATCAATAGCATTAATAGCAGCAGGTTGTAGAAATTTTAATAACTCAGTGCCGTCAGCAAGGGCTTGCTCTGTTTGAGAATAGTCAGTAAGTTGTTGCTGCTCTATGTCCTTAATATTATCTATATCGGTTGCTCCTGAAACATCCGAAGTACCAACTGCCTGC
>TARA_R110000822_G_scaffold594_8_pt1 | contig 22956 bp, 14 predicted proteins | sample TARA_R110000822 | Tara Oceans TARA_R110000822 (sample SAMEA4397666) | marine metagenome | biome: Polar Biome; feature: [SRF] surface water layer (ENVO:00010504); material: water (ENVO:00002006), including particulate matter (ENVO:01000060) such as... | depth 5 m | reverse complement strand
CTCACTCCAAAGGTTTACCTTCTCTTGCTCATAGATTGTAGATGGATTTACTAATGATAATTCAAAATCTACCATATCAGCGTTTTCTATACCATGTGCGGCTAAATGTACAATTGCCAATTTAGTAAGTTCGGATATTAATGTTCTTTGGATTCTTTCAATTGTTCTTGCAAATCTTACATCTTCTGCAGCAAGTGTTGCTTTACCGTTTACATTCTCATCGTATCCTAAATATGCTTTTGGTATTTTAAGAGCTGCAAACAATTTGTTTTTTAAGTAATCAATATCTTCAATGGCTGTGTAGTTTAGTCCACCTAATGTATCTATTGAAGTACCACTATCAGCCCCTCTGACTGGTAGGAAATAATCTTCAGTTAAGTTTTGAATATTATATTTTAAGTTATAATCACCAGTACTCTTATCAACAAATGGAGTTTTCTTCATTTTGTTGATAATCTTTTGCATGTAATTATCTACTTCAGTTGGTTGAATATTACCAATATCAATTTTGAAAACTCGTTTATCTGGTGCTCTCATAATTCTATGAATCAACATAGCATCTTCCATAAGTGAAACTTGTTTCCAAATTCGTCTACCATTTTCAATCATTGCCTTACCATATGGTAAGAAGTTGGTATCTGATAGTAATCTAAAATGTACTACCTCATAGTTCTCATATTCACCTTTTCCAATAGGGTCATGATTAACTTTAAACTTAATATAATTTGGATTATTTGCATCAGTATTTTCTAATCTCTCAGTTTCGTAAACTGGTAATGGTTGTACGTTAATAATACCAGCTCCTTGTTGAATTTCTAATGATAAGAAAAAGTCACCATACTTAACCATATTACGAGTCCATGCCCATAAGTTAAACTCAATATTTAAAACATCATAGAAAAGGTTTTCTAATAAATCCTTTACCGTTTCATTTTGAGTTTTGATTTGAATCACATCACCGAATTCATTCTTTAATGTAGATTCATCTGCGTATATATCTAATGCCGATGCGATAATTGGGTCATTATCCATTGCATCATAATCTCTAAATAATTCTCTACGAACTTGATGATATGCCATTGATTGGGCAGCCATCTGGTCACCCGCGAATCCTCGTTGTAATCTACTGTACCTATCTCTAAGGTTCAGTAAATTAGTACTACCTTGCTGTCTATCATCAACATCAACTACTTTTCGCTTTCCATTCTTGTCAATTTTGACTACAGCTTGGGTAGAAAACAGTTTTGTTAATCTTTGAAAAAATGTACTTTGTTCTTGTTCTGCCATTTTTGTTTTTATTTTTACAACCTTTATTAATTTACCATATATTAAATAATTATCTAATACTGTATAAATATCAGTTTATGTAACTTTAGATAATTTTATAACCACTTACTTAAATCTTCAATAGTACCATCACCAACATTCATTTGCCAAGGATTTGAATCGGAATCAGAACTACCATATACCCCACTATAAGTATGTGTTGAAATGCTATTAATAGCATTTTTTGTTAAATCAATCCCCTCTTGCTTCAATCGTAGTGAGGTATCTCTTACCCAAAGTGATATTGCCAATGCCATCGTAAGGTCATCATTGTAACCTCTCATTGCCTCAGCCCTACCATTGTTCCATATAAAGGTAAATAATTCATCTATGGTTCTTACTGAACGTATTATGATAGATTTCTCCCTTACATACTCATCTAACTTCGAAATAATCAAAGGTCGGGTTCTCGATGTAGTTGAGAAACCAGCTACCATTCCTTTATCCTCTGAGCGATATCTATTTGATAATTGATTTTCAACATCTACATATTTCAAATCTCTCGATGTGTAATATAAATTAGTGTACCCTCTATCTAATACTTGTTGAATAGTTGCCCACCCAATATTAGCGTTTTCAATTACCAATAATGCGTTATTGTATTCGGTTGCTAATCCAACTAAGAAATTTCCAAAATCTTTTGTATCCAACTTACCTTTGTATTCTGCTACTTGAGCTGATGCCTCAACATCAATAACGTGTGCGGTAGAGTAATCCGAAGAATCTCCCCTCGATACATCGGCTGATACTATATAAGTTTTATTGTAGTTGGGATATTCCCATCTCCATAAGTTTCCATCAAACCCACCTCTTTCGATTGGGTCTTGAACGTATGTCTTTTTGTAGAATTCTAAAATTTGTGGGTCGATTACACTATCTCCAGAAGATACAAAATCACAATCACATTCTTGCGCTGCTCCCTTTGCTCCCAATAATACCTCTTGCTCATCTCTCCAATCCTGTTGTCTTTCAGGATGAACACTCCAATGTATTCTGATATTATTAAATGTGTTTGTTCCTGCTTCGGATTTTACCCAAGTTTTATGAAAAAAGTTTCCAACTCCATTTGGTGTAGATAAGATAATTGCATTTCCCCCTGTCGATAATGTAGATTGAGCAGATACCCAAATTTCTTCAATTTTATCAATAAAAGCAGCCTCATCAAATACTAATAAAGATAATGCTTCCGAACGTCCGGCATCTCCAGCAGCAGATGTTGCTTTGATTTGAGAACCGTTTGAATATCTAAGTGATAATTTGTTATCCTCCACCGTTGTTAGTTTTAACCAACTTGGTAGGTATTGATTCATAACCCTTACCTTAGTTACTAAGTTCTTAGCAACCTCTTGCTTAGTTGCAATAACCAATACATTAAAGTCATCATTGAATAACATTTTCCAAAGTGAAAAACCAGCGGTCAATGTTGATATACCAGTTTGTCTTGACTTTAAAATTATATTATACCGATGGTCTTTGAACTGAGTTAATGTTTCTTCTTGAAATGGGAATAGATGAAATGGTATCTTACCTCGCTTCGGATGTTGAATCATGCAATATTTTCGCATGAAATATATCGGGTCCTTTGCACATCGCTGATATTCTTCAGCGATGATTTGCTTTAGGGGTTTTTTTACATCAGCCATATATTATTTTATTAGAATAAATGCGCTTAATAACGTACCAGTAATAAAAATTACTTTATAGAAGCGTGTTTGAAACTGTTGTCCTTTTAATTCTTTTCTTAGACTATTTGATTTTTCTTTTTCAAATGAAAACTGTTCGTCTTTTTTTGTAATGATTAATTGTAAGTTTTCAATCTTTTCGGTTTTAAGAGTATCCTTTTCCTTAAAGAAGCTTATTTGCTTATCTTTAAGTAATATAGTTTTATTTAACTCACCAATTTCTAGTTTAGCGCCATCGTAGCGGAGTAAATCTTGGTAAACTAGTCTAGCAACTTTTGTTGGCAATACCACAATGGTTGTATCTATATTAGTTGGTGTATCTTTCTGTGAATAACCGTTCGAGCTCAATGTTACCAATAGTAGCAACGTTATTAACTTTCTCATTTGTATTATTTTTTATTATAGTTATATTTTGTGTTACCAATTCAATATCCTTATCAACATTGGTGATTTTAGTATCAACTGATTCAATTTGCTTATCAATTGAGTCATTTTTAATATAAACTGAATCAATATCTTTTTGAATTGATTCTATTTTTTTATTATATCCAGAAATATCAGTTTTAATTTGGCTAGTTGTAAATACACTCCATCCCACTAATGCTGTTAGGATAACCAATAAAATTACTACCTTATTATCTTTCATACTATTAAATTTAAAGTTTTGAAACCAACTCATAATTCATATCTTTTAATAACTCATATGCAGAGTTTCGCAGTTCTATAACTTCAATAAGTTCTAACTTACCACTTTCAATATCTTTTTGGATTTCAGATTTTAACTCCTCTACATCTTTATCGTTTTGCCATCTCTCAACTGAACCATCTTCGTTTACATATTCATGTATGTTAGATACTTCTTTATGTGCGTTGTTTAGTTTTTCCAAAACATCGGTACCATAAGCTGCCATATTTGAATAAATTCTATATTCAGTATATGCATCCCATAACCCATCATGTTTTATTTGGAGTTCTAATGTAGCTAAGCAACCAGCACAATAACCAGTCTTTGCGATTAACTTCTTATCAGATGTTGTTAGATTACCACTTACATCACATTTCTTTGATTTGCAACTGGAAATTTGCTGAAGGTAGTTTCTGACTTCAGCCATAGTATCGCTACTCTTAGATTGACGTACTCTACCATATTCTTTTTGTTCCCATATATACCCATCAGTAGCTTCCCAAATATCACCAATGTTTCGGGTAACTTCTTCTTTTATATTAGAGAATCCAACTTGAATAGTTTTTTCATATTCACCAGTTTGAACCATATCAACCAACTTTCTACGAGTTGGATGCATAAAACTTTTCTTAAATTCTTTATTAGCCATAAATTGTTCTTATATATTCATATATATATAAGTATTGGGTTTTTTACTATTCGTAAAATAATCCCAATATTTGGTTTAGTGGTGCGAACGTTCCAGTTAGTTTCATTGTGTTACCGTTGTAAACAAATACGATACCTTCGTTTGGAACTATTTTATTTTTTCCACCAATAGCGTTCAATCTTTGTAATTCCATTTTAAGTTTTGCTATCTTCTTTTCATCACCACCACTCTTAACATCTGATATAGTTTTATCTAATCTATCTTTCATAGCTCGAACTGCCGAATCAGCATTTACTGTAAGTACTGAACTCATAAATGAAAGTACTTCGGAACCTACACCTAAGAAGATATCCTCAAAAGGTCTAATGTTATCTTTAGCTATCTTAGCATGGTCATTTTTATCAATACCCTTTGCCCAATCTAATACTTTAGAATCCTCTATGTTCTTACTATCTAATCTAAATGTTTTATCATAAAATGCCCATCTCTTAACTAACCCCATTAGTGTTTTGTTATCCAATGATGAAGGTGATTTCTTAGTTACAAAATCAGTCCACCATGCTTGGTGATAATCAGCTATACCATCACTATCCGATAATTTAAACTTAGATTGTAGTTTATTTATTTCTGCTTTATATTTTCCTTTTAATGCTGATAAGTCTTTTGATTGTGGTAACTTAACAACTGGAGGTCCTTGTATTGTATAAGCTGATTGTACATTTTGATTTACTTGCTTAATCATTCCAGCCAATATTTTAGCTGCGTCTTGATTCTCACCAATTGCCACACCAGCATCGTTGTATTCCATTGTTCCGTGAAATACTAATAGAGCTTGACCGTATGGAATTACGTTTACTGATGTTGGGTATATTACTTCCAAATTCATAAAACATGCTCCATTCTTAAAAATCTTTTCTCTTTGCTTTTCCGAAAGTGCTTTTACTGCTTTTGATAAATCATTCATTGCAAAGTTGTATGCCTTTTCTAATTCACCTCTTCCAGCAAACTTAGTAGCTACTCCACTTATATCCAATGCATTTTCACCTTTATTAGCAAGATGCCCTTTGTTTCTAGCAGCAACTAATCTACCGTTTACCCAACTTATTGCCAATGCCTGTCCATCCGTTTTTTCTCTAGTCAATTCCAACTTACCTTCTAATGCAAGATTAACTATGTTTTTAAGTTGACCAAATGTTAAATTGATTTCAGTATCAAATGGATGATGCATATGCCCATAGGCGCCACCTTCAGTTAATATACCTTCATTAGTTGATTTAGTGAAGTATTTTTTATGTAGTACTTTAAAGTATTTTATTTCATCCTCTTTAAGTTTAGTAAGTAGTAGTTTTTGCCAACCACCTCTTTGCTTTGAGTTTGGGGATTTTAAGAAAGCTTGGATATCTGAATCGCCCTCTAATCGTTTAGCGATTCTTTTAACTACGAATAAGTCCTTTTTTTGTTTTATTGTATCCCAAAAACGACCAACTGAGAATTCCCCACTTCCACTACTTGCAGAAAACATCATAGAAATAAATTGTAAAAGTACACCAACTAACATAATTGAGGTACCAACTCCTTCATTCATATTTGGTGTATTATCGTTTCCACATTTGTGACACATATAGGTATCACTACCACCTTCGGAGATTTTCCAATTCCAACCACACTTATCGCAAATCACTTTGCCACCTTCTACTTTTTCATTAATCTCACCAACTAATGTGTATTGTTCATCATTTTTTAATTTCTCAGAGTTAAACTTAGTTCTTAATTTCTTAAGAATTACGTTATGTTTATCAACCCACTCTTGGTCTGGGTATCCCATTCCGATTCCTTCAAATGCCGATTGAGTTTTTATTTTATACCATCCTCCACCAGGTGTTCTAAATATCTTTGCAGGTATTTCTAACATTCCATTTGATGGTAATTTAGAATGATACTTTGAATCAATATGAACTACCTTTGTGATAAATACATTTTTCTTATTATCAACTCCGATTAGTTCAACTTCTAATGGAACCGATACTCCCCCAATTTTAATTTTGCCACCAAAGATATTACCTTTAGTATATGCCTCACTTACATTGGTATCTTTACTTATTTCAAATTGGTATTCTGGTGTTGATGTTTTGAAATTATCTTTTCTCATTATAGTTTTTGCAATTACCTTATTTGCTTGAAGCATAAATGGTATATTGATATTGGTTCTCGCATCCTTTGCTACAATTTGGTCATATTTGGCTAAGAACTCTATAAATTTCTTTTTTTCTTTACCTAATCTTTTAAAGAATCCAGTCAGTTCAGCGGCTGATATCTCTTTCCCATTTCTTGGGTCATTTAACCTATCAAAAAAGTGTCTATCGGTAAGAACTACATCCATTGGATTCAATTGCTTATCAGCGTATGTATCAATTTTTCGTAAATCAGCCATTGGAATTTCGTTAATAGAACCTTCCGAAATTGGTTGATTAAATGAGCCATTAAATTGGTTTGATATTTCAATCAATTCATCAATGGGTAAGGCTACCTTTATTGTTGGTATTTTACACTTCTTATCAGTATTATAAGCTGCTAATGCTCTATGATGTCCATCTAAGATATAATCATCAGATGATACAATGATTGGATTTATATTGGGTTTACTTTTCATTATATTTTTTATTTTATCTAAATCTATTTTGGATTGAGATGTGTTTAAAGATGCAACTGATTGAGTTCCAGTTTCAAAAGTTACATTAGCTGATTTTAAATGCTGTAAGTAATCATCAATTGATTCATTTGGTATTTGTGGAAGTTCCTCTCTATCAATTCCCAATGTGTTATTTAATCTAACAATATCAGATTCATTAACTATACCTTCTTTCATTATTCTAAATGTTGCAACTTTCTTACCATTAATAGTTGGCATACCATGTTCATCTTCACCAATACTCTTTACAATAACTTTTTTGTTTTTGAATTTACCCATTAATAAGGTATCACCAATCTCCACATCTAATGTAATTGCCTCATCTACATTTGGTAATTTTAAATCTGGTATCTTTGTTGTTTTAAGAGCTTCTTCTTTATCATCGGTATTTTCCAATGAATCAACCAATGAGTATCCAACCATTCCAGCTATGCGTGAAATATGCTTTAACCATAAGTTGTATGCAGTTGAACCATAGTAATCTTTTTGATTGGTTGCTGTTGTTTTTCCGATTACACCAGCAGGGAAAGGAGTTACTGCCTTTACAGGTCCGTTTGGATAAATTGGATGTGAATCGATATCAGTTAACTCATCACTCATTATTTGAGCTAATACAGTATAACCAATTCGTTCTGCTCTTGATTTGGATATTTTATCAAATGATGCGTATGATGGAAATACAAAGTTAGGTCCATCATCTACGGCAGTTTTACCCATCGTTAACGTTGCTTCAACAACTAAATCCACATTATCAACTAGCCAACTTTCAATAATATCAATTGGAATATAGATGTTACTTTCGGTTATCTCTGGTAATTTAGTAAGTTTATCAACAATCATATCAAAAATTGATTGATTGAATTTACCATATGCTCTCTTAGTAAAGAATTCTTTTTTATCATCAATACTACCTTTTCGTAATCCAACTCTAACATCGGTACCACTAACTGCATTTGATTGGGATGGTGATACAAAAACATATCCCCTATCCATATATCCTTCCATTTCAATTCCATCTTTGTACTTTTCAAAATACTTACCACCCAAACGATTGGAATCCTTTTCGCCAACTACGGTTATAAATCCAGTTGTTTCTTTGTTGAATTTATTTAGAATTTCAGTTGGGGCATACGGATTTTTAACCTGAACTATTTTATTTGATGGGATACCAAACATAGTGGTCATTACCTTTACTTTCTCCTTAAAATTAAATGGGGATTTTTGATTGTCTGTTTTATCAGAGGTTCCGATATAAACATTATTTTTTCCAAACTTTTTTACTAATGTTTGGTATGTGTTAAAGTGTCCTTTGTGAAAAGGTTGAAAGCGACCAGAATAAACAACAACTAAGTCCTTTACACTACTCGCTTCCCCTAATAATATATTCTCTACTAAAAACTTTGATAATTCGCTCATTATATGATAATTGGTTCTCCTATACCATATAAATATACTAAATTATTGTTTTAGTTTTTTATCTAGCTGCTTGTTCTTTTACCGCTGGATTATATGTGATTGTCCCTTCTTTCAAATCGATTTGTCCTCTTGGATACTCCCTTTCAAGTCCAGATACTAATTCACGCATCTCATCATTTTTGGTTTTAAAGTCAGCCTCAGCTCTTTCCAATCCTTCATCAAGCTTATTTAGTTCATCTTCTAATTCCTTTCGTCTCAAATAAATTTGACCGAATGTGTTTACTAAGTTTTGAATCTCACCATTACCTTGTCTTAAGGGTGTAATGATATCTTCGTTTAATTCTACTGTAACCAACTCTATTTTTTGAATTGTTTCGTTTGCCATTGTTTTTTAATTAAAATTTGTTATTGAATTCATATATAAATATATCTAAATTATATTTTTAGAAACTATACTTACCCCACGCTTTTGTACAACCTGTGATGCGCATTTGTTTCCAAAAGTTATTGATTCACCAATACTCTTTGTTTCTAAATACTTTGTAGTGAATCCGGCTACAAAGGTATCACCTGCTCCAGAGATATCCATAATTTCAACTGTATCAGTTCGATATGTATTGTTTAAATACATACACCCATCCTTATCAAGCGTAATTATTAGCTTCTCTAAAATCCATTCATTGATATCAATAAATGACTTATTATTACCATATTCTGTTCTGTTAAGTTTAATAAATTTTAAATCCCTACACCATTCCCCTAGCTTCTTTTTAGTATCACAAATTGTATTAGGATGATTAAATGCTATTTTAGCTATATCACTATCACTAAGGAACCCCTTATTGTAATCTGATATTACAACCATATCAAACTCATAAAAATTAATTTGAGAAATTCTGTCTCCAATTGAAGGAACCGTATCATCTATATCAACTCTTAAAAGTAATTGATTAAAACTCTCCTCAACATATCTCTTTTTTATAATCATTTGTGTATTTGAAACCAATTCAATTTCACACCCCAATGCTTTTAAATTTTCACTAACATTGTCGGCCATCCCACCGTTTTTGATGGTATATGATTCAATGAAAACTGGAACCGGCCCTTCCGGTGATAATCGTGTAGCTTTTCCATACACAAATTCATCAACACACGTTTCCCCTATAACCAATACTCTACTCATTTGTTAATATTTTAGTTGTGCTAAATTCATCCATTCTATTAAAATATACAATTGATTTTGCGTATTTCTCACCAATAATTGGTTTGTTTTTATAATCAGAACCAATTACAAATATATCAGGTTGATATGTTTTAATTAACTCTTCTAACAATTCAGATGAATCAAATATAACTACTTTACCCACACCTTTGATTCGTTCCAAATTATACTTTCGTTCTTCTTCGGAATGGAACGGTCTATCATCACCCTTTAGTTCTCTCACTCGTTTATCGGAATCAATCCCAACAACAACAATATCACCAAAGGTAGATGCAAACTCAATCATTTTAAAATGGGCATGATGTAGGACATCAAAACATCCATTTAACCATACCTTTTTCATAAAAACTTTTCTAATTGATTAATAACCATTTGGGATGTAATTGATTTAGTACATTCAAATTGCTTGTTAGTACCTTTGTGGTCTGGACACCAATTCCAATCACCAGCATCCAATCGTAATCTATTAAAACACCCACCACATTTATCTTTAGGTGGTGTTATTCTAACACAATCATGCATCTCTGCCCAATCGTATGAGAACCCACTAATTAGAACTGTCTTTGTTCCCAACGCCCAACTTAACCAACTTAACCCACTACCAATTCCAATGAATACTTTTGATTTTCTCATTTCATCCATTACTTTTTCTAATGAACCAGTTGGATGTTTGATTATGCCAGTTGGGTGTTTGTTACCCATATAATCATCATTCTCTTGTGATAATAATTTAACTGTATATCCTTTACCATTTAACCAATCAACTACCTCTTGCCAACCAGTTGGATTGTTCCAATATTTTGATTGAGCCGTTCCATGTATTGCTATTGTAATTAACTTATCATCTTTCACAATATCAGATGGTGGTAACTTCGGTTTAATCTCAACATAATCAAGTCCTAATATATCAGAACCCATCTTTTGCATTGTTTGTGATTTGAAATCATTTGGGTTTTTTCTATTATCTACACTACCATCTGCGTTGTAGAATAATCCAACAGTGTACATTGCATATAACCCACTAACTGATTCACCAGGTTTTACAAATTTCATATTTGGATATTGTGGCTGTAACATTTCATTATGGAATGTTGAAACTATTAATTCACAATTATGAACTTTCTGAAATTCATCAAAGTATGGAAACCATGCCAATGTATCACCCAATGCTTTTGATGATAATGCAATATAAACTCTTTTGTTATCTGCGTTATAATCATGCTCAAAGAACAATACATCACCTTCCCATATTTCAATTCGCCAATCTATAAAATATTCAATATTACACTTTGCCCAAGTATTATTTGATAATTCAGTTGTAAATAGAACATTACCATTTCGTTTATTTATAAACTTAACAGTGTATTTACCTTCTTTATTTCCCAATACTTCAGACCAAGGACCGTTTACGAAATGATAATTTACCATATTTCGTATTTCAACAATATTATTTAAATTTTTAGTTAAGTTATCGTAAATCATTTCCAAGTTTTATTTGTTAAATCTAATAATGAAAAACCTTCTGCTTGGTTTGAATACATCTTATTAGTGGTATATCGTTTTTCTGGGTGGTGGTAGAACACATGATTATACCACAAGTCAGCTGCATCCCATTCACAATCCTTAATTCTATCTAGCCACCATTGTTTAGTTCGGTTTGGTATTAGATACGCATGTGCTAAATCTTGGTTGGATGCCGTTTGTGAAAATAACTCATCTATTTTTTGTTTTGAAGATGATGGATTATCTGCGAATGAAATGAATGGTACATCATCTCTCTCCGATATAAAACATGCTTTGTGTATAATATCTACAAATTCCTCCAAGCCACTATAAATGAATGCATCTGCTTCAAATATTAATGTGTAATCGAATTCAGAATCCATACTCTCTAATGCCACTCTATGTGCCATATAACAACCATAATGTCCACCAGTTATGTATCCCAATCCAGCACCAGTATAAAGTTCACCTGGGGTGTTAGTTGGTGATATATGTTCAGGTCTCCTACAATGTTCAGCTGGTGCTAAATCTTTGTATGGTATATTAACCATTTGCTCGTAAACCATTCCAAACCGTTCTAATTGCTTTAGAGATTCTGAACTAACTCTTTCTCTTAAATCATTTGGCTTAGTCATCAAATGTTTAATTTGAATCTTTGGCTTTTTCCTAACAAATGAACGATTAACCGTTTGTGATTGATTATAGAAAAATTCATCAGCGGCTTGAGTCACACCTGGAAACATACTAATCCCATAATCATCTCCACTAATAATACCACCTGCTTTAACTTTATGATACCATACCTTTAAATCAGATTTTAATGAATCATAATCATGCCCAGCATCTAACATTATAAAATCAATTGAGTCATTTTGAAATTGCTTTGATGCATTTTCAGATGTATCTTTTATTATATTAAATGAATTATGATTATCACTTAATATTGTATTTTCAATAAATTCGAAAAATATATCTCCACCAAATCCATTAACTATCGTATTATGGAGTTCCTCACCTTGAGTACCTTTCCAAGTATCAACAGTTGTAAAGTTAATATCCTTATTTGATTTTTTGATTAAGGAAGCCATATGATTAGTTGATTTTCCCAACCATGCACCTAACTCAACAAATACATCACCATCCTTTGAATTTTCAACTGTTTGATTATACAAATCTTCATATGAAAACCAACCAGGAATTTCATTAAACTCAGGTTGTAATTTTTCTATTATAATTTGCTTAGTTTGCGATAAATCATCATCAATATATGTAACTAACTCATTACTATCATACGTATCTAAATAGGTATGTAGTTTTCTGAATAGGGATGGTAACCCATATCCTAATGCCTCTTTAATAGAAAGTGGGTTTAGTTCTAATTTAGAACTGAAATAAAACATATCTGATGCTTTATAGAATTTATCAACATCAGCTCGTTCACCCCATATGATACAATTATCAGGTTTGTGTTTCATAATGGGTCCCCAATAATTTTCAAAATTTATTGCTTGGTTTCCAATGAAATGAAATTTAATTTTATACTTTTCCAATTGCCTTGCAACCGTAAATATTTCACCTTGATTTTTACCTTCAGTAAATAACCCAACCATCAATACATGCTTCCAATCCGATTCAAATCCTAATTCGTTTTTGAATTCAGCTTTATCATATTGAGTTGATTCAATTGGGTAATCCCATACTTGCGTATCTATATTCAAATGTTCAAATTTACGTTTACTCCATTCTGATACCAATACGTATCTATCTGGATGGTATTTTATTTCATTTGGATTTGTGTGCGAACCATGCGTAGAAGCTATGATAAAATAATCTCTACTATTATCAAAAATAGTATCCAATATATCATTACTTAAGAAGTGTTCTGGGATTTCAGTAAAGTGAATTATATTTGGCTGAGTTGTTTTAATAATATGAACAAGTTCAGATTTATCATCTCCCAATGTGTACAATTTACATAAATCATTTATTTGATTTTTTTGTACTACAAACGCATCACCAGAGTGATTGTTTACTTCGACTACCCCAATATCAAATTCATCTTTAAAGATTTGAATTTGCTTTAAAAGGTATTGTGGCATCCCACCAGTTGAAAGATGGGATGTTACATATAACAATTTTTGTTTTGACATAACTTATTTATAGATTCATATCTTATAAAGATACGAAATTAATTTGATATTTCCAAATTATTTATTAATAAATTACAGTACCTGCTTCTAAATCAATTTGCCCATTTGGATATTTAGTATCCAATTCAACAAGTTCGGAATTCATATCAGATATAGATTTATCAATTCTAGCACCAAATTCTGCTTCTTGTAATTCGATATCCACAAGTTGTGCTTGTATTTGTCGTTTACGAACAGCGGATTGACCCAATGCTATAATCATATTGTTTTGTTCTTCTTGAATTGATTTTAATTTATCAATTACTAATTGGTCTAATTGTTCAGTTGTTTGTTCCATATTTTTTTGTGTTTATATATTCATATATAAGTATATACTTTTTTTATTAAACGAAATTATTCTGGTTTGGTTGGTAATATATATGGTGGAGTTTGTGAGGTTACATCTCTTAGATATTGTCTGTATTGTAACCACTCATCTAACTTAGAACCAATAACAGGAGAATACGGAAGTACTACCCAGTCAGATTTTATGAGCAATGCGTCTCGGTCTCTTCGTATTCCAATTAAAGACTGTTCGTTTTTCTCATCAGTAGTAAATGGTACTTCAGTATGTACACCATTGATTACTCTATATCTAATAGCTCCTCTGGCTTCTACCCATTCATCTTTAGTTAATTCTATATATGGCGTTTCAAACGAGGCCGAGTCGGGCCATATATCGCTTGTATAGAATCCTCTATAATTACCACTTTCACTATTATAATATCCAAAATATTGTATTTCCATAATTTAAATTATTTTTACCAACCTATTGCAATCCAAAATCCATGAGAACCATCTAAAACAAGACTACACCCAGCTCTATCGTAGTTATATACATGATTAGTACCGAGACTACCAGCATTAACCCTATTAGTAGAACATACAACCGAATTTACTGCATTTGGGAATGTAGTTGGAAATGAAACGGTTTGTGGTCCAGTTGTATCATAAAGATGCCCCCATTGCATGATAACACCCCCCGGTAATTTTACATAACTTTGGTATGTAGTAGTTACGTTATTCGTATCTGTTGTAGATGTAGCTGGCCCAGATGGTAATGTTCCAACTGCTAATCCACTAATATCAATCCCATTTAAATCTTTGAATTTATTTCCAATTGACCCCAAATCATAAATAGAATTGGAAAATGGTAAAATATCACCCTTTGTTATGATTGCCGTTGTATCAAGTGTACCCGCATTAAAGTGAGATGTTCCGCCTTCGACTGTAAATATTTCTGGGTCAGTATCACCAGTTGCTCTTCTTGGAATTCTAACAAATGTATTTGGGTCAGATACAATTTGAATACCACCCGCTTTAATCTCAACAAAATTTGATGGAATTGAGATTGATAAGTTTGAATCATATACTGGCGTATTGGCTAAGTTAGGACCTATTGTATGTCTTTGATATACATCTGTGTATGAGTTAATATCTGAACCCAAGTTTTGCCTTGCACCAGAATACCCATAAAATCTAAGTGAGTACCTAAATTTAACATCACCACCTTCTGTGAAATTTATTAACCTAAGTGTATTTGAAATTCCACCACCCGTATTAGAGAAACCAGAACTAATATCATTTGGTACATAATCCCAATAACCATCATTATGTGATATTATATCATCTGAGATGTAGTTATGTACACCAGGTACTCCAAATGTATAAACATACTCATCAGTTTCAATAATATCAACACTATCAACAAATACCAATTTAATACCATTACCATCTTTGATGTTAATCATACTTTCACCAACTACCAATTCAGTTGTTTTTATTTGCGCATTATCATTTAACCAAAATCCATGCGAATCCGATACTTTGATAGTTTTACCGCCTGCCGTAACTTTATAAATTTTATCTACTTTTCGTTTTTCAACCTTTTGAATTTCAAATTCATCAAATTGATTTATAGTAGAATCATCTAACTTATCATTCCAACTCCATGCTAATATCTTTTGACCCTCAACAATATTTTCAGCAAGAATAGTTTCACCAGTTACTAACGTAATTTTAGTATCACCACTTACAGATTGTGGAGATGGTTCATCAATAAGCTTGTTGTTGTGTGTTAATATACCATTAACATAATATGTATGTTTACCCGATACTCTAATGTTATAAACATCTTCAGTTTTTTCATTTATAGTTATTGATGTTAATTCAATTTCTACATTTTCTGAGTTTAAGAATATATCTCCAATATTTAATTTATCAGTTGTATTAATACACCAAACTCCATTTTGTTTAATGATATGCTTATGGGATGATGTACATTCAATCAGCCCATTGTTAATATTATAAATTTCTTTATTAGAATATAATTGATTATTTAATACCTCTTCAGTTATTTTTTGTGAATTAGATATATTATCAGATTTCCAATCATTTTCTTCCGAATACTTTGGAGTTAGTGAGTCAATATACAATGATTTAATAAAATCACCAATTTGAATATCTTTAATTTGTTTAAATGAACCATCGCTCATTTCAATTAAGGATGAACCAATTAAACAACTAGTACTTCCACCACCACCAGCAGTTCCAGTGTACGTTCCTAAATAATAATTACCACTATTGGTTCCAGAATATGCGTAAGCGGTAGCCAATATAGTTCTACCAACTACAGCTCCAGTTGATACTAAAACCGCTTCTAAGTTTAAATCCACATTTGCTACCGATGGACTTGAATATCCACTATGCCTTTGTCCTGTAAAGGATGGTAAGTACGATGGGTATGATGTAGTATGAGTTACTGCAGCGGGTATGCTTATACTAATTTGAGGAATATCTAATGTTACCTCAACTGAACCAATGGTAGCCGGAAATGTTTCCGTTGTTTGGGATGATGTTGCATAATTTGAGTAAACGTAAGAAGTATTATTAGCATTTGTTTGTACTCCCGCTATTGTGGAAAGTGTAGTGTTTAGAAAACTAAATGAACCAATGGCTCCACCAGTAGATGTTAAATCAACTGATGGTGATATTATTACTTTTTTAGCATCATTAGCAAAAAATTGCAATTCATTAGCAGTTGGGTCTAAAATAATTCTACTATCATCATCACGTAAATTACCACTATCATCAATAACCCAATTCCCAATTCTACCACTAGTTGCGTTGATAATACCAGACATAACTGCGTTAGTTGCATTTACGTTTCCATTGGTATCAACCATAAAATTATATTCAGTAAGTGAGCCACTCTTCAATCCAATATTAAGTTCCCCACCATTAATACTAGAACCATTAATAGTTGAACCTTGAATAGTTCCAGAGAAATTTACACCATTACCAGTATAATTTAAATAAGCACCATCTTTACTTCTTAGTGAAAATAACGGGTCATCTGAACCTGATGGGAACCCTAAGAATACACCCACTTCATCAAAACTTTGACTTAACTGTCCCATTGATAGGTATGGCTTGGAAGTATCATTTAAGGTAGAGCCAGATGTTGATAAACGTAACCCCTCACCATCAATTATTCTAGCTGTACGACTACCAGCCGATATTGCAGCTTGTGTAAATGTATAATCTCCATTTAACGTTGGATAATAATATTGTACATCAGCTGAACCCGAAAACTGAATAGTGTTTGGATATGGGTTTGAACCTGATAATTGTAGTTTTGTTTCATCACCGTTAACGAATCCATAAATTTTCATTGCTGGAAAATCCAATACATTACCGATACCCAATACAACAACATCATATGGTTTAATGATTGTTGATTTTTGAACTGATGGATTTTCATAATCAGTAGTTCCAGCTAACCAATTTGATAATGATTGAGTTGTAGTACCATCCGTATCATACAATTGTAGATAATCGGTACCACTTTGCCATTCCATTTTTTTATCGTTTTTCTGAACTGAACCCGTTGTGTGGAAATCAATTTGAAGAGATGAACTATTAGCATACAATCCGCTTGATAAAGTCACCAATGCATTCTTAGGGTCACTATTATTTGCGGCTAATATCCTATGTGTAGTTGTAACTAACCCAAATACAGTTAAAAGAGCTGAACCACTACCATCAAATGGATTTCTTCCTCTATTTGCCCAATATGAACCACCAACTAAAAGATTTTCCAATTCTGCAAAATAATCACCATGTATAGCTGCCGTTGTGTTTATCGTATATTGATATCCTACTGGAAATGTTGTTGGAAAATATATTCCACTTGGGTCAATTATCCATCCACCGAATCTACCCTCAGATGATGATATGATTCCCGATACATTTAATTCCTCACCATCCCAACGTAAGTGCTTTGTACCATCAGCGTTTTCTAATGATAATAACCCACCCAAACCACCAGTTTGTAAAGGTCCACCATCTTGAGTTACACCAATATAAACTCCACTCTGTCCATAACCTTGAGTTTCTTGTCCAATTGATATGTACGGTTCATTGGTACCACCTACTATTGCAATTTGTGCATTAACATTATATTCACCGATGGGTGAACCTACGTTTATTGTATTTTTTACAAATGATTCTTCAAAGATAGCAAGTTTAGCTGCCACAAAGAAATCCTCCTGTCCTAATGAAACCCAATAATCTTCATTTAATACACCACCAACAGTAGGAGGGGTATTGAATGGAACCAAATAAGATGAACCGCTATCAGCCGTTGCGTAATAGGTATCATATGGTTCCCCACCGTTAACACTATATAAAACAGCATCTCTTCTCTTTGTATCTTTATTGTAGATATATTCAATAGAACCAGTCCAAGGACCTCTAAATACTACGCCTGGTCCAGTTGCTCCTTCAAATACAGCCGATAGTGATTGTGATACAAAATAAGTTGCTCTACCATTCTCAATATCTACCTTATAAACAATGGTAGCATTTGTATTCGTTTGTGGGGTATCCCAAAATTGAATTGGTCCAATAGCTGCTGGGTTTCCTATTGGAATATTGGTTTGTGTTATGTATATCGGTTTACTATGTAATGATGCTGAATATTCTCCCAATGAACCAATTGGTTCACCAGTTAAGTCTAATGCTTGTGCCGAATATGTATTAACATTTGTTAATTGTGTAGTTCCCTTTAGTACCCGTATTTGAGTCCCAGTCCCATCCAATGTACTAGTACCATCAACTTCAATTAATACAGATGTATTATCATTTGTTAATGAAACTTGATAATTATCAGCTCCTGCTTTTATACCAGCAATAGTTACTTCGGCAGTTGCGATTATTTCCGAATTAATATTACCATCTCTCATTTGAACTTGCCAAGTTGCATTTTGACCAGGCGATGTAGCATCACCAGAACCAATTTCAAATGTAGCATTGGTACCTATTGTGCTATATGGAAATCCATCTTGGAAATATTGATAATATGCCTGCGATGCGGTAACATTGAATGGAGTTGCTGATAAGAATATAGAACCCAATGGTGAGGTTACTACACCATCCCCATCAAAGTTAACTACCAATGATGATGCTGCTAAACTAACAGAACGAGCATTTACACCACTCTTTTGTTTTGTGAAGGATTGTGTATGCGTTACATATTGTGAACCAGTAACAATACCATTTGTGATTGAGAATGGTCTTACTAAAATTGAATAATCAATACTAGCCGAATCCTCAGTCATATTACTCATCGATACAAAATTCATTGTATCATTTAATCCATTATCAGTTGTTTCAGTTTTAGATGAAGTTAGTAATCCAACACTAATATTAGTTAAAGATATGGATGCTGTAAATGTTCCTGGTAATTCTGCTGAATTATATTCTAAATATTCATCACCTTGCTTAACTTTTAAAGTTGCATTAGCGGTTGTATAATCAAACACACCACCGTTTTCATCGGCTGAAAGTGCTATTATAGTTGGTAATAATTCGATATTAATTGCAGCTGCACCATCTACACTTTTTTGAAATTGTTGAACAAAACTCTCAGTATAATATGATGCTGTGTAAAATGGATGTATCTCTAATCTATACTCAACACTAGCAGTTAAATCAGTCATACTATTAAACCCACTTATACTCATAGAGGTATCTCCCATTATTTCATCAAAAATAGAATATTCAATTCCGTTTGTAATAATGGATGCAGTTGTGAATGTACCAGGTTTCTTACTACTTGTAAATATAAGTGGTAGAAATCCTTGCGTTACAGTTATATCAGTATTGGCGGTTTCATAACTAAATACCCTACCACGTTGGTCGGAGTTTAAAGTTATTGGATTTGGGTTTATTTTTACAAATATAGCATCATCGCCAGGGTTTCCATCAGGTACAGAAAAGAATGTCTTATCCATACTAATAGATGCTGATGTTATATCTTCTAAATATGTAAATTTAGTAGTTAATTGTTTTGTTTCAATTGCCGAATAAAATGGAATACCACTTTTACCAGGAATACCACTACTAATTATATTGTTTTCGTAATCAGTTACCTCTATACTAATTCTTCTATCAAATGAATCCGTAACATAAAACATATAGTAATATGGTTCGATAGTTTCAGGGTCAACAGACATCGATGGGTAAATATTTAATGTACCACTTATCGGTGCATCATTTGTACCTCTTAAGTAAAATGAACCACTTATTCTACCAATGTTTGGTGTAAATATTCTTTCAGTTCTTGGTTTTATACTGTATTGTTCACTATCAAATGATATAAACCCTGATGCTAATCCATCTTGTAAATCATTTAAGATAATTGAAGTTAAGATATCACCTTCAGTAGAACCATCCATTAGGAAAACAGTCAATTCACCATCAATAGAATCTCTATTAAATACCGCGTTGTAATCCAATTCCCCACTACCAGTTGTTCCAGCTACTACCGATTTTAAAAATCCATATTCAACTGCCTCAGATATTAGATAGTATGATGATGTTGGTTCACCCAATAAATCAAATGAAGAAGAAAGTACTCTTAGTTTTGCATCAGAGTATCCTCTTTGTACTAATCCATCTTTTAAAACAATTTCATTTACACCATCAATACGGATAGCTTGAATTTCTAATTCGTTATCGGAACTATTCTTTATTATTGTCCCTCTATAAGGTCTTATTTCAAAGTTAACACCACCTTTACCATCCGCAACTCTGGTAATTACAACTTCATCAGTAACACCTTCAACTTCACCAACAAATCGGATATATTGAACGGTGATGTCATCTCTTGAACCAGTAAAATTAGAAACATTTAATGTAGGTGTAAGTGTAGTTATATCATTTAATAAACCAGGATATTGGCCTCCAATATATTGAGATGCCGATAGATATTCACCAAACTCATCATATGCACCTGATGTATATGTAATTGAACCAGTTATTACATTAGTATCAATATTAAATATAATTGTTGTTGGTGGTAATGGATTAGCAGGTGCCGATGCCGAATCAAATGCAAAATACAACTGATTAGGTGTAATCGTAATACTCTTATTATATAAATTTAAATTCCCACCATCAAATGTTTTAGTATTTTCTACCGCAACTGGAATATAGTTATTGTTAATATCGTAGAATTCAAAACGATAATCAAATGTTTCTTTTTGTAATGTTTTTGGTACAGTTTGTACAAATGTAATTTCATCAGGTGAGAATGAAGTTTCTTGTGAGGCCTTTAAGCTAATATCACTTATATACCAATCACTTCCCTCTACCTCAAAATATAATTTAGCGTTATCAAAATCATTAGCTATAATATTTTCACTTAAAATTATTTTTGGTAATACCGAATTCGATGAGTCAATTGTAGTTATAGTCTGCGATACAGCTGTTCCGTTATATGAACCACTTAAAAATACTTTTAGGAAATCACCATTTGTATTTTGGGATTTTCTTAAATTTAAATTTAAAGTGTATTCTACTCCATTTTGAATACTTAAACTTTCGCTTGTATAAAAGTAATTACCTTTAGTTGAATCTATCTTTGCTGAGTTATATAGGAAGCCTCTGTTGAACTCTACCGAAACTGCGTTAGAAGAGGTTACCCAATAATTATCTAATCTAATATCGGTTAAATTACCATAGTACTCTTCAGTAGCAGTTAGTGTTTCGATATCTCTTAGTAACTCATTTGATTCTAATTGTAAATCTTGAACAAATTCATAATCAGTAAGATTTGATTGAGAACGTCTAAATATTTTAACTCTAGCAGCATCACCAACAAATGTTTTCATATCAGTAATACTGATTTTTGCAAATGAGCCAGTAAGTGCAGTTGCTAAATCTGAGATTCCTTCTAAGTAATTAAATGTTATCGAATAGTCTTCATTTGAAAATGATTTCACAATACCGTTTTCTGAATATGGTGTTGTTACTATAATTTCAGTATCACTTACGATATCATCAATTACACTACTATAATTTAAATTATCAAATGCGATAGTTTGTCCAACAATTGAACCAGTCCAATTATCACCACTAGCTATATTTAATCTATATGATGTTGGTAATGAAAACCCAGTTAGAGTTGCATTTTCAAATGGTACCAATGGTACACCATTAACACTACCAGTCTTAGTTATTAATAATGAATTATTATTAAAAATTGGTTTGTTAATTTCAGTAATATTAACTTGAGGTCTACGATAAAACCTAACCCTATCTTCGTTAGCTAGATTTTTATTAATTTTAAATGTTCGTTCCCATTTAACATTATATGCACTTTTCCACTCTTCTGGTATATCTCTAGTTACCCCATTATCAACATACTCATCAAGTTCACCCAATACAGTAATCTTACCCAATCCAATAGGGGTATCCTCATATATATAAACAGCTATTAGTTTTGAAATACCTTCATAATATTCAGGTATACCATTTCCAGGTTCGTAATAGATAGGGTCACCATTAACATCTAATATTTCAATTTTAATTTCAGTTGATGGCTTTAGGTATTGAGACCCTTCAATTAGGAATCCATTTTTACCACCAGTAAACGTTTCATTAAATTCAGTAATTCTGAAATAGTCCGAATTTGGGTTATCATCTACTATAAATGTTCCGAATGATGATAATTTTTGTTCTGGTGAGTATTTTTTAATTCTAGCCATTTAACTAATATTTCTTTATTGTTTCTCCTTATAAGTATTTATAAATTTTAAATTTACATACTTATTCTAAAGAAAACTAAAGAGTTCTAAAGAATGGTGAAGTTAACTTCAATTAAATGATGAAATATGAGTAAAAAATATGCTATGTTACAAATTGATGCAGATGTTCATCAAATGTTAAAAGATTTTTGTAAAGATAAGGGGTATAAAATGAATGGGTTGGTTGAGAGTCTGATTAAAGATAAAGTATCCCCAACCACAACCCAACAACCAACCAATATCTTAAGAACTAAAACTTAACGTTTGAGAACCCATCCACTTTTTTAATTTCCATTAATGTATCTACAACATCTCGCATTGAATCTATATGTGATATAATCATCACAAAATCAAATTGAGTTTTAAGATAAGCAAACAACATATATAATGATGTTAAGTTTTCATTATCCAATGTTCCAAATCCTTCATCTACTACTAAGAAGTTTGGACGAGGTAGGTTACATACGTTGATTAGAGCGATTCTAATCGCTAGTCCTGATATA